>VFSW01009151.1_pt1 | contig 14156 bp, 19 predicted proteins | sample 5358111 | NCBI WGS metagenome assembly VFSW01 (sample SAMN11554181, study PRJNA540505) | mine drainage metagenome | isolation source: sediment from site ElyBrook_90M | place: USA: Ely Copper Mine, Vershire, VT | collected 2017
TGGCCGGACCCCGAAAACTAAGCCAAGTGGATCAGTTCACGGGGGTCAGGCCAGTGTCCCACGTGGTCTCTCACGTGGTGCCGCAATCTTTCGTTGCCTGCGGTTCAAGCGCCCGGATTCCCATGGTGGGTCCGACGCGATGATGCTCCAAAATTCGAATCAGTAGCCACGACACGGAGAAATGAACCGATTGGGCCGGGTTCAGCGACGCCTTTCCACGCGAACGGCCCGCGGTCTATTCTCTGCTCAGGCGCTGGTCATCTGGGGCCGCGCCTCGAATGAAGGGGGGCGCGCGATGCCAGTTCACCGTATTTCTCGACACGTGGGGAATGACCAGAGATTCCCGATTCTCACGATTCCTCGCGTCGTCGTTGTCACTGCCGTCACCGTCGCGAGTGTCGTTGGCGTAATGCCGGACGCGCAGGCCGCCGGCAACTCGCTGCACCTCAGCGGACCGGCGTCCAACGTGATGGGTCAGAACTTCAACTACGTCATTAGAGGTGACGCAACCGGCCCCGCCAATCACATCGTCGCGTGGGAGCAGGTCAATAAGTTGAGTGGTTGTGCGACGACGTACGCGGCCGAGAGCACGCGAGCGATCCTTCAGCCCGCCAGCCTCTACGGCGTCTATTTGTGGAACAACCAGTCGGTGGCGGGTAGCTACTCGGTGACAGCGCACTTCGGCGCGGCCCACCTCGGCGTGCACGGAATATGCGCCTACCTCATCGATCTTTCGACCGGTGCGACCTACGCCTACGGTGGCGCGTTCTGGAACAATCACAATTAGGGGCTCGGGTAACTGCAGCACTGTGCATCTGGTTGGAATCGGTCTGACCTTTCGAGATCTATTCGCGAGTGGAGGACCGCGGCTGTTCCAATACCGTTCGGTCGAAGGGAATGAGGCCACGCGAGAAGTCGGCCGCGGTGCTAAAGCGCGGGCGAGTTGAGACGTGGGCGTGGCTTCGGCATCTCGCGCTTGATGACACGAGGACTGGACCGCGACCGACGCGTTGGTTTGGGTCTCGCAATGAATTGAGCGGAGTGGGGAGCCACCCGACGATTCCGGGATTGCCCTGCACTCATTAGCCTGCGAGATGGTGGGAGTACGCCCGAGATTCTGTTGCCGCGACATCCGGCGCCGCAACTTTCCCCTGTGACGAGGGCGCGTTGATCTTTGCGATGCAAATCGCGAGTGAGGATCGGACTTCGTCAAGGGCAGTTCCGCAGCGTATTCGCGCCGAATCCAGATTGCGTATCAATCTCCAAATGCGAATATTCGACACCGAATCGACGATTGGTTCTTCACTGAGAAGGTCGCGCCCGACGACGCTGGATCACGCGATGCGTGTACGGAGCCACCACACGCTGACCCCGATCAGGGCGATGGCGCCGCCCACGAAAATCCCGGCCTCGATCCACTGCAGTCTCCAGTAGCTGCTCGACGGCAGGTACGTCGAGATCGTGTGGAGGTGGAAACCTTCGACGCATTGTTGTACCGCAGAGTGCTTCTGCGCCGTTGACGACGCGGAGGAGTTGCTAAGGAGGTCGCCACACTTGATAACGGCGTTGAGTCTGGCGGGGTCATGTGGAGCAGCACTCAATCCGACGATCGTACCGTTGGGCCGAAGGTCGTACGAGCCAATGATTTGTCCCGTCGGATCGACCACTTTCTCGGAGAAGACCCAATCTTGGGGGCCGACGCCGGGTGGTGCGATGCCGGCGCCGTTCGGACCGGGAAGAGTGAAGACCCCAGTGGAGCGGAGGGGAGAAAGTATCCGCGGGCGGATCCACGACGTGAACCCAATACGAACGACCGCGAACAATCCCAGCGTCGCCGCCATCGCGGGAATCGTCCGACGGATCATGATCCCCAGTAGAACCCCGAGCGCGAACGCGAAAAGTGCGTAGCCCATCGGCACTATGTCTCGCTGATCGAACACGCCGTAGGGGGAGTTGGCCAATCGGTCGTGCGGTGAGGCCCACCAGGTCACCATGAGGCTCAACAATCCCGTCGCGACAACGCTGGCGGCGCCCACGACGACCACCTTGGTCAACAACCATCGCGACCTGGTCACACTCTGGGTCCAGGCGAGTCGGATCGTACGTGTCTCGATCTCGCGGGCGACCAGTGGGGCGCCCCAGAATGCGCCGAGGAGAGCCGGAGTCGCTTGCACCAAGAGATTCAGTGCGATGTGCCACTTCGCTTGAATCAAGAAGTTCGCCGTCACGGACGCGCAGTCGCCGCGTCGAGCGCACGTCGCTACGGTCGTGTCATAGAAATTGAGGAGGTGGATCCCATCGATCGCGAGCGCGATGGCCAACATCGTCAGCGCCCCGGCGAGGACGAGTGCCTGGGTTCTGAATTGGCGCCACGCGAGCCACATCATTGCGGCACCTCCTCTCGGCTGTGGTCGGTACTTAGATGGTTCCCTCGGGCCATGTACGCCAGTACCAGGTCCTCGAGACTGATCGGCTCGATGGTCCAGGTGGATTCGAGTACGGGGCCATCGCTCCTCACGATCAGGCTGCTCTGGCGGTCGGTGTGGCTGGCGTCGATCACCTCTTGGTTGGCCGGATAGTTAGGGGGATCGCTGCGCGGGCCAATGAGCCGGTGATGAGAGTTCACCAATTCGTCCACCTCGCCGATGAGCTGGACCCGCGATGCCGCGAGTACGACCAGGTAATCGCACACTCGCTCCACGTCGGAGACGAGGTGTGACGACAATACGATGCTGACTTCCTGCTCGGCGACCAAGGCCATAAGGATCTGGAGGAACTCGCGGCGGGCCAGCGGATCCAAGTTGGCGACCGGCTCGTCGAGCAAGAGTAGTTCCGGCCGTTTGGCGATCGCGAGAGTGAGAGCCAATTGTGCACGCTGCCCGCCCGACAGCTTCCCGGCTCGTTGACGCGGATCGAGACCCAGGGTCTCGATCCGATTGTTGGCGAGTTCGGCGTCCCACCGGGGATTGAGATGGGCTCCGAAGCGGAGGTGGTCGCGCACACTCAACGAGGAATAGGCGGGTGGGTCCTGCGCCACGAAGCCGACGCGACTTAGGGCGCCGGCGTCGGACGCACGCAGACCTCCCAGCACGCCGAGTTGGCCTGCGCTGGGCGCCAACAGCCCCGCCGTAAGGTTCAACAATGTCGATTTGCCAGATCCGTTCGGGCCGATTAACCCCACCACGTGGCCCGCAGGGATACTCAATGTGCAACCACTGAGCGCCCATTTGTGATGGTACCTCTTGCCAAGATTGTTCGCTTCAAGAATCGCGGTCATGGTGCGCCTACTGAGTCGACATCGCGGAAGGACTGGATGAATAGGGCTTCGATGCTCTCGTCATCGAGACCCGTCTCGCGAGCCCGTGATATCCAGCGGCGAAGATCACGTTGGAGCGGTCGCAGCGTCGCAAGCCCCCCCTCGATCGGGGCGACGTTGACGAACGTCCCGACTCCGGTTCGGGCGATGACCAATCCCTGATGTTCGAGCTCCCGGTACGCCTTGGAGACCGTATTGGGATTGATCGCGATCTTTCCCACGACGTCTTTGACGGTTGGGAGTTGGTCGCCGTCGTGCAGGATCCCCAACTTGATGGAGCGCCGCACTTGCTGGACGAGTTGCAGGTACGGCGTCACGCCCGACTTCTGATCTAGGTAGAACTCGATCACCAGATCTCCATTTCACTAGGTATCTAGTAAAATAGTGTACCAGAATCGTCCACTCCAGGGCACCCGTTCGATGTGGCTCTGATTCTTGCGACCGACATGCGCGCCGACTGGCGCTGGCGTCGGGTTTCGCGTTCGTCGAAAGACCGATCTATCGGATCGCCCAGCACCTCAATGTGGTCGTTTCATTGACCCGTCCTACCTGATGCACAGGGTCGAATGAAGCTCGCACGTCGACCCGTCACCCCAATTCCGAGGACGTGTGGACGTGAGGCTTTACTCGAAGTGACGGTGTTTTGATTGGCAGTGTCGCCCAAATGAAGCCTCGGGAGTGTGGTTGATTCAAGGATCGAAATCTGTCTAGGGGTGTCGTGATGTGGAAAGGTCAATGGATCGGGTGAGGTCTGTCCTCTCATTCATGGGAGGAAGGGGGCGGGGAGTTCTCGGCGCGCATGACCAAACCCCGGTGGGAGACGAAGAACTCCAGCTCTCTCGTACCGTTACCCGCCGAAGGTGGCGAAGGTCCAATAATTTCCTTCGGGATCCTCCACGGTGAAATCACGCGACGGATAGTCGGTCTGGTCCACGATTGGGTTCACCACCGTCGCGTGGATCGCGAGTGCTCGCTCCATGACGGCGTCGGGGTCAGCCGTGACGACGTGGAGCGAGTTGACGCCCGGTCGGCACGGTGTGCGGCGTTCGTCTGTGCTTGAGACGAGCACCCGACCACCTTCGGGCCAATCCAGTTGGCAGTGGTGGATCGAGCCCTCTCGCTCCCCTGGAATCATCAGGTCCTCGGTGAATCCGAGGTCCAGCAACCAGAGACGCAAACGGGGCGCGTCATCGCTGACCACGCTTGCCCAGATGCTCGGCTGGCGAACCCCGCTGTTTCTTACGGCCATGACGATTCCGCATCCTAATGTCTCAAATGGTCACCACTGCTCCTGCGCTCCTCGCCAAGAGTTTTCCCTTCCGTGGTCGATATCTCTCCACCGCCACCGCGGTTTACGGTGTCGCCGAGCGGTCCGCTGAAGAGACACTTGACGCAACCGTTCAGTTGCGTTACTATAGCAACTAGTAAGTTGCTATATATACAATGACTTCGAGGAGAACCCAATGAAGACGAGTACCGATTACCGCATCATTGTCCGTGTCAACGCCCCGGCCGACACCGTGTTCAATATGGTCACCTCCGCCACGGCGATCACCTCCTGGTGGAGCCCGGCCACGGGCTCGGGCCTTCACGGCGGAGAATTACGATTTCCGATGGTGGCGAATGAGCCGCCTCTGACCATCCGGGTCGATGAGGCGACGCGCCCGACGATCGTTCGATGGACGGTCACCCAGTGCACCTTCATGCAGGACTGGGTTGGCACGCAGCCGAGCTTCATCATCACCTCGTTGGACGACGACGCCTGCGAGGTCGAATTCGTACACCGTGGCTTGAACGACACACTCGAGTGCAAGGACATGTGCAGTCGAAGCTGGGACCACTTCGTCGGGACTAGTTTGCGCGAGATGGCGGAGGGCGGCCCGGGGGCACCCAACCGCAGCCCGCGCGATCTTGCGCGGCGCTCCGCCGAGGAGAGGTAAACCCTGATTCGTCGGGGACTGTCTGGCAAAATTGGGCAGTCCCCGCACCACAGACCGGAGCTCGACGCCACCACCCATCGATGACTTCTAGGAGGAAGACATGTCGTTCCCTGATCGCATTGAACGCACCATTCGACTGTCGCGCTCGCCACGAGAGGTTTGGCAGGCGCTCACCACGTCCGAGGGCCTGAGCTCGTGGTTCGGCGAGCGCGCAACCATCGACCTTCAACCGGGGGGCTCGGCCACCATGACCTTCGTGAGCGGGATGACCGTTGACATGCGTGTCGAGCGTGTCGAGGAACCCACGGTGTTCGGATACACGTGGCGACTCCTCGACCTCCCCCAGGATGACCCCCGGCGAACATACGTCGAGTTCACCCTGGATCGCGACGGTGACGGTACCCTTCTGCACGTCGTCGAGACCGGCTTCGCCCAGCTCCCCGTCGACACCCGGCGTCAGACCTACGACTCGCACGGTGAAGGATGGTCACGAGAGTTGGCAGAACTGGCAGAGTACGTCGATGGCCCATGACATCGAGGCCCTCGCCGAGCAGGTCTTCGTCGCCCTCGCTGACGCGACCCGCCGCGCAATCCTCGCGGCCCTCGCCACCGACGGCCCGTCCACCGCTACCGATCTCGCTGCCCGACTACCGATCTCTCGCCAGGCCGTCGCCAAACACCTCGCGCTAATGAGCGAAGCCGGCCTGGTCTCACCCGAGCCGGGCGAACGCCGCCGGGTGCGTTACCGGCTGAGGCCCGAACCGGTACTGCTCGCTCAACAGTTTCTCGCCGCGCTCGCTCGCGATTGGGATGGCCGACTCGAAGCTCTGCAGCATTTTCTCTCGGCGCCGTAGTGGCGTTGGCAACACAGCCAGGGTGACGACGACGAAGTGGACCGCTCGAGGGCATCAGTAGCCAATCGCGGCGAGTGATGCCCGAATCCCGTGCGCCGCCACAGGATGGTCCGGGGCACAGGTCGTAGGGTGGACGAGGCATCAGTTGCCGAGAGAAATCCGTGACACGTACCCGTCTGCCCGACCGTTTGGCGCCATCAGCCTCTTGTGGGCCCACTCAAGAGGGTAGAAACCGACGACTCGGAGGCTGGAACATATTCTCCTCACCTCCACTTATGAGTCCGGGCAACCTTTCGATTCATCACTGAACGCTTGTTCGACAGAAGTGGGTGCGTCGGTCTCACCTTGCCCCTGTCGACGTCAGATGGCGGCTGAGCGTTCGATCGAATGGCCTAACTGGACCGCGAAATGATGTCAATCAACTCTTTGGCAACCCACCACCGCACTGGTCGGCCTGGATTTCCAAATCGCAACTCGATCGGCGAAAGGATCGCGAACGATTCCAAGCGATGCAGCAACTGTCGGGCGGCCTCGTTCGTGATCTTGAAGCGTTCGTGGATAAAGTTCGCCGAGACTATCGGGTGCTCGGGCAACATTTCGAGCACTTCCCACAGCGTTGAATCATGACGCACCGTGCGCTCCGCGCGGCCGCTCGCTCGTTGTCGCCAATCAGCCGTGAGATTCTCGATCTCGCTAATGAGTGAGGTCGCCGTCGACGCGGATCGCTCCAAGGTCGTGGCGAACCACCGGACCCACGGCCCCAGTTCACCCATTCGATACAGGGTCAAACCCGAGAAGTAGCCGCCCGGATCTCGAGCGACGAAGACGCTGAAGGGCGGGGGCACTAACACGCCGAGTCGTCGGACGATGAGCCAGTTGATCAAGACCCGCCCCAATCGACCGTTACCGTCAGCGAATGGGTGAATGGATTCAAATTGAGCGTGCACGATGGCGGCCTGGGTCACAACATCGAAAACATCGGCGTTCGCAAATTCGATCAGGTCATCCATGAGGGGACCAATAAGTTCGTGGGGCGGAGCGACGTAGGCGGCTTCGCGAGGCGAGTTTCCTCCCACCCACACTGGTCGATCGCGAAACGCCCCGAGTAGCGCTACGTCGAGCTGGCCCGTCGCGTGGTCCATGAGGCGACGGTGCCACTCGAGGAGGGACGCCGTAGTGAGCGGCTCTCGGCGAGCAGAGTCCACCGCCGCCGACACGATCGCTAGATTGTCGGCCACCCACGCGGACGGTCCCGTCATCAACAGTGTGACTTCCGCGGCAGCGATCTCTTCGAGCGGAGCGCGGATCTGTTCGAATGCAGAACTCGCGACGCCCTCGAAACGAAGTAGAAGCCGCGCCAGTGGTTCCCAAGCAGAGGGGAGGTGGTCGCTGGACCGTTTGATCGCCGCTATCGCTCTCTCCGTGGCGCGCACGACCGTTTCGGGAAACTCGACGCCAAGATCCGCCAGCAAGGGGGGTACTGATGCTTTTACTGTTTGCCCTTGCCAATCGAAGACCACTTCGCTGAACATTGAAGCTCCTAGGAAAATACAGGTAGTATTCCAAGTATCATTTACTTATACTTGGAATACTAAGGAAATCGGGGCGACTTCCGCCACTACTTCGAAGTTCTCGCTCAAGTGTCGCCGCGTCATCACCGAGGCAATTCGTCATGATTTGTGGTGCTCTCGACGCCCTGGTGGTCGCGCTCCTTGGTATTCGCGAAGTGATGAGCGGGCGCCCCGGGCCCCCCCGGCCTCGGCACCTTCTTGAAAAAGTGGTCACCCAAGCCAACTAAAGTACTCGCAATTCACAAATACTCTGGGAGAAGAAACCGTGAGTGTACGAGTCGACCTCAACGTCTCACTAGATGGCTATGCGACGACCGAGGGGGGCACCACGGACAACCCGATGGGGGAGGACTGGAACAAACTGACCGCGGCCTATGTTGCCACTCGAACATTCCGCGAGCGAGTGCTGCACGATAGCTCGGGCGAAGGCACCACCGGCGTAGACGACCGTTACGCCGCGGCGTATTTCGAGGGGATCGGAGCGGAGATCATGGGTGCCGGTATGTTCGGTTTCCACACATTTCCCGATGACCCCACGTGGAACGGGTGGTGGGGAGATGAGCCGCCCTTTCGAGTGCCGGTGTTCGTACTAACCCACCGCGAACGCGACTCGATTGACATGAAGGGTGGCACGACGTTCCATTTCGGCGCCGCGGACCCGCGCGAAGTCCTCGAGCGCGCAACGGCTGTCGCCGGGACGACGGACGTGCGAGTTGGCGGCGGCGTCACTACCGTGCGAGAGTTCCTCAAAGCCGGTTTGGTCGATCAGTTGCACGTCGCGATTGCGCCCATTCTCCTTGGCCGCGGGATCAACTTGTGGAGTGACCTTCGCGGATTCGAGGCTGGATTTGATGTCACAACCGAAACTGCCGAGAGTGGCACGGTCCACGTCACGTTCACTCGCGCCCGGTAGACATGGGTCCTCGCCACTCTGATCCAGGCGCCGCCGCTTTCACGCGTTGTCGATTTCCCAATGCCGTCGAGTTGTGATTCACGCCTGAGGACGTTCGTGACTCGCCGTTTGCGAAAGTGGAGGGTTGGAATACACTGCGATTATTTCCTCCCAAGTTGATGGCGCCACAATCGTCTTCTCCGTGAACAATTCGTGACAGGCGAGAACTGCGGGACGTGAGCAGACATTCTGGCGTCGATACTGCACTGCGGCGGTGGTTTCGAATGACTTAGGCCGTTCGCCGTTCGCCGTTCGCTTCCGGGCGCTCCGCTTTCAATCCACGCGAGAATGAGCTCGCCGGAGTTCGAGTGTGGTCGTGTTCGAACGTCGCGGCGGGGAGACAGTACGTCTCCTCGGAGGGGACGTACTGTACAACCAGAACGTTTGCGACGAAGCGAAGTCCACGTGAGATGCGTTGGGGTCATTGACTGCTGACTCGGTGCGCGTCCTACACGGTCGTCAGTACGCGCGGTGCGACACCCCGTCGTTTCTTAATTGAAGAGACTTCTTCGCACCTTCTGCTCGCGGGCAAACCGGGCGAGTCATCCAGGCGAGACGCGCTGATTTTCCTCTGCACACTTGGCCCCTCTCGAGGGGGAAACTCCAATGAGGAGCTTGGTCGCTCACCGGACCGATTGAAGCTCGACCCGAGTGACGGAGACATTCACGACGCGGGGAGTGTCTTCTTCGGGGGTTCTACCGTGCCGTACGATCCCGTCGGGTGGCTACGACTTCGGCGCTCGCGCGCGACGCACGAAGGTAGAAATCCAGGGAGATTGCGCAGGTATTAGGGTCACTCCTTAGAGGCGGGGAGGCTTGAAATATGACACATGACTATCGCTATGTTCTGAGCGAGCGAGAGGGGGACACCGTCACCATTTGGCTCAATCAGCCCGAGCGGCTCAACGTGATGTCCTTGGCACTGATGGAGGAACTCGACGCAGCCTTCGACGATGCCGGTCGCAGCGATGTCACGGGCATCATTCTGGCGGCGAAGGGAAGGGTGTTCAGCGCGGGGCACGACTTTGCCGAAATGCTCGACCAGGACCGGCAGAGTATTCGCCACCTCTTTGGCGTGTGCACCAAGTTGATGAACACTATCCAAGCTGTCCCCCAACCGGTCGTCGCGAGGGTCCACGCATTGGCCACCGGAGCCGGATGTCAATTAGTGGCGACGGCCGACTTGGCCGTCGCGGCGCAGGAAGCTTCGTTCTGCACGCCGGGCGGCAAGGGAGGGCTCTTTTGCACCACTCCACTGGTGGCGGTGGGGCGATCGATGGGCCGTAAGCGCGCCCTCGAGATGGGAATGACGGGCGACCCCATCGACGCACGCACCGCGGAACTCTGGGGACTGGTGAACCATGTGGTTCCCCTCAGCGAACTCGATGAGGCCACCGCGCAACTGTTGGGTCGCGCCACGCGAGGCAGTGCGGTCTCCAAGGGCATTGGCAAACAGGCCTTTTACACGCAGATCGGACTCGACCAGCCACAGGCGTACGCATACGCCATCGAAGTGATGTCGGCCGCGAGCCAAATTCCCGACGCCCAAGAAGGGATTGCCGCCTTCATCGAAAAACGACCAGTCAAATGGGGTGGCACTCCTCGAGCGTCGAGTGTTTCATCACGAGTGTGAATTACTCGTCTCGTTCGCACGAAGATGGCGTGATGGGTAGGTGTGCATGAGAGCCTTTCAGGACTACTACCCGGAGCACCTCGCCCAGTGCTACGGCTGCGGACGGCTGAACGAACACGGCTATCGAATTAAAACGTATTGGGATGGTAATGAGAGTGTGACGCACTTCTCGCCGAGAACGTTTCACACTGCGGTTCCCGGTTTCGTGTACGGAGGGCTGCTCGCCTCGATCATCGACTGCCACAGCACTGCGAGCGCCGCCGCGGCGATGTACCGCTCGCAGGTCCGAGAGATGGACAGCGAACCACCGTTTCGTTTCGTTACGGGTTCGTTGCTCGTCAGATATCTGAAGCCGACGCCCCTCGGTCCGCCATTGACGATTCGCGGGCAGGTGCAAGAAATCAAGGGACGCAAGGTCGTCATCAAGTCGACCGTGTGGGTAGAGGGCGTGCGGACAGTCGACGGCGAGGTGGTGGCGATTCAAATGCCTGAGAATTTTGGCATCTGACATACCCGACTTTTCGAAGTGGCGAATGGGTGTGCCCGCAGTGATCAGAGTTCGCCTCGTTCAGTGAAATGGGTGGCCGCGTGCTCAGAGGAATCCTCGTCTGGGTCGATGCGATGCGACCAGGTATTCCATTCGGTTACCGGAAAAGGCGCGAAACTGGGAACTCCCTGCGTTACTGTTGCCTCGATGACGGGTCCCACGCCCTACGTTCACTTCCCGGGTTGCGCTCGTGAGGCGTTGACGTTCTACGGGGACGTCTTTGGATGTGGCGTGCAACTGCATACTTTTGCGGAGTTCAATCGAAGTGATGGTCCCTCGGACGCCATTGCGCATGGTTGCCTCCTCGGCGATTCGGTGAGTATCTTCGGCGCCGACGCGGTGGGGGACCAGTCCCCCGTTCGCTGCGACGGGATGATGTTGTCATTATTGGGAACGGCACCCCCCCTCGTCATGCGCCAGTGGTTCTCCCAGCTCTCACAACGTGGCCGTGTGCTTGACGACTTGCGGCAGCGACCGTGGGGGGCGTGGGATGGCCAAGTCGTCGATCGGTACGGCGTGCATTGGTTGATCGGCTTCGAGGTCGACGACGCAGAGTAGGGCACGTGTTCCGCTGGATCGCCGTGCGAGAAAGCGGGCCCGTTCGGGCGTCTGTCACGACGGACCGGGCTCGCCCCCTCGGATCGAAGGAGCAGTCCGTTCTCTAGATTTGTGAGATGGGACTCTACAACGACCACCTCATGCCGCGACTGGTGGGCCTCGTGTGCGGGAACAAGTTCTTCGATCCGTGGCGTCGTCGGGTCTGTGAGGGACTCGAGGGCGACATCATCGAATTGGGTTTTGGATCAGGTACCAACGTGCCCTTTCTGCCTGCGTTAGTTCACCGTGTCGCGGCGGTCGAGCCGTCACGGGCCGCTCGCGAGGTGGCCGCTTCGAAAATCGTGCGCAGCGACATCGACGTCAGCTTCGTCGACCTCGACGGCGCGCATTCGCTCGCCGACGACTCGCTGGACGCAGCCCTGTGTACGTTCACGCTCTGCAGCGTGGAGAGACCCGACGTCGTATTGCGCCAACTCCTACGCGTGTTGAAACCCGGGGCCGCATTGCACTTCCTCGAACACGGTCTCGCCCCGGACCAGCGCACCGCACGCTGGCAACATCGTCTCAACGGTCTCGAGGAGCGCCTCGCGGGTGGCTGTCAACTCACGCGCGATCCACTCGCTGTGATCAGCGAGTCCGGATTCGTCATCGAGACCAGCGAGCAGGAATACGCCCGAGGACCTAAGCCGTGGAGCTATTTCACCCTGGGAATCGCCCGAAAGCCGGTGTCGCGCTAACGCTGAGAGTCCTGTCGCGGCGCGGAGTGGTTGATCAAGGGACTTCTCGGGGAAGAGGGGGCACTGATTCACGCGCCGTCGCCAAGAGCGCCGCTTGTTCCGACGAAGAGACGACGACGCGGGCGCGTCATCGCTGTGATGAAGCGCCCGCGTTACTTGACCGCATGCCGACTCCGAACTCCATCGTGCGAGCGGTGTCGGCGTGGCTACTCCCTGGTGACAGGTACCGACGTCGCTGACGTGACCGTGTGAGCCGGGAAGGGCACTCTCACCTCAAGGATCCCGTCCTTGTACGTGGCCTTGACATCGTTACCACTCACGCCTTCGGGCAGCGCCACCTCGCGCTCAAACTCGCCGTAGCGGAACTCGCTGCGGTAACCCGACTTCTCGGCGTGTTCCGTCTTCTCCTCGCGGTGCGCGCGAATCTTCACGAATCCTCCGCTCGTGGTGACTTCGACGTCCTTATCGGGGTCGAGCCCCGGGAGTTCCGCACGCACTACTAGGGTGTCGCCGTCGTGGAACTCCTCGACGCGCATCCATCCCTCCACGTCGTCGACGTCGAAGAACCGACGCCAACGCTCGGGGAGTCCGAACATCGGCCACTCCGTGACATGATTCATGTCTCGACGTACCAGTGTCATAACTCACCTCCCAACTAGCCGCGGGCCTCAAATGACCCGGTACTCCCATGGTGCCCCTCAGCCGCCGTTTTTGCTAGAGACCAAAGTCGTATTTCTAACTCTCCGAGATCGTGAAAGACGCGGCGCCGGTCGGTAGTATTTGGCGAGATGCTCACCGCTGATGGGGTCGTCGATCGAATCGAGTGGAGGTCAGGCCCAAATGGCGCAGAGTGGTTCGCACATCTCGAAATCACCGTCGCAACTGATCGACGAAAGGATCGAGGAACTCGACGACTGGCGTGGCCCAGTGCTCGCGCGTATCCGCAAGGTCATCAGGGCCGCCGACTCGGGCGTCGTCGAAGAGTGGAAGTGGCGTGGTGTCCCCGTGTGGTACTGCGACGGCATGATCTGCACGGGCGAGTCGTATAAGAGCGTGGTGAAGGTCACCTTTGCCAAGGGAGCATCTCTCCCCGATCCGTCGGGCCTCTTCAACTCCAGCCTCGAGGGAAACACCCGACGGGCAATCGACTTTCACGAGGGCCAGAGGATTGACGAAAAGGCCCTGAAAGCACTCGTGCGTGCCGCCATCGCCCTGAATCAAAGCAAGCGCTCGAAGTAGGTATTGAGCGCGACCAATTGTCGCGGTCAGCGTTGCCGGCATCATCGCGGCCGCCAGAAGCAACGCGTTCTTCGAGGTGGTCGTTCACCGGGTAGTGGACCTTAATTCCGACTCGTTCTTACGGGTTTCTTATGACGTTGTGCCCTAGGAGGGCTAACGAAATCGGGTCGATACTTAATGACGGGAGGGGGGCTGAACGAAGGGCAAGAAAATGGTCATGGTCCGAAGAGTCAACGTGCTCTCAATCGCAATTGCAGTTGGAATCCTTGGAGTGGGTGTCCCCGGTGCTGGCGCACTGAGCGCGAATCACTCGCCCGCTACTTCCGTCACTAGCCACGTAGTGAAGATGAAGAAGCTCGCCTTCACGTCGAACTACTCCGGTAGCGTCAAGATCCTCTTTGCTGCGAGCAGTGTTTCGGGGACCATGAGCGGCGTCGGCAAGGGCACGACGCTCGGTCAAGGAACAGTGACGGCCTCGGGTGTCACGACTTCCTTCTCCACTTCTAGTGCCACCGACCCCCTGAGCGGGAGCGCGGTGCTTAAGGGCTCGGGTGGCTCGCTCACCGTCAAGTCGCTCACCGTCTACGCCTCCACTACGTCGTCAGCCGCCCCCACCTCCGCTACCCCTGACCCGGTCGTCATATCGGGCACCGTCAAGGTCATCAAGGGCACGGGCAAGTTCGCCGGCGCTACCGGGACGCTGACCGTGCACGCCTCGTTCACAGTGAACGCGGTGAGCGGTAGCGAAACACAGAAGTTCGTCGCCACGCTCAAGGGTTCCTTGAGCGTCAAAGCCTAAACACCAAGAC
>VFSW01009152.1_pt1 | contig 14156 bp, 14 predicted proteins | sample 5358111 | NCBI WGS metagenome assembly VFSW01 (sample SAMN11554181, study PRJNA540505) | mine drainage metagenome | isolation source: sediment from site ElyBrook_90M | place: USA: Ely Copper Mine, Vershire, VT | collected 2017
GTCCATGAGGCGCATGTCCTGGCCCCAGCTCTGCTCCGGTCGGGCCTGCCCGATCTGCACGACGCCGACGCCCATCGTCTCGGACAGCCCGTCGGCGTGCTTGCGGAGGAACCACTCGACCCGGCCGATGATCTCGGCGGTGCCCGGCTCCTCTGCCTCCTCGGTCGCGATGGGCGAGCCGAAGCGGGCCGCGGGCTCCGCGCGCCAGTTCTTCGAGATCGCCTTGAACCGGTAGCTGAAGCGGTCGTCGGAGAGGTGCCCGGGCTGCTGGTCGCGATCCTGGTTCGGCCCGCGGCCGAGCGGGCACAGGAACAGCGCCGGCGTCTTCCCGCTGCACAGCGTGAGGAGCGACGGCGTGTTCGGCGGCGCCTCGAGCGGCACGCCCGCGTGGATGAGCTGCGCGTGCCGCAGGAAGTGGGCGTAGAAGCGGCCCGGGTAGTCGAAGAACGGAGCCTTCAGCCAGCGGCCGCCCAGTTCCGGATCCACGTCCGCCGGGCGGATGACCTCGTCACCATCGTCAGCCCGTGCGTCGAAGCGGTCCCAGCGGTAGGGGTTGTACTTGTCGGCCACGTAGGCCAGGTCCGAGCAGATGGCGCCGCGGTCCTCGAGCGCGCTCGTCGGGATGGCGCGGAGCGCGGCGATGTCGACGGGGCGCTCCTCGAGCAGCCCGCCGAACTTCTGCCACAGCAGGCCGAGCAGGCGGCGGCCGATGACCTCCTGCGCGTCGATCGGCGACAGGTAGGTGAAGTCCGCCGGCGGCCGCGGCGCCGTCATGGCAGCGGCTCCGTCAGGTAGGCGCGAAGGCGCCGCGTGAGGTAGTCGACCTTGGCGGCGGTGAGCACGAGGAAGTACGTGGGAGGGAGCACGGAGCCGTGGCCGACCGTGCCGCCCTTGTTCTGGGCGTCGGACCAGGCGATGTAGCTGGCGACGAGCAGCGCCCAGTCCTGCCCGTGGCGCTCGACCTTCAGGTACAGCGAGCTGATGAAGCGCTGGCCGAGGCGGAATCCGCCGCCGCGCTTGGACCAGCGGTCCGCCACCGACTTGCCCGTCTTGCGCTCGGCGTACTGGCCCTCCTGCGCCTTGGCGAGCTGGCGGTTGAGCGAGGCGAGCTCGCGCTGCCACCGGGCGACGCGCTTGCGCATCTTCTCGGGCATGCCGACGAAGCGCCCCAGGCCGAAATAGCGGCGGTTCGCCCAGGCCAGGGAGCCCTGCAGGCGCTTGACGTTCGACTCGATCTCCCGCGCCCGGCTCGCGCGCACGTCGCCGTGCTTGGTGATGAGCGAGGTGCCGGTGTGCTGCCGCTTCTCGATGGTGGCGGGCGAGAGCGGCGGCATGCCCTCGCCGGTCCGGATCTTCTCCCGCGCCTCGTCCTTCCACACCTTGCCGACGTCCTTGAGGAGCGGCGCGAGGTCGTAGCCGCGGCGGCCGGCCTCGCGCAGGCGCGCCTCGAGCGCCGAGGTGTCCTGGTGGTACTCGAAGGCATCCGCCATCAGGTCATCCCCCGAAAGCGGTCGCGGTGCCCGAGCGCAGGGCAGTTCCCCGGCGTCAGCGGCTGGCCGATCTTGTAGTGCCGCGCCGTCCCCGGCCGCCGCTGCGAGCCCCACGCCGACAAGCGCGTGCCGATGGCCTGCAGCGCCTTGATCGCGCCGTCGCGGTCGTTGATGATGTTCTGCGGGACGACCTGGTTCTCGCCGCCCTCGTTCCAGGCCCAGTACCGGAAGACGCTCTTGCCGTGGGTCTTGACGGTGAGCTTGTCCTCCGGCGTCATCGGCACCGCCGGCGGCGCGACGCCGTTGATCTCGACGTTGAACCAGAGGGCGTCGAAGCTGTCGATGTTCCAGTCGTGGCCGAGGGCCGACCGCATCTCGCCCGTCGTGTTGCTCAGGGCGGACTCGAGCTTCACCGCATCGACCGTGGCGGTCGTCGCGCCCGGCTGCGCGAGCAGCTGCTTCAGCCGCTTCGCGCCGCCGACGGCCGACTCACAGTCGGCCTGCTCGAGGTAGTGGCGGATGGGCACGCCGCGCTACTCCTTGGCCTTGCCCCTCGGCGGGCCGCCGCTCTTCTCCTGGGCGGCGCCCTTGTCCGGGGCCGCCGGGGCAGAGGCCGCCGCAGGGGCCGCCGCCTTCGCGGCCACCAGCTCGCCGCGGAGCCGGGCGAGCTCCTCCTGGGCGGTGCCGAGCTCCTCCCGGACGGTCTTCAGCTCCTTCTCGGCCTCGCCGAGCTTGCCGCGCAGGCTCTCGTACTCGGTCTGGAACGCGCTGTCGGCCGCCGCGAGTCTCTCCGTCAGGTAGGCGGCGGCCTGGCGCTGCGCCTCCTCCACGGCTCGCTCCGCGCGCCCGAGCGCCTCGGCGAAGTGCTTCTTAATCGCCGGCAGCCGGGTCTTGATGAAGGCCGTGGCGTCGCCGTCGTCTTCCTCGTCCCAGCCGAAGGTCGCGGCGAACTCGCGCAGTTCGGGGCCGGCGCCGCCCTCCTGCAGGTGCAGCACCAGGGCCTCGAGCTCCTCGCGGCGGCGCTGGCCCTTGGCCTCGGCGTCGGCCGGCCAGGGCATCATCTCGAAGGAGAGGACGACGGCGCCCTGGGGCACCGGCAGGCCGGCCGCGCGGGCGACGTCCGCGGGCAGCGCCACGATGCGCGAGGTCGGCGTCTCCGGGGTCGGGTCCGCTGCCTCGGCCACGAACTCCAGGCAGCGGTGCGCGGAGCGCCACTCCTGCGCGGGGACCAGGAACACGTCGCCGGCCTTGTACTGGCCGTAGGTGTGGTGCTCCCGCACGCGGACCTTGATCTTGTCGCGGGGCGCGACGCCGTCGGGGAAGTCGGGGAGAGAGTGCATCACGGCTGCTGCTCCTTCGTGTCCTGGTTCACACGCCCTCGACGATGGCGGCGCGCTGCTTCTCGTAGAGCTCGTCGGTGATGAGGCCGTCGGTGAGCATCGCCTTCAGCTCGACGAGGCGCTCGCGCGGGGTCTTCTGCGCCGCCGGCGCCACGCCCCGCCGCTCCTGGATCTCCTCCGCCCGGGCCTCCTCGACCTGCCGGGCGAGCTGCGCCGCCTGGAACGCCTGCGCCAGCTCCTCGAGCTCGGCCTGGAACACGCGGTCGAGCTCCGCGCGCCCCTTGGTGCCGAAGGAGGCGCCGAGGCGGTCGCGCTGCGCCTGCAGGTCGTCGATCCGCTGCTTCAGCTCCTCGGGGCTCTGCGGGACCGGCCGCGGCGCCGGCGGCTTGACCATCTCGGCGTGGGCCCGGGCCATGTCCGCGGCCTGGCGCTCCTGCACCTCGCCGAGCTCGTGCTCGGCCTTCTCCCGCTCCGCGGCCAGTTTCGCCGGGTCCATCTGGAGCCGGCTCGCCTGGATGTAGCTGCGCCGCATCGACTGCAGGTCCCGGTCGACCGCCTGGCTCTGGGCGCCGCCCTGGCTGTGCTTGATGCGCGCGAGCTCCTCGGCCGTGCACAGCGTGCCGCGGTTGGCGAGGAAGGTCGCCTGCGTCACCTTGACCCGCGTGCCCTCGGGGATGCCCGCGGACAGGCCGCGGCCCGGGCGCACGAAGGCGACGACCTCGGCCTTGGGGTCGGCGAGGCGGAGGTCGACGGCGTCGCCGGGGCCGCCGCGGAGGCTGCCCTCGAAGCCGGCCATCTGGGTCCTGGTGCCCTGGGCACCGGTGCGCTCGAGCTGTTCGAGCTCGTGGGCGCTGGCCATGCCGCCGAAGAGCGGGTGCTCATCGGCGCGTCCCTGCTGAGAAGCGTTCATCGTGTGGCTCCTTTCTCTCGTCGCTGCGGGCCGCTAGGCCGACAGCATCGACCGGAACCGGGTCAGGGCCGGGTTCACGGCGTTGAAGGCGACGAAGGCCGCCGTCGGCTCCTCCACCAGGAAGTGGGCGAAGCTCGTGACCTGCACGACCTCGGCGAAGCGCGCCACCCGGTACTCGGGGTAGCGCAGCACGACGAGGGGGTCCTCGCCGCTTCCGCCGAGGTAGTAGAGGTGGCCGAAGCTGAAGTCGCCCCGGGTCGGCCCGCCGCCGGTGAGGACCATGACGTCCGGGCCGCCGAAGTAGCGCTTGGCGCCCACGCCCGACAGCCCCGGCGCCTTGTAGATGCCGTAGTCGTCGACGTAGATGGTGCCCTTGTCGAGGCGGCAGATCTCCTCGAGCCGCTCCGTGGTCAGCACGCCCCACGCGGTGACGTCGCGCCGGGCGAGGGTCGTCGGGTGCTGCGCGGCCTCCTGCCAGGTCGGCGCGGTCATGTAGACCCGCGCGATCGGGCGGTTGGCCTCCTCCCTCACGAACCTGACCCAGGTCATGACGTCGTCGATGGGGTAGGAGTCCGGCGAGCCGCGGTTGCTCCACTGCTGCGCCGCCACCAGCGTGGTGTTGAACGTCATGAGGGCGGCGTTCCGCAGGGTCTGCACCACCGCCGCGTACTCGAGGCGGAGGTTCACGCGGTCGACCACGAAGGCGCCCTGGCGCTCGGCGAAGTCCCAGATGGCGTCGGCCGCGGTGTTGTAGACCGACGGGATCATCGCCTCGAGCCCGAAGGTCTGGAGCTCGTAGGAGATGGGGGTCGCCGGGTTCCACGACACGCGGTCGAGCAGGCCCTCGGGGCCCATCGGCTGCGCCTCGAACAGCGTGATCTGCTGGTCGGCGCTGGCGCGGGCGATGAGGTCGGTGAGCTTGTCCACCGCCACGCCCGACCAGAGCTCCTTCCATGCGTAGCTGCGGGGCACGCCGCGGTCCTTGAGGATCCAGGGCAGGAGCTTGTCGGTGTGAAGGCCGCGGAGCGAGCCATTCAGCGACGAGAAGAGTGGGGGCATCTTTCAGTCCTCCTCGGGTGGCCGCTCGTTAGGTGACCTTGAAGGCCACGCGGCTGTGCTCCGCGGTGCCCACGTCGGCCGACGTGATCTTGATGACCAGCACCTCGCCGGCGAGCAGCGAGATGGTGTTCGTGTCGTCGACGTTGAAGAGCGCCGGGTCGGTGATGGCGAGCGTGAGGCTCGCCGCCGCCGCGTTGGCGAGGGCGGCGGTGGCGCCCTTCTTGAAGTTGTAGGTGATGACCTTGGAGCCGCCGGCCGCCACGTCGAGGCCGACGCGGAAGTTGGACAGCACGCAGTCCTGCAGCGCCTGCAGGATGATCGGCGTGTTCTTGGCCGCGCCCGGGTTGACGTGCGCGCCGCTCTTGGCGACGTAGTAGTTCGCCGTCAGCGTGTCGGTGCCGTCGGCCTGGACCCAGAAGCCACCGGAACCGGCGGCCGGCGTCATCACCTCGGCGTAGATGGTCTGCTCGCTGACGCTCGAGGCCTTGCTCTCGAGGGCCTTGGCGACCGGCTCGGCGTTGGAGCCGGCGGGCCGCGGCTTCACCTGGCCGGTCGTGCCGGTCGGGATGAGGTAGTCGCCCTCGGTGATCCCGTTGTTCGGCGCGACCAGGTAGTGGGCGTGGGCGGGACGCTCGGCGATCGGCAGCGTCCGGACGCCGGCGCTGTCGGCCGTCAGGTTGGTCGTACCCTCGGGCGGGCCCTTGAGGCAGGGCCCGATGATCTTGCCCGAGAGGGCCTCGCCGTTGACCACGACCTCGCCGGGGTTGCCGGTGAGCTTGTGGGCCATGAGCGCGCCGAAGCGCGCGATGCTGCTGCGGTTGGACCAAAGCCAGGCGTAATCAGCGTGATCGCCCTTCTCGGCCCCCGTGATCGGTAGAACTGCCATCGGTCTCTCCTTCCTCGAAGGTGGCGGCTAGAGCCGCAGCCCCATGCGCCGCCCGAGCTCCATGGCGGACTGGTTCCCGTAGCGCTCGGCGAGCTGCGGGTTCTCCATGCAGACGAGGCGCGTCGCGTCGAGGCGGGACAGCTTCCGGCCCGCCTTCTCCTCGGCCTCGATGCGCTTCTGCGCGAGCGCCATCAGCGACTCGTCCGGGCGGCCGGACGGCGCGGGCGCCGCGGGCCCCTCGGCGCGCTCGTACTCGACGAGCATGGCCTCGGGCACCACGTAGGAGCCGTCCGGCGCCAGGGCGTCGCGGAAGGCCTCCTCGCCCTTGCTGAAGAGCCGCAGGAAGCGGTCCTGCGCCGCCTGGTGCGTCTCCTCCTGGCGCGGGATGATCTGGCCCTTGCGCCAGGCGGCGGCGACCGCCTTCTGCGCGGCCGCCGTGGTGCGCTCCGTCTGCCGGTCGCGCTCCATCTGCACCAGGCGGTCGGTGACCTTCGGCAGCTGCTGCAGGCCGGCCTCGAGCGTGCGGAGGCGCTCCGCGGAGATGGCGACCATGCCGGCCGGGAGGCGCTCCATGCTGCGGCCCGCGCCCGGCTCGTCCTGGGCCGTCGGCGGCTCCTTGATCTCCGGCGGCGACTTCTGGATGACCGTCGGGTCCTCCATCTCGGCCGGCTTCTTCTCCGGCTCCGGATCCTTCTTGGCCGCGTCCGCCTCCATGCGCCGCTGCATCTCCGCGGCCTCCGCCTCCTCCTGGCCCGCCTCATAGGCGCGGAGCTTCGACATCTTGGTGGCGTCGTCGTCCTTCTCGTCGCAGCCAGCCGCCTCCATCTTGCGCTCGAACTTGGTCTTGCCCTTCATGGGTGGTAACCCTTTCCGCTCGAATTCGTTGAGCTCGCACCCCTCCAGAAAGGGGTAATTTGTCCAAGCGCCACCGACGGCACTCGGCCCGATGTCGTCCCCGTGCGGGTTCTTGGTGACCATGAGGAACTCGGGCGAGCACTTCCTCATGCCCGGCTTCACGCCGTTGCCGAGCCGCGTGAGGCGCGCCCGGTGCCAGTACAGGCCGTCGTCCGGGGGGGAGCCGTCGTCCCCGCCAGGGAGTTGGTCGATGCCGGGCTGCCGCACGCTCGGGTCGTGCGTCACGAAGCGCGTGACCTGGCCGCCGACGACCTCGGCGAAGGCGTTGTAGAACGCCACCGTGAGCACCTTGTCGTGGCCCAGGTTCCCGGGCAGGTCGTCCTTGCTGCGGGCGAAGTTGCTGAGGATGACGCCGCCGGTCTCGGGGTTGAGGATCGAGACCTGCTCGACCTCCTTGCCCTCGACGACCCGCTTCTGGACGTACGGCCGGTCGCTGTAGACGCACCACTGATCCCAGACGCCCGTGCGGGCGCCCTGCGGATCGGTGAACGTGTCAGCGCCGCCAGGCATCAGCTCTCCGCTCTCCAGATGGAGCCGTCGACGCCGAAGCGGTGGGCGCCCTCCTTGACCTCGTACTTGGCCTGAATGGCCTGCCCGAGGCGGACCCGCTTCTGCTCCGCCGCGGCGCGCGCCTCCGCGGCGAGCTGGTGACGGAGCGCCGCCAGTTCGAGAGCGGTCCGCGCCGCCACGACTGCGTGCTCCGCGGCGAGCTCGGCATTGCGAGCGGCCCGCTCCTCGCCGGCGGCCATGACCAGCTGGACGTGGTCCGCATGCTCGATGTGGCGCGGGGGCGAGGGCGCCGCCTCCGCTGCCTGGCCGTCCTGCTTCTCCTCGCCCGTCATCAGGATGCCGCCAGGAGGCCCAGCGCCTTGAAGTGCTTCACGAGGTCGCCGATCGTGTAGGCCTTCGTCCCGCTGCCGCCCGTGAAGGTGGAGTCGTCCAGCACGGCGGCGCCGGCGCCCGCGGTGAAGCCCGCCGTCTGCCCGACGCTCGAAGGCTGCGCGACGGCGGTCACGCCGAAGAAGCCGGCCGTCGCCGACGCCGCGCCGAAGCGGAAGGCCCCGGTCCCCAGGTTGCCGTCGAAGCCGCCCGTGCCAGCGCCGTACAGGATGCCTTTATTGGCGGCGAGCACGATGCGCGAGCCGAGCGTGACGTCGATGGAACTGCGGCCGATCGTGATCGCCGAGGCGACCGAGGCGCCGATGGTCATGGCGCCCGCGGTGCCGGCGCCAGTGGCCGCGCCCGCGTCGAGGTCGACCGCGCCGCCGTTGTTGCCGCCGCCACCGCCGTCAGCCCCTGCATTACCGGCGCGCAACGACAGGGCACCGCCGGGGCCGGACACCTGCGCCGCCGAGCCTGCGCCGCCCGTGCCGCCGCGGACCAGCCGCGCGCCGCCCGCGGCGCCCGCGGCAGCGACGGTCCCCGCGCTGCCCGCGCCGGCCTGATCGTTCAGCGCGCCGCCGGCGGTCGAGACGGTCGTCGAGGCCGCGACGGTGATGTTGTGATTGACCTCCCTGAGGAAGGTCAGGTCGGCGTCGTAGAGGCTGTCGCCGCCGCCGACCGCGTGCGTCGCCGCGTGAGCAGCCATGGCGCCGCCCGAGGCGAAGCTGCGGCTCCGCACGCACCAGGTCGTGTCACTGTCCTTGCGGATGGTGAGGCAGCCGCGGTTGACGTTGATGACGACGCTCGCGCCGCCGTCGATGGTCTCGCCGGCCGGCGGCGTGATCGTGATGTTGTTCGCCGCCGCGTCGCCCTTCTTGTCGCGGATGATGACGACGTCACCGACGCCCGTGCCCGATGGCAGCTCGATGGCCACCGCGCCCGGCGCCGTCAGGTCCGACGCGACCATGTAGTCGGTGTCGGTCATGACGTCGGGGGTCGTCAGGATGACGCGCTCGCCCTCCTCGATGATGCCCGAGTAGAGCAGCGTCTGACCGCGGAAGCTGTGGTTCGTGTTCCTGCCCATCACGTCTCCTGGAGCGGGAAGCGCACGCGCTCGCCGCCGGTCACGAGGTAGAAGTCGGTGAAGCGCACCGGCCGCGGCGCGAGCCGGAGCAGCGGGTTCTCCGCGCTCGGGTCCACGTAGGCCAGCGTCATGTGCGGCGTGAAGCCGTGCGCGGCCGAGACATCCGCGCCGGCGATGTCCAGCGCGAGCAGCACCGCCTGGCGCAGCTCCACCAGACCGGGCACGCCGACGGAGGCATAGATCACGTCCTTGCCGTCGCTGGTCTCGCTGGCGGAGAAGCGGCCGACGCCGCCGATGACGCCCTCCAGCGGGGCCGGGGTCACCAGGCGCAGCGCCTGCGCGATCTTCTCGAGCGGCGCGGCGAGCTCGGAGCGGCGGCCGAGGTAGGCGAGCGTGACGTGCAGATCGGCCGGCGCCTCGCCCCCGGGCAGCGCCAGCTCGGCCGCCAGGGGGGCCGGCGGGTAGAGCGCGACCATGACGCCCGGGTCCTCGGCACGGGTCTGGGGCGCCGCGCTGCTCTCCATCTCGTGCGGGCCGCCTGGACGCGCGGGCACCGGGCGCGGCGGGCCCTTCACGCCCTCGGCAGCCTCGGCGGCGCCGACGACCTTGTCGCCGGCCGGCACGCGCGTCGGCTCGCCCTTGAGGCGGTCGTCGCCCTCCCCGATGCCGTAGCCGGTGCGCCTCGACATCTCCTGGATGGAGCACGGGAAGCCGACGCCGCTCAGGCTGACGTAGTGGCCGATGAGATCGCCCACGGAGGGCGCGCGGTCGACGGCCTTCCACCCGAACAGCAGGTTGTTGCGCGCCCGGAGCTCATGGGCCGAGGCGCCGAGCGCCGTGGCGAGCTGGTCGATGTTGAACTCGACCATGGGCTCGAGCATCCCGGACTCGAGGTCGACGGCGGCGGTCTGCCCGTCGGGGACGCGGTAGATGTGCGCCGAGATGGCGTGCTCGGTCGCGTGCCCGTAGCTACCGGTGCCGGTGCCCTGCGTCTGCGAGAGGGTCGAGCCGACGATGAGCAGCGAGAGCCGCTCCTCGGCGAACTTGATGACGTCGGGGTGCATGGGCGCCCCGGTCACCTGGCCGAGGGACTCGACGGAGGCCTCCTCCTTGAACCAGACCGGGATCTGCCCCTGGCCGTAGTTGTCGATGCCCTCCTGGATGACCGCCCACTCCTCCTCCTGATCGATCGTGTTCTTGTCGATCATCAGGGCGAACTGGGGGATGCCGAACAAGTGCATGAAGATGATGAGGTCGCGCCAGCCGGCCTGGATCGCGTACTCGAGCCACGCGGCCGCGGTCATGAATCCCCGACGGCAGGTGACTCCATCCCCGAGCGTCTTGGAGAAGACGAACTTGCCCTTGGGCCACGGCGCCCCCGCGCGGCCCTCGCCGAGCCACACCAGCGGCTTGTCCGAGTCGAGCTCGAACATCCAGTGCTTCTGGTGGAAGGGCTCCATCCAGACGGGCACGAAGCAGTTCGGGACCGAGACCTCTTTCCCGTTGCTCCGCTTGAACGTGATGGTGCGGAACTCCCAGCTCAGCTCCAGCGCCGAGTAGCCGTAGGCGGCCGAGCTGAGCATGTGGTTCATCGCCTCGAACCAGCACTTGCGCAGGTGTCCGAGCACCGCGGTCTGGAACGCCGCGAGGTCCTTCGAGAGCTCGTCGTCCTTGAAGTGCGCAGGCGGGTCGACGCTCCAGTCGGTCTGGTGGATCCAGGCCCGGCGGAAGTGGAAGAAGCTCTTGACCGGCCCGTTCCGCTCGAGGATCTGCTCGCAGAGGTCGACCCACTGCCAGGGGTAGCCGGCGTTGGCCTGCCGGCGGTAGCGGATGATGTTCTCGGGGGTCAGCCCGTCGCCGGGGTTCGTCGACCAGCGGTCCGCGGTCGGGCCCGCGGCGAGCGCGACGCGGCGCCGGAGCGCGGCCCAGGTCTGCAGCATGCGCGAGCGCAGGCTCGTGCGGTCCGCCCAGGAGAGGCGCCCCGGCGGCTCGAAGCCGGGCATCGGCTCCGGCGGCCCCGGAGGCGCGCCGGGCCCGTGACCTGGCAGCGGGCGCTCGTAGGTCCGCAGAGCAGAGTCCCTGCCGGGCCCCGCCCACCGTACCCGCTTGGGAGCCTGCGCCAGATCCACCAACTCTCAGGCTGCGCGGTAACCATGCCAGCGGGGGTTTCTATACGTATAGAAACGGTTTCCATACGCATGGAAACTCCCGCCCTGATAAAACTTGTGTATATGGCCCGCCCGCCGAAGTCTCCCGACGAGCGACGCACGGAGCGCCTGCAGGTCATGCTCACGCCGGGCGAGCTCCGACGCCTCCAGCGGGAGAGCGGCGCGAGCGGGCGCGACCTCTCCGAGATCATCCGCGACGGGGGCGTGCCCGGCGAGCGGCAGATGGAGCGGGGGCAGCCCGTGCCGCCGAGGCGCGCGTGAAGGAGAGCGGAGCGGTCGGCCGGCGCCGGCAGGACACCGCTCGCGGCGCCCAGGCGGCCGAAGCGCAGTTCCAGGTGCGCAAGCTCGCAAATTTGCAACCCGATGAGGTTGCGCAGGTGCGCAGCACCTTGGACCTGATCTTCGCGGGCCAGCTGCAGGATCCGGACGCCGCGCCGCCGGCGCCCGAGCCGCCGCCGGAGGGCGAGGAGCACTAGATGCCGCCGCGGATGGTCGACCCCGATGGCCGCGTGCGCCTCGCGTACGAGCGGCGCCTCGACCAGATCGAGCGCCACTGGCTCGAGTACGAGAGCAAGGGGCTGCTGGTCGAGTGGCTCCAGGCGCGGCTGCCGCGGCCCGGGTGCAGGACCTGCGGCGCCACGCGGGGGCAGCGCCTCGAGAGCTGCGAGCACGGCGCCTACCGCTGGCCGAGCCCGGAGCGCGCTGACCGGCCCATCTCCCTGCGCATGATCGAGTACGCCCTGGCCGCGGTGCAGCAGCGCCTGCGGGCCCGTGCCGCTCGCGACCGGGAGCACAACCGCGCGGCCTTCATCGGGCGCATGCGCGACCTGCAGCAGCGGGCCCTCGAGAGCGGCAACCTGGGCCTGGCCTACAGCGCCGCGTGCCGCCAGGCGGATGTGGACGGCACCCACGTCGCCGCGGAGGAGGCGCAGCGCCCGACGCTCTTCGCCGAGGTCCTCGAGCTCGCGGGGCAGCTCGTCGACTACGAGCCGGCGCCGGCGCCCCCAGGGCCGCCCCTGGCGCCCGAGCTCGCCCGCTTCCGGCTGCTGCGGGCGCGGCTGCTCCTGCAGCAGGCCAGCGATGGCGCCGCGCGCTACCGCAAGCTCGGCGACCCCCAGGAGAAGAACGAGGCGGGGCGCCTGGCGTGGCGCCGCTGCGCGCTCGACGAGGTGCTGTTCCAGATCCTGATGAACCCGGCCTCGACGCCGGAGCAGAAGCGCGCCGCGATCATCGCCGGCGCCGGCACCGCCAGCATGATCACCGAGGGCGCCGACCTCGCCGAGAGGATGGCCGAGCTGGAGCGGCGCCTGGGGGTTGGGTCATGAAGACCGTCCCCGAGGTCATCGCGCGGGGGCTCGGCGCCGCGCCCCTCACCGAGTACACGCTGGAGCGCGCGCTGCGGCGCCTCACGCGCCCCGGAGCGCCCCTGTGCCTCATGGAGCGCTGGGCGCGGGCGAACTAGGTGCCGGTCTCGCTCCTCGGCCGCGACCTCGGCAAGCTGCGCAAGCGGGCCGGCCTCCTCGAGTCGCTGATCTCCGACGCCGTCCGCTACGTCAACCTGCGCCTCGAGTTCCGCACGCACCCCTACGCCGAGGACCCGGAGCGCCCCGGTATCTGCACCTGCGGCCAGCCGGAGCACGGGCAGCGGACGCTGCTGTCCGCCGGCGGCCGCTGGGACCGCCTCGAACGGCGCTGGACCGCGGGGCCGCCGGCCGTGCTCCGCGAGCAGGACCTGGCCGCGCTGCCCGCGGCGGAGCGCGAGGCCCTGTGCCCCGCCCACGTCCTCATCCTCGAGGACAGCCAGATCGAGGGCGCCACGGCCTTCGCCGACTGGCTCTTCTGCTTCGTCAACGACCTGCCGCGGCCGACCGTCCTCGACGTCTTTGCCGGAAAGAGGCGCGGCGGCAAGACGTTCCTCATGGTCGCCTGCGTCCTGGCGTTCGCCGTGGCCTGCCCGGTGCACCGCGACATCGATGGCAAGGAGTCCATGGCCGTGGGCTGGCTGGTCGTGCCGAGCTACCCCGAGCAGCGCGAACTGCACGAGGACCTGCTCGCCGTCCTCCAGACCAGCCGGCGCGACGCGCACAAGTCCCTGGCCAAGGCGCTCGCGGACGTGGCGCTGCCGTCGAGCTGGTTCCGCTACCGACCGACGCCGCACAACTGCTACCAGTTCATCAACGGCGCGACGATCTTCCTCAAGAGCGCCAACAACAGCGACTCGCTGAAGCAGGGCCGTGTCGACATCATCGGGATCAACGAGTCGCAGAAGATCGAGGGCGACAGCGTCATCCACGCGGCCGGCAACAACATCGACCACGGCGGCCTCACCATCCTCGCCGCCAACCCCCCGCGGAAGATCCGCGGCGCCTGGATGCTGGACGTCCGCGCCGCCTGGACCGAGGGCCGCAAGGATGGCCAGGTCGCCGGGCCGCGCGCCACGGACCCCGAGGACGGCCTGGCCATCGTCCGGTGGTTCGCCGTCGACCCCGACAAGAACCGGCGGATCAACCAGCCCGCGCGGCGCAAGTTCAAGCTCCTCGCCGAGATCATCAACCCGAGGCTCGCCGCAGCGGATGCCGGCGGCGAGTGGGACCAAATCAACGAGGTGGTGTGCCACAAGTGGCACCACGGCCTCGTCCTGCAGGACGGCATCCCGGCGCACTGGGTCAACGTCACCGGCGAGGTCATCCGCGCGATGCAGCTGCGGGAGTACCTCCGGCGCCCGGAGGTCTACAGCGCCTGGGGTGGCCTCGACTTCAACAAGTCGCCCTGGATGGCGGCGACGAAGTTCGAGGCCTACCGCGTGCCCGAGCGCAACAACGTCATCGTCTTCGTCATCATCGACGAGCTGACCTCGGACCCCGAGAGCGACAAGGGGCACACGGAGAAGGAGTTCGTCATCGAGCTGTGGAAGCGGGGCTGGAACCCGGAGCCGAGCAAGGACCTCGGCCGCGAGGAGGCGATGTTCTTCATCGGCGACCCGAGTGGCCAGTGGCAGTCGAGCGAGCACCGGCGCCGCGGCGGCGTGCGGCAAGGCCACAGCAGCTTCGACCTGTTCCGCAGCGCGACCGAGTACGAGGACGCCGGCGGCACCGTCACCATCCCCGCCTGGGACATCTTCGCGCCCACGACCTGGCGCCTCAAGGAGTCCCGCTGGTACGCCCACCCTCGGAAGATCGAGAGCATCGACGACTGCAACGAGCTCATGCGGACGGACCGGCTCTTCGTGCTGGCGAAGTGCACGCACATCATCGACGCCTTCAAGAAGTGCAGCATCAAGACGACGGGGCCCAACAGCGAGTTCTGGCACATCTTCGACAGCGCCCGCTACCCCATCCACCGGGCGCTGAACGGCATCGAGCCCAAGCAGCGGCCGGCGAGCGCACGCATTTTGGTCGCCAGATCGCCTTCCATGATCTGGA
>VFSW01009153.1_pt1 | contig 14155 bp, 10 predicted proteins | sample 5358111 | NCBI WGS metagenome assembly VFSW01 (sample SAMN11554181, study PRJNA540505) | mine drainage metagenome | isolation source: sediment from site ElyBrook_90M | place: USA: Ely Copper Mine, Vershire, VT | collected 2017
ATCCAACCGTCCATGGGCTATATGCCGTCGCGAAGGTTGTATCGGCGAGCCTGCCCTTCCGAAAGCCCTCTTTTGCCATCACGCACACTGGGAAGTAGGGCATCGGCTCCTTGATAGCGATAGAGTTGATCGCGTACGCGAGCGGAGCCCAGGTCTGCCCGCCGACGCCTTTGACGCCCTCTGAAACCATGTAGCGGTAGCGCCGAACGCCGACATCCAGTTTTGCTTCATCGTCGTCGACAATGCCTTCCACCGTCACCTTTCCCCCGGGCATGTTGAGCCCACCCTTCTGGTTGACGACGTCTATCGCCAGCAATGCGCCCTGTTTCTGAGTCTCTGCTACCGCCGCAAAGGTTCCAGTTAACGGAAGCAGGATCCCCACTTTGACCTTGCTGGGCTCGGCCGCGTTAATGACACCGATGCCAAAACCCAGCAGGCTGCAAACAATGTAAATCGCAAGAACACTCAATAGCCTTTTCATTTTTGTTTTCTCCTTTTGATTCTATCACTTCGAACTCTCACGCGGGCGTCTATTTAATTCCTTTCGGGGTGCAAATTGATAATCGTAGAATATACAGTTTGCAGAGAAACCGCTGCAACCCGCGGCGGTCGTTGGACTGGCAACCAAGGCGATGTCCGCAGCCACCCATAAGTCGGCCCTCTCGTCACCACCTTCGGCCGGCCGGGCGTCCTCGGCCGACACACCGTGCGAGCGCTGGCGATGCCCGCCGCCATCATAAACCATCTGCGCCCGGTTCACCGTATTCAGCGACGCGCCCATCGCTTCGGCGATCCCAGGCTGCGTCATTCCGCTTTCGCGCAGCAGAACCATTTGAACGCGCTGGTGCTGCAGAGAATCTCCTTTCCAATGTAGCGCCGGCTTCAACCGACGGACTTGGCGTTTGGTGCATTTGACCACCTGTTCTCTCCTAATTAAATGCTCTCAGCGAACCACACCGCGTCGTGCAACTCCGAATTTCCACTTGTCATGACCGCGCTTGATTGGGCATTCATGCAGAGCTTCTGCTTTCCATCCCGCACAGTGGACCTGCCGGGTCAATCAAAGCGCCAACGCCTGCGGATTGACACAATTGAGGGGTGGCTTGCCGGCGAGGAACGCAAGGATATTGTCGACCACGATGTTCGCCATCACCTCGCGCACTTCGACGGTGGCGCTACCGATATGCGGCGTAAGCACGACGTTGGGTATCGTCCGTAACGCCTTGTCGACCTTCGGCTCGCCCTCAAATACGTCGAGACCGGCGCCGGCGATTTCTCGCTTCGCCAGCGCACGGATCAGCGCGGCCTCGTCGACGATCGCGCCGCGCGCGGTGTTGATGAGGAACGCTGTCTTCTTCATCAGTTTCAGTTCGCCAGCGCCGATCTGATGACGTGTCTCGCTATTGAGCGGCGAATGGATTGAAACGAAATCGGACTCGCGCAGCAATTGATCGAGCGGCACATATTTCAATCCGGCTTCGCGTTCTTCGCTTTCCGGCTTGCGGCGCGGCGCCCAATAGAGAATGCGCATGGCAAAGCCGTGCGCGCGGCGGGCTACCGCCTTGCCGATCAGCCCGCCGCCGCCGACGAGCCCGATCGTGCAGCCGTGGACGCTAGAGCCGATGAGATAGCTCGATTGCGCGCCCGGAAATCGGCTCGCGCGCACCAGACGGTCGCCCTCGACTATTCGCCGCGTCACCGCGAGTATCAGGGCGAAGACCAGATCGGCGGTCGCCTCGGTGGTGACCGGCGACACGATCGTTACTGGAATGCGCCGCGCGGTCGCAGCCTCGACATCGATATTGGAGGGCGTGATCGATTGGGCGGCGATCAGACGTAGCCGCGGATTGGCGGCGATGACGCCGCCGTCGATGCGATCATGCAACAAGCAAAAAAGGATGTCGCATTGGCGCACAGCGGTGATGAGCGCGCCTCGGTTAATAATCCGGCTGGCGTCCGGGTTGACCTTGACGCTCGCGACTTGGCGCAGCCGCGCGATGGCGCTTTTCGCCACCGGCTGGGTGACGAAGATACGTGGGCGCCGAGGGCACATCATGCGAGCCACCGCACGATGCCGGCAACGCCGTCGACAGCGACCTGTGCGCCGTCGGGAATGCGTTGCGTCGCATCAAGCACGCCGAGCACCATCGGGATGCCGCGCTCGCGTGCCAGCGAGGCGAGGTGCGAGGTCGAGCCACCGAGTTCGGCGACGACACCAGCGACGCACGGCAGGATATGGCTCAGCGCCGGCCCGGCGACGCGCGTCACGAGGATGTCGCCCGGTGCGACCCGGGAAAGTTCGCATTCGCAATTCACTACCACCGCGCGACCGGAACTCCAGCCGATGCCGGCAGGATGGCCATTGAGACCGGGATGCTTGAGCCAGATCTCGTCCGGCACGTGCGCAGGCTCGACCCGCAGCGGTCGCGCCTGCAGGAGCTTGAAGCCGGTCTCGTCGAGCGCCCACTCGATTTCCACGGGCATGCCAAGCACGCTTTCGGCTTTGCGCATGAGCCGCCCGAGTGCGGTGGCCTGTCCGGCTTCGAGGCAGGGCGCGCGCACCAGAGCTTCGGGCACCGCCTGCGGCAGCAGCCCTGCCTCATGCACGCAGGTTTCGCGGTGGTGTTTTCGGCCGCTTTCGATCGTGCGCAGAAAACCCGCCCGGCTGAGCACGATGCGATCCGGCACCACTTCACCTTGCGCAATCGCGGAGCCCAGCCCCCAAGTCGCGCTGATGAGCATGTGGCCGTCGGCGGTTTCGCTCAAGCCGCCGCCCGAGGCCTGTGCGGCAATGAGCGGCTGAACCAGTACGGCCATTGCGGTGTCGGCCGGATCAAAGCCATGCTGCGCAATCGAGCGCCGCGCGTTGGTGGTCCACAGCGCCGCCCAGCAGGCGCGCAGCACGGTTAAAAATTCCGTCTCGTCGCTGATGCCAAGAAAACTTTCGAATTGGCCGGCGAAGCTTGTATCGGCGCGATCCTCGATCAGCGCCGAGGAGCGCACCGCGAGCGGCTTTCGTTGATCGCGCCAGGCCGCAGAGATTTCCGCCAGCAGCTCCGGCGCGACGCTTTGCTGATAAAACTTTAGCCGGATCTCAACGGCGAGCCGCCGCTGCTGCGGTGGATCGGCATCGGCATAATCGCGCAGCACGTCCGCGAGCCCGAGATGCGCGATCTGCCGCCGATAGGCCTCGGCGGTGAGACAGAAACCGCCCGGCGTTGGCAGACCCGCTCGCGCCAGCGCCGCAAGATTTGCGGCCTTCGGTCCGACGCGCTCGGCATCGGACGCGGCAGGATCGGAGAGGGGCAGGAGGAAACGCGTCATACCAGTCTCGGCAGTGTGAATTTCGCAGCGCGGTCCCACTCTCCAGTGGGCAGAGGGTTGGGGTGAGGGGGACTGGCCTCGCGGAGACAGGTCGAGGCTTGGCATTACCGCACATGATCGCCGTAGCCGGGAAGCGGATCGACGACGGTGATTTGCTTGACCGGGAAATTGGATACGATCTCGATTGTGTCCTTTTGCACGATCAGCATTTCCTCGATGCGCACGCCGTAGCGGAATTTCTTGCCGTGCTGGGTCTCGAGCGCAAAGGTCATGCCCTCCTTGATCTCGACCGGATGGTCGAGCGACCAGATGCGGGAGATTACCGGCTGATCGTATTGCGCCAGCCCAAGCCCGTGGCCCCAAAGGTTCGCCGCCGCTTGGTCCTCGTCCTCGTAACCCCAAGTTTCCATGGCCGAGGGCCATTTGAGCGCGATGTCGCGAGTGGTGGCGCCGACTTTCACGGCGCCGATCGAATCGTAGAGCCACTTCAGCGCGATCTCGTAAGTATCCTTCTGCTCCTGGGTCGGTTCCTTGCCGACGCAATAGGTGCGGTAATAACAGGATTTGTAACCGTTCCAGGTAAGCGCCGCCAAGTCCATGAACACAATGTCGCCGGGCTGGATGATGCGGTCGGAGAAGTTGCGCCAATTCGGCCAGGTATTGGGCCCGGAGGAGACGATGACGTCCTCGACATCCTCCATGCCGGGGATATTGTAGAGGTATTGCATCAGGTGCGCGGTCACCTGGTTCTCGGTGACGCCGGGACGCAAAAATTTCATGCATTCCCAATGGGTCGCGTCGCCGATGGCGCCGACGATGCGCATGCATTCCTGCTCGTCGACGTTCTTGACCGCGCGCGCCTCCATCATCGGCGTCATGCCATCGACCCAGGTGATGTTTTTCTCCTTGAAGATATTGATCATGTTGATGTCGATGAAATCGACGCCGAGCTTTTGGCCGGCAACGCCATGGCGCTTCATCTCTTCCAGGACGGCGTTGGTGAACTTGGTCACCTGTTGCGTCGAGGCCGGCCCGGCCGCGCCCTTGATCCAGGCGAAGGAGTGACGCACGTTCTCCTTCGGCAGCCACGGCGAATGCCGCTCGATCTGGAAGCCGAGATCGCCCTGCTCGAACAAGATCGGCGCGCCGTCGCCGCAAAGCATGGCGTAGCGCAGCCCCGGCTTCAATCGGTTCCAGCCCGGCGTCAGTGTGCCGGTCAGATAGCGCACGTTCTCGTCGTACATGCATAGCATCGCGCCGAGGCCGTGCTTTTTCATCATCGCGCGAGCGCGCTCGGTCCGGTACTGCCGCAGCCGGTCCCAATTGACCCGCTGCTGCCAGTCCATGCCGGCGATGCCAAAATTCGCTCCCATGTGTTATCTCCCGTTTTCTCTCCGTAATCTTGCTCGGGCGACGGCCGCTAAATGCCGGCGCGGTTGTTACTCTTCACTCGCGGGTTCACGACGTTGATCGGCCATTGACCGGACAGGACACGGCGCACCTCGCCCGGGGCGCCGGCCTGAAGCCCAACCATGGCGCGTTCGCTGTACCAGGCAGCATGCGGGGTAATGACGACGTTATCTCTGCCCCGTAGCGGGTGAGGGTTGGGAAGGGGTTCCGGATCGGTGGTGTCCAACGCGCACCCCGCGATGATTCTGGCGTCGAGCGCCCGCACCAGCGCATCCGTATCTACAATCGGCCCGCGCGCGCAATTGACGAGGTACGCCGTCGGCTTCATCTGTCGCAATGTCTCGTCGTTTATCATCTTGCGGGTCTCCGAGACCAGGGGCGGATGCAGAGAGACGAAATCCGATTCCTTCAACAGCTCGCGCAGATCTGCCTTCTTGGCTTTGAGGTTGGATTGATTCGCTTGAACAACCGGATCGAAGAACAGGACGCGCATGTCGAACGCTGCCGCCCTCGCCGCCACTTGCTGTCCGATATGGCCGAAGCCGATCAGCCCAAGCGTGCTGCCTCCCAGGCGAAACATTGGCTTTCCGGGAGTCAGGTCCCAGTTGCCGGCGCGGACGAGCCGATCGTAGAAGACGACCTTGCGGGCGCAGGCAAGCAGCAACGCCATCGCATGTTCGACCACCTCTTCGATGCAGTAGGTCGGATTGTTGGTAACGATGATGCCAGCGGTGGTGGCCGCTTCGAGATCAATCGTGTCAACCCCTATCCCGTACCGGGCAATGATCTTGCAAACCGGCATCCGCGCCATGACGTCCGCCGTGATCGGCCCGGCATAGGTATTGAGCAGCGCATCGCAATCTTCGATGTGCGGCAGGAACTCGTTCGGTGTCTTCGTCTTGAGCGCGACAAACTCGGCAAGTTCCCCAAGCATTTTTTTCTCTACATCCAACGAATCCCACACGTAATCGGTGAGGACGACCTTCGCTTTCTTTGCCACCGCGCCCCTCCTCTATCCCCGATGCGCTGACTGGCAGCCGAGGTGATTTATCGCTCAGAGCGCGGCTGACCCTGCCCGGATTCAGTGCGCGTTGGATACTCGGATCGTCGCCGCGATTCACCAATCTTGGCGGTTGCAACTCCATGCCGCGGCGTATCGGCCGATAGCCTTCCGGGCAACCTCACCGAACCCGGCTCTGGTCAACAGCTTCTTGGTTAGCCTTCAACCTGGAAACGCATTCGCCGCCCGAATCTTATTAGACAAAGCTTTTCTCATGTCGGCCACCTCTCGTTATTGACATGAGTCAAAGTAAGATCGCGCTATTTCGCTATCGCATTTTCGTATCGATAGATTGCCTCGCCGCTCTTGAATTGCGGGATAGATGATCACCTCTGTTTTCAGAGCGCTGTGGCTCGTCAAATGCCAATCTGATCGGGCGGTGTCTTGACCAAAATCAAGGACACTGCCCCAGCGCCGCCTCGAGTATCCCACATACGGTATACGATGGGATAGTGCGGTGCCCACATCGCTACGAGCGATCGATCGACCTCAGTCGCTGGGTGACCGTGTCTATCAGACATTACGCGAGCATATCTGTTCGGGATGGTTGCCGAGCGGTCAGCCTCTTCAGGAAGCAAGCGTTGCGGCGCTGCTCGGCGTATCGCGCACTCCGGTGCGCGAAGCGTTAAGTCGGCTTGCCAGCCAGGGGCTGCTCGATTCCCAGGGGCGCAGCTTCGTCGTTCCGGCTCTGAACGAAACCGATATCGACGACATTTACGAACTGCGCCTGCTGCTGGAGCCGGAAGCGTTGCGGCAAGCCGCCTCTCGCAGCCGCGATCGCCATCAGCTGCGCCCGTTGCGGAACGAGCTGGCCGCGATGAAGGCCGCGCACGCCGTAAACGACTCGGACGCATTCATGCAGGCCAACTATCGCTATCGCGCGGCGTGGCTGGCGCTCGTCCACAATCAAAGATTGCTGCGCGCGATCGAGCTCTACGCCGACCACGTGCGTTACTTGCGGGCGCTTACGCTCGGAAACCCATTAACCCGTAAGATCGTATTGCGAGGTCTCGAACGCTTGGCGGCGGCGCTCTCGGCCGGGGAGGCCGACGCCGTTATGTCAGCCATGCGCGATCACCTGTCGGAGGCGAGACGCATTTTGCACGAGCAACTCGCTCACCAGGGTGGGAAGGGCAATGGTCGTGGCGCATAGAGCCGAAATACCCTACGGCGCCTACTGGAGCACGCCGTTCGCGCGCTGGCAGGGCTCGTTCGCCAACCTGCATCCCATCGAATTTGCCGCATTCGTCACCAAGACGGAGCTGGCGCGACGCAGCATCACGGGAGAAGCAATCGATCAGGGCGTGCTCGGCTTTAGCGTGCCACAGAAGCATTCGTTCTACGGAATGCCGTGGCTCGCCGGTCTTGCCGGGCTTGAGCATGTCGGCGGACCGACGGTCATGCAAGCCTGCGCGACCGGGGTGCGTGCGCTGCTGACGGCGACCGCAGAGATCGATGCTGGGCGCTCGGCAGTAACGCTCGCGGTGACCTGCGATCGAACATCCAACGGGCCGCACCTCTACTATCCCAACCCGCGCGGGCCTGGGGGCACCGGCGCGCACGAAGACTGGGTGATGGACAACTTCGCCTGCGACCCGCTCGGGCCGCACGCGATGCTGCATACGGCCGAGAACGTCGCTGCCAAGCACCAGATTACCACCGCCGAGCAGCATGACGTGGTGCTTACGCGCGAAGCGCAATACCGCGACGCGCAGGCGGAGGATTGCGCGTTTCAACGACGTTTCATGACACTGCCGTTCGAGGTGCCCGATCTGTCGTACCGGAAATCAACGGCAGCCCTGCGATCTGACGAGGGCATCAGGTTCTCAACCCCCGAAGGTCTGGCCAAACTCAAGCCGGTGGCTGACGGGGGTAGCGTCACCTTCGGTGCCCAGACCCATCCCGCCGACGGCAGCGCCGCGATTATCGTCGCAGCTCCCGAACGCGCGCGCGAACTTGCGCGCAATCCGAACATTCATGTCCGCCTGCACGGTTTCGGCGCCGCACGCGCGGCGCTGGCCCATATGCCGGAAGCATCCATTCCTGCGGCTCGACATGCGCTCACTCAAGCCGGGCTCTCCATCGAGCGGATGGACGCGATAAAGACCCACAATCCCTTTGCGGTAAACGACGTGCTGTTCGCGCGGCAGACCGGCGTCGATCTGGCACGCATGAACAACTTCGGCTGCTCGCTCGTCTGGGGGCATCCCCAGGCCCCGATGGGCACGCGCGCCGTGATCGAGCTGATCGAGGAATTGGCGATGCGCGGCGGCGGCTACGGGCTGTTCACCGGCTGCGCCGCCGGCGACACGGCTATGGCGGTCGTGCTCGAGGTCACCGACAAATAGGGCTGAGATGGACCTCGCGCATTGGATCGAGCGGCACGCGGCGTTCACCCCGGACAAACTGGCGATTCGTTTTGCCGGCTGCCACCTGACCTATGCGGCCATGGCCGAGCGCGTGCGCAGAGCAGTCGCGCGGCTGATCGCGCTCGGCGTTGCCGAAGGCGATGTCATCGCCTTCCTCGGCTACAACAATCCCGACATGTTGGCGGCACTGTTCGCATGCGCACGCCTCGGTGCCATGCTGATGCCGCTCAACTGGCGGCTCGCGCTAGGGGAGCATGTGCGCGTGCTCGCCCATTGCCCGCCGCGCATCGTGCTGGTCGAGCCGGCCTTTCTCGCACAGGCAATGGCACTGCGTGAGGCGCGCCCCGACGCGCTGTGGGTAACGCTCGGCGACGCGCCGGCTACGGGCTTGGCCTGGGAGGGCATTGCCTGCGGGTACACCGCCGAGCGCGCGGTGAACGCGAACCGCGGCAGCGCTGAGACGCCGGTCCTGCTTTGCCACACATCGGGATCAACTGGCACGCCCAAGGCCGTCGTGCTCACGCAGAACGCTCTGTTCTGGAACGCGGTCAACAGTACGCACATGCACGATCTGAGCAACGCCGACCGCGTGCTGACCACATTGCCGATGTTCCATGTCGGTGGGCTCAACATCCAAACGCTGCCGGCGCTGCACGCGGGTGCCTGTGTCACGCTGCATTCCAAATTCGACCCCCTCGCGGCGCTCGACGCAATCGAGTGCGAGCGCATCACGCTCGCCGTGCTCGTCCCCGCCCAACTCGCCGCCATGATGGAGCTGCCACGCTGGGGCAAGGCCGATCTATCCAGTCTGCGCACGATCACCACCGGCTCGACCATCGTCTCCGAATCGTTCGTGCGGCGCGTTAACGACCGCGGCCTCCGCCTAATCCAAGTCTATGGCTCCACCGAAACGTCGCCGATCGCGACCTATTTGCGCGCCGAAGACTCCGACCGCAAAGCCGGTTCCGCCGGTCTGACGGCGTTGCACTGCGAGGTGAAAATCGTCGACGACGACGCGAACGAGCTGCCGGCCGGCCGCGACGGCGAGATCGTGGTGCGTGGCCCCAACGTGATGCGGGGTTATTGGAACTCCCCGCAGAACACTGCCGAAGCCCTGCGCGACGGCTGGTACTACTCGAGCGATATCGGCCATTTCGACGATGACGGCTATCTCTATGTCGTCGCTCGCAAGAGCGACATGATCATTTCGGGCGGCGAGAACATCCACCCGGTCGAACTCGAGATTGTCCTCGCCGAATGCCCGCTGATCCGGGAAGCGTGCGTCGTCGGCCAGCGCGACGAGCGCTGGGGCGAGATCGTTGTGGCTGTGGTCGTACTGGAGCCAGGCGTGCGCATGAGCGAGGCCGACGTGCTGGCGCTCTTTGCCCACCGCCTGGCCCGTTACAAGCACCCGCGGATGGTGCGTTTCGTCGACACCTTGCCGCGCACCGAACTTGGCAAGATCAAGCGGTCGGCGCTGCAGGCGGCAATCGCACCCGCAGCGGCTTGATGGCGGAAGGGAGCGTCGCATGAGCCTCAAGATCGGTATCGACGTTGGCGGGACCTTCACCGACTTCATCGTTGCCGGTCATGGCGCGGAGCCGCTCATCCACAAGACCCTATCGACTCCAGCCGACCCCTCGATCGCGGTCATTACCGGGCTGCGGGAGGCGGCCGAGATGCTGAGATGGGGATCGTTGTTCGAGGATTTCATCGCATCAATCGACACTATCGTTCACGGTACAACGGTGACGACCAATGCCACACTGACGCAGACGGGCGCGCACTCAGGCCTCCTCACCACCAGCGGCGTGCGCGACGCGCTGGAAATGCGGCGCGGCATCCGCGAGCGGCAGTATGACAACCGCTGCACAAACGTGAAGCCGCTGGTGCCGCGCTATTTGCGCATCGGCGTTGGCGGGCGGCTCGACCGCGACGGCCGCGAAATCGAGCCGCTGTCGCTCGAGGATATCCGCAACGGCATCGCGCTCTTCAGGGCGGAGAACGTTGAGACGGTCGCCATCTGCTTCATGAACGCCTTTGCTTCCCCGGCGCACGAGCGTGCCGCCGCGGAACTAGTTCGCCGCGAACTCCCCCATGCCTACCTGACGGTGTCTACCGCGCTGCTGCCCACCATCCGCTTCTACGAGCGAGTGAGTACGACCGCCCTCAATTCCTATGTCGGTCCCAAGCTCAACCGCTATCTCGACCGGCTGGTGACCAGTCTCGACGAGGTCGGTTTCGCCGGCGTCCTGCTGATCATGCAGTCGAACGGTGGCGTCATGTCGCCGCAGGTCGCGCGCGAGAAAGCCGCGCTCACGCTGCTCTCAGGGCCGGCCGGCGGACCGGCGGCCGGCCTGTTTTACGCCCGCGCTCACGGCGTCGACCGCTGCATCACTACCGACATGGGCGGTACCAGCTTTGAAGCCTCGGCCTCATTCGGCACCCCCGCCGTCATCAATGACGGCGCGATTGCGCGCCACAAGATCGCGCTGCCTATGCTCGACATTCATACCATCGGCGCTGGCGGTGGTTCGATCGGCTGGCTCGACGAAGGTGGCTTGCTGCGCATGGGACCGCAAAGCGCCGGCGCGGTACCGGGGCCAGCCTGCTACGGTCAGGGCGGTCAACTGCCCACCGTCACCGACGCCAACCTCGTACTCGGTTATCTCGACCCCACCTATTTCGCCGGCGGCAAGATCAGGCTCGATCCAGAAGCGGCGCGCCGTGCGATCGAGGTCAATATCGCCGCACCGATGAACTTAACGGTCGAGGAGGCGGCCGCCGGCATGTATCGCGTCGCCTGCAACAACATGGCGCAAGGCGTGCGCGAAGTGACCATCAAACGCGGCTATGACCCGCGCGAGTTCCCATTGATCGCCGCCGGCGGCGCCGGGCCGATCCACTCCTGTCTGATCTGCAACGAACTCGAAATTCCGCTCCAGGTCGTGCCCGGCTCGTCATCGGTTCTTTGCGCATTCGGCATGCTGCTATCAGAACTCAAGCACGATTACGTACGCACCTTTGTTGCTCGTCTCGACGCGCTCGACTGGAAACGCCTCGACGCAACGCTCGCCGAGCTGCGCGGCGAAGGCGAACGCGTTCTCGCGGAAGAGCACATACCTCCGTCGCGCCGGCGATACGTGCTCCGCTTCGACTGCCGGTACGTGAAACAGTATCACGAGGTGTCTTTCGCGGTCGCACCTGTGGCGCTCGAACGCAAGGACGCGGCAGCAATCGCGCGCGACTTCCACGCCGAACACAATCGGCTGTGCGGCTATTCGCTCGAAGCTGAAGGAACGCCGATCGAACTCATCAACATCCGCCTGCAGGCGATCGGGGCGACCGAGGAGCACGACCACCCCGAGGAGCCCTATCACCGCGCCGACGCTCGCCACGCGCTCAAGGGGAGCCGCTCCCTCTACGTGCCGGAGCAAGCGGCGTACCGGGAAGTTCGCATCTACGATGGCGATGCCCTCCGGCATGGCAACCGGATCGATGGTCCGGCACTGATCGAGACGGTCACTACTGCAGTATTGGTCTCGGCCAATTTCGATTGCGTGGTCGACCATTACGGCTCTTTTGTTCTTTATCAAAAAGGCCGCGAAGACCTAGTCCACAATGGTGTTAAGCGAGTCGAGGCGGAGGCGCTGGCATGAAGGTGGATCCCATCCTGCTGTCGGTTTACGCGCGCACCTTTCGATCGGTCACCGACGAAATGTCGATCTCAATGGAGCGTACCACTCGCTCGCCCATACTGTGCGAGGCGAAGGACTACGTCACCGGCCTCTACGACGCCGACGGCCGCATGCTGGAGCAGACTGAGAATCTGCCGATCCTTGCTTTCTCGCTCGCGCCGGTGTGCAAGCACATCAGGGCCTACTTCGGCGACGACATTCATCCGGGCGACGTGATCTTCCACAATGACGTGTTCTCGCTCGGCAACCAGAACAACGACGTCGCCGTCTACAAGCCGGTGTTCTTCGAGGACGAACTGGTAGCCTGGACCGCGGTGAAGGGCCATCAGGCCGATATCGGTGGCGCGGTCGCCGGTGGCTACAACCCCAACGCGGTCGAGGTGTGGCAGGAGGCGCTGCGCATTCCGCCCGTGAAGGTCTACGAGCGCGGCAGGCTGCGCAAGGACGTGTGGGATCTGATCTTCGCCAACATCCGCTTCGACATCGTGCAGCACGACATGAAGGCGGAGATCGGCGCCTGCCGGGTAGGCGAGCGTCGCGTCATCGAACTGCTCAAAAAATACGGACGCGACAGCTTCGAAGCGCACAAGCTCGCGCTGTTCGATGCAACACGCAAGATGATGGAAGCGGAGATCGCGACGATCCCCAATGGGACATACAGCGGCGAAGGCTCGGTCTTCTACGACGGCCGCAACGTCGGCTCCAAGTTCAAGATACGCGTGACGATCACGGTCGAGGACAAGCGCATCAGGTTTGACTATTCGCAGTCGGACCCACAGACCAACGGCTTCGTGAACGGCACGTTCACATCGAGCGCATCGGCGACCATTTTGACGTTGCTGCAGATGGTCAATCCCGACATCCCCCACAATGAGGGAATGGTTGCGCCGATAGAAATCGTCATCCCGCAGGGCACGATCCTAAACGCCGCTTATCCCAAGGCGACGACCTTCGGCAACCACCTTTGCCCACCCAATGCCGATGCCATCCAGCGCGCACTTGCGCCGGTCATGCCCGAACGCGTGACTGCCGGCTGGAATAACCTTTTGTGCTCGCTCACCACCGGCATCGATCCGCACAAGAACGAGAAATACGTCGACATCGGCTTCATGGGACTCAAGGGCGGCTCTGGCGCCATGCGCGGGACCGACGGCTACGACCACATCGGCATGATCGACGCCTCCGGCGGCGTACTCGACCAAGACTACGAGATGTTCGAGCAGCAGACGCCGCATCGCCTGATCAAGCACGAGTACCTGTGCGATTCCGCCGGGCCTGGCCAATGGCGCGGCGGCCTCGGCGTCGAAACCATCTTCACCATAGGCTCGGATGATACCCAGCTCGTGACGTTCGGCGACGGCGACTTCGAGCCCGCCTTCGGCCTGTTCGGCGGCGGGCCCGGCACGCTCAATTTCATTCGCCTCACCTATCCGGACGGCACCGTGCACACGCCGCACAACAAGGATTTGATCACGGGTGTACCCGCCGGCACGCGCTATCACCAGCAGGCGGGCGGCGGCGGCGGCTACGGTGATCCCAAGCTGCGCGCTCGCGCCAAGCTGCACCAGGAAGTTTACGACGGTGTCATTTCCGCAGAAAGTGCGCGGAGGGTCTATGGACTTTGAGCTGACCCCTGAGCAGCGCGCCATCCGTGCGACCTTCGCCCGCTTCTGCGACGAGCGCATTGCGCCGCAGGCGGCTGCGCTCGACGAGGCTCATGCTTTCCCGCGCGCGCTGTTCGATGACCTCGCCGCCCTCGGCTTGTACGGCATGCGCTATCCCGAGGAGGATGGCGGCTCTGGCCTGGCGCTTGTCGAATTTTGCCTGGCGCTCGAGGAAATCGCACGCGGCTCCATGTCGCTCGCTGGCTGCGCCGCGATGCAGTCGCTGATGGCAACCAAGTTTTTGCACATGCTCGGCAACGCCGACATCCGCGAGCGCCTGTTCCGGCCGGCGCTCAAAGGCGAAAAAATCGGCGCCATCTGCATGACCGAGCCGAACGCCGGCAGCGATCTCGATGGTATTGCAACCAGCGCGCACCGGGTCGACGGTGGCTACGTGCTCAATGGGCAGAAAACGTGGGTGACATCTGCACCGGTAGCCGATTTTTTCACCGTCTTCGCCAAAGCCGGCGCGGACAAGAAACTGACCATATTCTTGGTCGAGCGCAGCTTCCGCGGCCTCACCGTAGGACGCGCCATCGAGAAGATGGGCGTGTGGGCGTTGCCCACCTCAGAGGTCGCATTTTCCGACTGCTTCGTGCCCGCGGGTCACCGCCTTTCGCAGGAGGAAGG
>VFSW01009154.1_pt1 | contig 14154 bp, 9 predicted proteins | sample 5358111 | NCBI WGS metagenome assembly VFSW01 (sample SAMN11554181, study PRJNA540505) | mine drainage metagenome | isolation source: sediment from site ElyBrook_90M | place: USA: Ely Copper Mine, Vershire, VT | collected 2017
CATCGTGGAACGGCTGGGTGAGGCGGTGGACGCGGTGGTGGGCTGACCAGCCGCCGGCCGGGGGGCGCCGCGGCCGCCATCCTGCCCCCGCCTGGCGGGAGCAGGATGGTCTCGGGCCGGCGCCCCCTGATAGCGAAGGCCGCTTCCCCTTCCGCCCCGTGACGGGGGAGGGCTCAGGCCGGAACCACCGGCACCTTCTCCTTGCGGAGCGCCCCCATCACTTCCGGGTCGAGCCGGAGATGAGCCTGCAGCAGATCGGGCGGAGTCAAGGCCAGCCATTGGTTCAGCGACAGATCAGCGTAATAGCTGCTCTTGAACATTTCGAGAAACCGCAGGGTCGTCGTGCCGGTGTTCTCGATGTAATGGCCCATGGCGAAGGGCACGTAGCCCACATCGCCGGGCTGATAATCGAAGGTGCGCGCCTGCCCGGAGGTCGCGAACACACCCATCCTGGCCTTGCCTTCGATGTAATATTGCCATTCGTCGGCGTTGGGGTGCCAGTGCAGTTCCCGCATCCCGCCCGGCTCTACCTCGACCAGCGCCGCAGCGATGGTTTTCGAGGCCGGAAAATGGCTCGAATCGGTGATGCGGACCGTGCCGCTTTTGGTCCTGATCGGCTCCTGCGCCAGCATCCGGTGCTTGAAGCTTTGCGGCACGGGCTCCGCGCCCAGGAGCCTGTCCGGGCCGAGCGGACCCGGTACCGGCGCCTTGAAGATGTAGAGGCTCGACGGATCGGGCGTGTGGCCGAACAGGCTTGCGGGTAGCCCGAAATTCTTTGCCAGCACCTCAGTGGGCGTGTGCTTGAACCAGTCGCTCAGAAGAAACGTGCTGTCCTCGTCGAAACCGCCGCTGTCGAAGACCAGCAGGAATTCGCAACCATCCGGACCAAGCCCCTGGATCGAGTGGGGAATGCCCGAGGGGAAATACCACAGATCGCCGACGCCCACGTCGTCCACGAAGTTGCGGCCCTGGGGATCGATCGCGGTGATCCGGGCGTTGCCATACAGCATGAAGGCCCATTCCGCCTCCTTGTGCCAATGGAGTTCGCGGATGCCGCCCGCATTCAATCGCATGTTGACGCCGGCGATGCTTTTCGAGACGCCGAGCTCGCGCTCGGTGATCTGCCTCGTCCAGCCGCCGCTCTCCTGGCGGATGTGGGAATCCTCGAAGGAGAAGCGGAGATTGGGCAGCGTGCCATGATCGGTCGCGGGCGGGTTGATCATGTCCGGGTTTTCGGCCTCCCTTGCGGGATTGCGTGGCCCCGGATTGGTTCCGCCCCAGCCCGGCCCGCGGCTCGGCTCCAGATCGGCGGCCAGAGCCGTGCCCCCCAGGAGACCGCCCGCGCCGACCGCAAGCCCGGACAGGACACCGCGTCGATGGAAAGAGTTCATTGGCAAAGCTCCACAGTGGCCATTTCAACTACGTCCCCGTTGCCGGCCTGGCAACGGGGTTCGAAGGCGCGGTCGCGGCTCGGCTCAGCTGCTGGTGGGCAGCGTCAGGACCGCATCGGCCTGCAGCGAAGGGCGGGGTCGCGATCCGCAGCAGCCGCAGCCGCCGGAATGCAGCCGTGGCGGCGCCTTCTGCGCAGCCTTTGCCTGGGTCATCCAGCGCGGCGGGCGCAGGCCTGTCAGGCTGGGCGCGGCAATCAGCAGCCGGGGCGATTGGGCGCCACAATGAGGACAATCAGCGGGCAGCGAGAACTCGGCCATGCTGCGCAGTTCGGTGAAGACGCCGCAGTCGGCGCAGGTGTAGTCGTAAGCTGGCATCCTACGGTCTCCGAGAAAGCCGAGATGTCACGTCCCCCGATCCGCAGCGACGGGGCCGCCTGTCGGCGCAGGGGGGGGCGGCGATACCCCCCGGCCGTGGATCGGCCGGACAGCCCGATCCGCGGTCGCGTGCGCTTCGGAGCCTCGGAGGATCTCGTGCTGGCCTGGCTGCCGGAGGTCCTGCGCGCGTTCATCGTCGGCCATCCCCATATTGATCTCGAACTGAACGTCGCGCTCAGCCAGACCTTGATCGACAAGCTCGATGCGGGCGAGCTGGACCTCGTATTCTGCAAGCGCTACCCGGGGGAAGAGCGCGGACAGGTGCTGTGGAGCGACCGTATCGTCTGGGTCAGCGGCACCGGAGTTGCGCCTGATCCGATCGAGCCGGTCTCGCTCATTCTCTACCCGCCACCCAGCATGACGCGGACGATGGCGCTTGCTGCGCTGCAGGATGGACAGCGTCCTTGGCGGATTGCCTGCACCAGCAGCACGCTGCTCGGGCTGATGGCGGCGGCTGCGGCGGGTCTCGGCATCATGGCGCATTCGAGCCAGCTGATCCCGCCGGGCCTGCGCGAGTTGGCGCCTTCAGAAGCGCTCCCGCAGCCGGGACCGGTGGATTTTGTGCTGCTTGGCAGCGGTGCAGGCATGGGCGCGCCGGCGCGCGAACTGAGCCGCGCGATTCGGGATCGCGCGTCCACGCGGTCGCCTTTGGCTCGGGTGCAGACCCGGGCGGTGCCGGGGCCTGGTGATGGCTGGGCGTTCTGATGATCCTCTGGCCGCGATGAGCGGGCTGCAGGACGGCGGCTGCCCCTCGCACCCGCTCAGCCGCCCGCCTGCGGCTCCGCGGGCCGCGCATACCGGCTCAGCAGGTCGCCCAGCAGCTGATTGGGAAAGCGGCGGTTCCGGATGATGGCGTAGAAGCGCTCGGTGAGCTGCGGGATGCGGCAATGTTCGACCAGCACGCCGGCGGCGAGCTCGTCGCGCACGACGATCGGCGGCACCAGCGTCACCCCTTCGCGCTCGCGGGCGAGCAGACGCAGCATGGCCATGTCATCGACTTCGGCCAGAATCACGGGGCGGATGTTGGCAAGTTCGAGCAGATGGTCGAAAGCGATCCGGAAGTCGCTGTCCAGGCTGGGCAGCAGGATCGGCACGCTGCGCAGATCCTCGGGAAAGCGGAATGGCGGTCGGTCGGGCCTCGGCCGGCCGACCAGGCTGACGGGCTGCTGGTTGAGCAGGTGATTGCGAAACGGCGCGCTGGCATCGCGCTGGGCGGCGCTGTTGGCGAGAACCACATCGATGGCGTGGGCCTCGAGCCGGGCCAGCAGATCGCGCATCGTGCCGGACCGCACGATCAGCTCGACATCCAGCCGGCCCATCAGGGGGCGCAGGAATTCCAGCTGGAAGTTGCGTGACAGCGTGGTGAGCGCGCCGACCCGCAGAACCTGGCGGCTGGCCAGAGGCCGCCCTTCCAGGGTGCTCATCAGCTCATCGCCGGCGCGAAAGACAGTATCGGCGTAGTCGAGCGCGATCCGGCCGGCCTCGGTCAGGATCAGCCGCTTGCCCACGCGGTCGAACAGCGGGTGGCCGATCTGGTGTTCGAGCTTCTGGATCTGCACCGAGAGCGCCGATTGCGACAGATGGAGCCGTGCCGCGGCCCGGGTCAGGCTGCCCTCATGCGCGACTGCCCAGAAATAGCGCAGGTGATTGAAGTTCAGGGTGGTCATGTCGTTCTATAAAACAGAACGATAAGGCCAAAACAATGAAATTTTCCTGGCCAGATCCGGTGGATAGGGTCCTCTTCCCGACACGCAGGACGCATCGAAGGGGACAGTCCGTGCTGATCGCTCTCTTGCCATTGGGTGCGCCCCTGGCGCTGCTGCTCTCCGCCTTATGCGGCCTGTTCGGCCCCGATCGCCCTCCGCGCTTGCTGAAGCTTCTGGCCGAAGCCTTGGCGCTGGTGGCGGTGGTGGTCGCGGTGGCCGCGGCGGGGCTGACGGTGCTGCACGGGCCAGCCGACAGCCCCATCCTCGGTGTGCACGGTATCGGCCTGTCCGTCCGCCGCGATGGTGTCAGCGTCGGGATGCTGCTTCTGGTCACCTTCATTGGCTGGGTGGTGATGCGCTATGCGGCAAACTACTTGGATGGCGAGGCGCGGCGGGGTGCGTTCATGTTCTGGCTGGGCATGACGCTCGCTGCGGTGCTGCTGCTGGTGCTGTCGGGCACTCTGGTGCAGCTGGTTCTGGCCTGGGTCGCAACCAGCCTGTTTCTGCATCGGCTTCTGCTGTTCTACCCCGACCGCATCGCGGCGCGGCGTGCGGCTGCCAAGAAATTCGTCACCGCGCGCATCGGCGACGTGGCGCTGATCGGCGCGGCGGTGCTGCTGATCGGCGCCTATGGCACGACCGACATCGCGGCGATCCTGAGCGCCGCCCGCGCCGGCGCCGGCGGTGGCCTCGCGATCGGGGCCGCTGGCCTGCTCGGCCTCGCCGCGGTCCTGAAATCCGCCCAGTTTCCAACCCATGGCTGGCTGGTCGAGGTGATGGAAGCTCCAACGCCGGTCTCGGCCCTGCTGCACGCGGGCGTCGTCAATGGCGGCGGGTTTCTGCTGATCCGCTTTGCGGACGTGATGCTGCTGGCCCCGGGCGTGCTGGCAGTGCTGGTGATGATCGGCGGCTTCACGGCGCTGTTTGCCGGGATGGTGATGCTGACCCAGCCGGCGGTGAAGACCTCTCTGGCCTGGTCGACCATCGCCCAGATGGGCTTCATGATCCTGCAATGCGGGCTGGCGCTGTTCCCGCTGGCGCTGCTGCACATCCTCGCCCATTCGCTCTACAAGGCTCATTCCTTCCTGGCCTCCGGCGGCGCGGTGGAGCGCATCGCCGCCGATCGCAGGCCTGGTCCGGTGGCCATTCCCGGCGCCGGAGCGGTGGCGCGCGCCTTCCTGCTGGCATTGGCGATCTATGCGATCGTCGGATTGGGCTTCGGCTTCCAGCACAAATCGCCGCAGGCCATCGCCCTGGGGGCGATCCTGATCTTCGGCGTCGCCTACCTGTTCGCGCAGGGTCTGGCCGATGCGGCTCCCAGGGCCCTCAGCCTGCGCATTCTCGGCTATGGCGCCTGCGCGTCGGTCAGCTATTTCGCGCTGCAGCTCTGCGCCATCCGGCTGACCGCGGGCGTGCTGCCCGCCGCGCCGGCGCCCGGACCGCTGCAATGGGCGCTGATCGTGCTCGCCGTCATCAGCTTCGGCGCGACCGCCGTCGTGCAGGCGATGTTCCCGCTCTGGGCCTACCATCCGGCCGCTGGGGGGCTGCGCGTGCATCTCGCCAACGGCTTCTATGCCAACGCGGTGTTCGACCGGCTGCTTTCCGGCTGGCGCATGGCCTGAGCGGTCCGGAGAAACAGCATGACCCACCAGGAAGCGATTTTTCGGATCGATACCACAACGGCGGACGCCGCCGCCCGCGCCGCCAGGGCGATCCCCCCACTCTGGCCGCTTTCCAGCGGCGTCGCGGTCAATCCGTTCCTCGGCCAGGCCGGGGAAAGCCTGGCCTGGTCCGGCGCGCGTCTGGCACGGGTTGCCGGCGCCGCGATCACCATGCCGCGCAGCTGGTATCGGGAGCGGATCGAACGCGGCGTGATCACGGATGCCGATCTGCTGGCCGCGCTGATGTGTGCTCCCCTCGCGCTGCGCCCCGCCGATCTGGCGGAGCTGAAATCCGCGGCCTCCCGGCCGGCCCCTGCCATCTGCGCGGCGCCAGGCATCGCCGATCTCGCCGCACAGGTTTCGGGGATCGACTGGTCGGGGCTGATCGCCGAGCGGTTCGGCGCCTGGGCGGCGGGGTATTGCGACGAGGGTCAGGCACTCTGGGCCGCGCCGCGCGGCAGGGGCGCCTATGACGCCTGGCGTGCGGTTGCGAGCCATGATCTGACACCCGAGATCATCGGCCTGCCTGGCTTTGCCCGCCATGTCGCCGATGCGCCGGAGACTGCGCAGGCGGCGCTCGCCTGGGTGGTGCAGCGTCTGGCGCTGCCGGCCGAGGCGCTGGAGACCTATTTCCACCAGATGCTGATGACGCTCGGCGGCTGGGCGCAGCATGCGCGCTACCGGCTCTGGCAGGCGGAGCTGAGCGGCGGCGAGGACGCGACGATCACCGATTTTCTGGCGATCCGGCTGATCTGGGAAGCGGCCCTGTTCGAGCGCTATCGGGAGCAGATCGGACAGCGGTGGCGATCGGTGATCGCCCTGCACGCATCCCCGGTCACGCCGACCGCCGAGCAGGTGATCGACGCCATTCTGCAGGAAGCCGCCGAGCGGGCCGCGCAACGGGTGCTGGCCGAAACCCTCGCGGCGCCGGCGGTCCCCGCGCCTGCCGGCCGTCCGGCGCTGCAGGCCGCCTTCTGCATCGATGTACGCTCCGAGCCGTTGCGCCGGGCGCTCGAATCGCTCGATCCGCGGATCCGGACCCTGGGATTCGCGGGTTTTTTCGGCATGGCCGTGTCCCACCGTCGCTTCGCGTCGGACCTGCCGGAAGGCCGGCTGCCCGTGCTGCTGAGCCCCGGCCTGACCAGCTGTTCAGGCGGTCCGGAAGACGCCGCGGCGGACCGGTCGGCACGGTTCAAGTCACGCGCCCGACGGGCCTGGGGGCGGTTCACGCGCGCTGCGGTCTCCTGCTTCGCCTTCGTCGAGGCCGCCGGAGCGGTCTATGCCGCGAAGCTGCTGCACGACGCGCTGGGCGGGGGAACGCCCGCTTCCCCCGATGAGCCGGCACCGCGTCTCGATCCCGCCCCCGATCTCGCCCAGCGCACGCAGACTGCCGCGAGGGTGCTGCGCGCCATGTCGCTGACCGGGCATTTCGCGCGGCTCGTCCTGCTGGTCGGGCATGGCGCCCGTGTGACCAACACTCCGCATGCGAGCCTGTTTCAGTGCGGCGCCTGCGGGGGGTATTCGGGCGAGGTCAATGCGCGGCTGCTCGCGGCCCTGCTCAACGATCCGCAGCTGCGCGAGGGCCTGCTGGCACAGGGGATCGAAATCCCGCCCGACACCGTGTTCCTCGCGGCCCTGCACGATACGACCACGGATGCGGTGAGCCTCTATGCGCAGGATCATCCCGCCGCCTCGCATCATCGCGACATCCGCCAGGCACGGACCTGGCTGGCGGCGGCCGGTGCCCTCTGCCGGGCGGAGCGGGCGCTGCGGCTGCCCGGGGCGGCAGACGCGCGCAGCCTGGTCCGGCGCAGCCGCGACTGGTCCGAGATCCGGCCGGAATGGGGGCTTGCGGGATGCACGGCATTCATCGCCGCGCCGCGCCGGCGGACGCTGGGCAGAAACCTCCAGGCCCGTGCCTTCCTGCATGACTACGACTGGAACACCGACCGGGAGTTCGCCGTGCTGGAGCTGATCCTGACCGCGCCGGTGGTCGTGGCGGGGTGGATCAGCCTGCAATATTACGGCTCGACCGTGGCGCCGGAGGTGTTCGGCGGCGGCAACAAGCTGCTCCACAACGTCACCGGGGGGATCGGCGTCGTCGAGGGCAATGGCGGCCTGCTGCGTGCCGGACTGCCCTGGCAGTCGGTCCATGACGGAGAGCGCTACATCCATGAACCGCTCCGCCTGTCGGTCTGCATCGAGGCGCCGTGCGCGGCGATGAGCGCGATCCTGCGCCGGCATGGCGAGGTTCGCGCGCTGTTCGACAATCGCTGGCTGCATCTCTTCGCGCTCGACGACACGGGCCGGATGGCCTGGCGCTATGCGGGCGATCTGCAATGGACCGAGATGGCTGTCCCATCTCTGCCGGCGGTTCCCTGGAAATTGGCCGTCTGACCGCTGCGGGCGGACGGCATCGCGAACAGGAGGCTCAGACGTGAAGTTTGCCGACTCTCATCTGTCGTGGCTGGAAGCGGAAGCCATCCATATCCTGCGCGAGGCGGTCGCCGAAGCCCGCAATCCGGTGATGCTGTTTTCGGCGGGCAAGGATTCGACCGTGATGGCGCATCTGGCGTTGCGGGCCTTCTATCCTTCCAAGCCACCTTTTCCGCTGCTTCATGTCGACTCGACCTGGGAGTTCCGCTCGCTGATCGCGTTTCGTGACGAGTTCGCGGCCAGGCATGGTTTCAGACTGATCGCCCATGCCAACGAGGAAGGGCGGGCGGCGGGGATCAATCCCTTCGATCACGGGGACCGCTACACGCTGCTGATGCGGACCGAGCCGCTCAAGACCGCGCTCGATGCCGGCCGCTTCGATGTGATCTTCGGCGGGGCGAGGCGCGACGAGGAAAAATCGCGCGCCAAGGAGCGCATCTTCTCCGTCCGCGGCGCCCATCACGCCTGGGATCCGCGCCAGCAGCGGCCGGAGCTGTGGAGGCTCTACAACACCCGGCTCGGCAAGGATCAGACCGCCCGGGTCTTTCCGTTATCGAACTGGACCGAGGCGGATATCTGGGCCTATGCGCTGCTCCACAAGATCGCGCTGGCGCCGCTCTATTTCGCCGCGCCGAGGCCGGTGGTCGAGCGCGCCGGCGCCTTCATCGTCGTCGATGACGAGAGCCGGATGCGGTTTCAGCCGGGCGATGAGATCAAGACGCGGGTGGTCCGCTTCCGCACCCTCGGATGTTGGCCGGTGACCGGCGCGGTCCCCTCCGACGCCACCGATCTGCCCGCCGTGGTTGCCGAGACGCGGCGTGTCTCCTCCTCGGAGCGGCAGGGACGGATCAGCGATGGAGAGGATGGTGGCTCGCTCGAACAGAAGAAGCGCGAGGGGTATTTCTGATCGGAGACCCGTGAAGACGCCCCGTCGCAAGGCGGGGCCGGGGTGATCGCCGCGCCCAGGCGGGATCGGCCGGGGCCGGTCGGCCGATCCCCGCTCTGGCGGTCCCCACTCTGGCGGTCCCCGCTCTGGCGGTCCGACATGCCCGGCCGCAGGCCAGCGAACGGGTCCTCCCGGCGCTGGGCAGCGGCAGTGGCGGGCAGCCGCAGTGCCGGTCAGGCCGGCGGGACCATCACCGGGTTCTCGTAGCGGGCCTGGTTCCACGCCTCCGGTTCGGCGGCGGCATCGCTGTACCAGGCCATGATCAGCGGATGGGCGCGCACCGCATCGCAATAGGCGCGGCTTGCCGCGGTCAGGTCCGGCCGGTAGCCGAGCAGCCGCGCCACCACCGGGGCATACATCGCATCCGCCGCGTTGAAGGTGGCGCCGAACAGGAAATCGCCGCCGCCGCCGAAGCGGGCGCGGGTCTCGGCCCAGATCGTTTCGATACGGGCGATATCCGCGAGGGCTCCGGCGGTGCGGCCGGCTCCGCTGAAATCGCGGCCGAGGTTCATCGGCATCGCCAGGCGCAGCTCGCGGAAGCCGGCATGCATTTCGGCGGCGATCACCCGGGCATGGGTGCGCGCGGCCAGATCGGCCGGCCACAGCGCGGGTGCGCGTTCGGCGCAGTATTCGCAGATCGCCAGGCTCTCCCAGATGTGGAGGCCGCGATGCTCCAGATACGGCACGAGGGCAGAGGGGGAAATCCGCCGCACCGCCTCGGTCGCACCGCCGTCGAGCGGGATCACCACCTCCTCGACATCGAGCCCGGCCAGCCGCACCGCGAGCCAGCCCCGCAGCGACCAGGACGAATAGCGGCGGTTGCCGAGATACAGTCGGCCATCGGACATGGCGGGAAACGTCCTCTGCAGCGCGCGCGGCCCGTGGTGTCGGTGCTTGGCGTGCGTGTCTGCCACGCACCGGTGCCGGCTGTCACCTGCCCGCCGCCGCGTCCGGCGCGCCGCGAGCCCCCCGCCCGAGGGGTCCGGGCTCCGGCCGGGATGCCCGACGGGGGAGGGGGGCTAGAGCCCTGGCCCTGCCCAGTGCCTCCAGGCGCCAGGACCGGAGACAACGGCACGGGAGATGCTTGCTGCGGCAGGCCGGAAGCGCAAGACTCGGTGAAGCCGCGCAGGAGCCCAGGTCATGGACGAGATCGCCCCCCGTCAGGAATTGCCCAACAACCTCGATGCGTTCTGGATGCCGTTTTCCGCCAACCGGGCGTTCAAGGCCAACCCGCGCATGCTCTCCCGCGCCGAGGGCATGCATTACTACACGCCCGAGGGCCGCGAGGTGATCGACGGCACCGCCGGTCTGTGGTGCTGCAATGCCGGCCATGGCCGGCGGGAGATCACCGAGGCGATCCAGCGCCAGGCGGCGGTGATGGATTTCGCCCCCACCTTCCAGCTCGGCCACCCGATCGCCTTCCAGGCCGCGGCCAAGGTGGCGGAACTGACACCCGAGGGGCTCGAGCGGGTGTTCTTCACCAATTCCGGATCCGAGAGTGCGGACACGGCGCTGAAGATCGCGCTGGCCTATCATCGTGCCCGCGGCGAGAGCCAGCGGGTGCGGCTGATCGGGCGCGAGCGCGGCTATCACGGCGTGGGCTTCGGCGGCATCTCGGTGGGCGGGATCGGGGCCAACCGCAAGCAGTTCGGCGCGATGCTGCCCTATGCCGACCATCTTCCCCACACCCACGCGCCCGCGCACAACGCGTTCTGCCGCGGCCAGCCGGAATGGGGCGCCCACCTGGCCGACGCGCTGGAGAGCCTGGTCGCTCTGCACGGCGCCGAGACCATCGCCGCGGTGATGGTCGAGCCGGTGGCCGGCTCGACAGGGGTGCTGGTACCGCCTTCGGGCTATCTGCAGCGGCTGCGCTCTCTCTGTGACAGATACGGCATCCTGCTGATCTTCGATGAGGTGATCACCGGCTTCGGCCGGCTGGGCACCCCGTTCGGGTCCGAGCGCCTGGGCGTCACGCCCGATATCCTGACCATGGCCAAGGGGCTCACCAACGCGGCGGTGCCGATGGGCGCGGTCGCGGTGGCCGATCGTATCTACCATGCGATCGTGGACGGCGCCCCGGCCGGGATCGAGTTGTTCCACGGCTATACCTATTCCGGTCACCCATTGGCCTCTGCCGCCGCGATCGCGACCATCGACCTCTATCGCGCCGAGGACCTGCCCGGCCGGGCGCGGGCGATCGAGGGTTATTGGGAGGATGCGGCCCACAGCCTGAAAGGCCTGCCCAATGTCATCGACATCCGCAATCTCGGCCTGATCGCCGGCATCGAACTCGCCCCGCGCGAAGGCAAGCCGACCGACCGGGCCGTGCGGATCTTCCAGCGCTGTTTCGATGCCGGCGTGCTGATCCGCACCACCGGCGATATCATCGCATTGTCACCCCCGCTGATCGTCGAACGCGGGCATATCGACCGCATCTTCGAGACGATCGGCACGGCGATCCGCGCCGAGGCGGCCTGAACCAGCGGCAGAGAGGTCTGTTCGCAATGACCGAGGGCTGAACCGGCCGGCGATTGCCGGGGCACCGGTACGGGTCCGGGCGCGGCGTCCCTGGGCGCGACGTCCCTGGGGGTTGCGTCCCTTGGGGGTTGCGTCCCTTGGGGGTGGCTTCCAAGGGGCGGGATCGGACTTCTGTGCGCCTGCAGCAGGTCTCCGAGGGGGAGAGTCTTTTGGCCTTGTCCGTCGGTGCCCCGGCTGTCAGGTTGAGTTTCCGTGGGCTTGCTTTACCGTAAGTTGTCTTTGGCGGCGAGGTTTGGGGGGGTGGCGGCCGCTGCCGGGTAGACTCTTGGGATCTGTCTCAGGATACAACCTTAGGTTGTTTTTTTGATCCTGATCCTCTATGGTTGTCACGAGCGAACAGCCCGGAGTATCCGCCGTGTCCGGAGAAACCATCTCCAGCTACACGAATCTGCCTGTCACCGTCCTTGCCGCCTATCAGGATCCGCTGCTGGTGGCCGCGACCGGCACGATCAGAACCGCCGCAGCCTATGGCGTGTATGTCGCGCCCGGTCTTGCCGCGCAGGTGGTCAATGACGGGCAGATCACCGCGACCTCGAGCGGGTCGATGGGCGTTGCCATGGGCTATGGCGGCAGCCTGACCAACAGTGCCGGCGCCTCCATCCGCGGCGATTACTATGGCGTTCATTTCACTGCCGGCGGCACCGGCACGATCACCAATGCCGGCACGATCACGGCCGGATCGACGCTCGCCGGCCGTGGCCGCGGCGTCTCGGTGCGCGGCAACGCCGATATCGTGAATGGTTCCGCGACCGATACATCGGCGCTGATCGCCGGTAACATCGACGGGATCGTGGTGTTCGGCACGGCCGCGACGGTGGCGAATTTCGGAACCATTGAGGCGACCGGCCTCGCCACCAACGCTCATGCCATCACCTATTACGGGGTCTATCTGCGCATCGGCGGCAGCGTCACCAACGGCAGCGCGTCCGACACCTCGGCGCTGGTGACCGGCAGTTTCCGCGGCGTGGAGATCGCGGTCGGTGTCGGCACGGTGGTCAATTACGGCACGATCTCAAGCCCCGGCGGCTATGGCCGCGGGGTTGCGCTGTCGGGTGGGGGAACCGTCACCAACGGCAGCGCCACCGACACGCTGGCCAGCATCACCGGCGGCAGTGACGGGGTCTATCTTCGCGGACCGGCCGGCGGATCGGTGATGAATTTCGGCACCATCGCGACCGTCGGCACGGCCGGGCAGATCGGGGTGCTGATGCAGTTCGACGGCAGCATCACCAATGGCAGCGCCGCCGACTCCGCGGCCAGCATCTCCGGTATCAGCCGGGGGGTATTCATCAACGGTCAGGGCCCGGGCACGGTCACCAATTTCGGCACGATCTCGGCGGTGACCGGGCCGGGCGTCGATCTGTATCTGGGCGGCAGCGTCACCAATGGCAGCAACGCCGATACCGCCGCGCGGATCGTCGGCTATCAGGGCGTCGAGCTGGATGGCTGGACCGGCTCGACCCTGGCCAATTTCGGCACCATCACCACCGTGGCCGGCGGCGCCTCCCGGGCGGTCGGGATGCTGGGCGGGGGGGTGCTGATCAATGGCAGCGCCACCGATCACGCCGCGCTGATCTATGGCGGCGGTGACGGCGCGGTGATCACCGGCGGGGTCGCCACGGTGACCAATTTCGGGACCATTGCCGGCGCGACGGGGCTGAACTTCTACCGCAATGCCGGGGCGGGGCGGGGCTTCACCGGCACCGGCACGGTGATCAATGCTGGAACGATCGAAAGCACGGTCGGCACCGCCGGGGTTGCGATCCGTCTCGGCAGCGGCGTCGAACGGGTGGTGCTGGACGGCGGATCGACCCTGATCGGCCGGATCGTGGGAGGCAGCGGCAGCAACACGCTGGAACTGGCCGCCGGCACCGGCACGTTGTACGGGCTCGCCAATTTCAGCGGCTTCGGCACCATCCTGGTCGACACCGGCGCCACCTGGACGCTGTCGGGCCGGTCGCAGATCGCCGCCGGCGCCACGCTCACCGATGCCGGCAGTCTGATCGTCGCGGGCACGATGACCAATTCCGGCGATCTGCAGGGCGGGGTCAGCATCGCCAATGGCGCGACGCTGATCAACTGGGGCACGCTGGGCGGACCGGTTCAGCTCGGCGGGCCGAATGCGCTGCTGATCGACGAGCCGGGCTCGGTGATCGGCGGCAGCGTGGGCGGCACCGGCCGGCTGGAACTGGCCCAGGGCACCCGGGCCGGCACGCTGTCGGGTCTCGGCAGCGTGATCGCCGGCTTCGCCACCGCTCAGGTGGATGCGCGCAGCCTCTGGACCATGACCGGGGCGAACAGCCTGGCCGCCGGGGTGGACATGACCATCAACGGCACGCTGACCCTGGCGGGGCAGCTGGCCAACCACGGCAGCATCGCCGGCGCGCTGACCGTTGCCTCCGGCGGCTATCTGTTCAACGCCGCCGGCGCCGCGATGTCCTGGGGGCCGGTGATCGACGGGCGCCTGGTCAATGCCGGCAGCATCGCCAGCCGGGTCACGCTGGGTTCGGCCGGCACCGTGATCAACCAGGCCGGCGGTGTCATCGGTGGGGAGGTGTTCGGCATCGCCGCCGCCGGCACGGTCGCGAATGCCGGCACCATCCTCGCGACCAACGGCGTCTCGGTCAGTCTCGCCACCGGCACGGGCCGGGTGATCGTCGATCCGGGCGCAGTGTTTTCCGGGCGCGTGACCGGCGGGGGAGGGGCGAGCACGCTCGAACTGGCCGGCGGCGGAGCGGGCAGTCTGGCGGGGCTGGGCGCGGGCATGACCAATTTCGGCACGATCGCGGTCGATACCGGGGCAAACTGGTCGCTCTCCGGGCTCAGCCTGCTCGCCGCGGGAGTGCATCTGACCGATGCCGGGTCGCTGAGCATCGCCGCTTCCGGCACGCTGCGCGCCTATGGCACGGTGAGTGTGGCGGGCGGCACGCTGGGCTTCGCCGGCAACGGGGTGCTGCAGGTCGAGCAGGGCGCGGTGCTGCAGGGCGCGATCGGGGGCAGCGGCGCCAATACGCTGGACCTCGCCGCCGGGTCTTCGGGCA
>VFSW01009155.1_pt1 | contig 14153 bp, 14 predicted proteins | sample 5358111 | NCBI WGS metagenome assembly VFSW01 (sample SAMN11554181, study PRJNA540505) | mine drainage metagenome | isolation source: sediment from site ElyBrook_90M | place: USA: Ely Copper Mine, Vershire, VT | collected 2017
CCCGGCCGCATGTCTTTCTAACCCCGAGCCCTCCGTCCTCATCGCCGTTGTTGCATGGACCCATTTCCGGCTCTTTCTAATCAACCCCGGTGATCAATCCGCCTCGAAGAGGCGAGTTTTCGGGGTTCGCAGTGACGACGATCTCGTTCCGCTCAGAAGCCTTCGCGCGCGGCGCACGCATGCTGCGCACCGCGCTTGGGCCCGCGATTGCCGGCTATCTCGAAGACCCCAGCGTTGTCGAGGTGATGCTCAATCCCGATGGCCGTCTCTGGATCGACCGGCTGTCGGGCGGGCTTGAGGACACCGGTTGTCGCGTCACCCCGGCCGATGCCGAGCGCATCGTCCGGCTCGTCGCCCATCATGTCGGCGTCGAGGTCCATGCCGGCAGTCCGCGCGTCTCGGCCGAATTGCCGGAAAGCGGGGAGCGGTTCGAGGGCCTGGTGCCGCCGGTGGTGGCCGCGCCCTGCTTCGCCATCCGCCGCCCGGCCGTCGCGGTGTTCACGCTCGGCGATTACGTCGAGGCCGGCATCATGACCGGCGGCCAAGCCGAGTTGCTACGGCTCGCGGTCGCCGCGCGCAAGAACATCCTCGTCGCCGGCGGCACCTCGACCGGCAAGACCACGCTGGTCAACGCGCTGTTGGCCGAGGTGGCCAAAACCGGCGACCGCGTGGTGCTGATCGAGGATACGCGCGAGCTGCAATGCGCCGCGCCCAACCTCGTTTCGCTACGCACCAAGGAAGGCGCGGCCTCCCTCTCCGATCTCGTCCGCTCCTCGCTGCGGCTGCGGCCCGACCGCATTCCGATCGGCGAGGTGCGCGGCGCAGAGGCGCTCGATCTCCTCAAAGCCTGGGGCACCGGCCATCCCGGCGGCGTGGGTACGCTGCACGCGGGCTCCGCCATCGGCGCGCTGCGCCGGCTGGAGCAGCTCATCCAGGAAGCCGTTGTCACCGTGCCCCGCGCGCTGATCGCCGAGACCATCGACGTGATCGCGGTGCTGTCCGGGCGGGGCGCTGCCCGCCGTCTCGCCGAGCTCGCCGCCGTCGGGAACCTCGGTCCCGACGGCGATTACGTCCTTACCCCAGCAGGAGAGCCCTGATGCTCACTCATCTCCGTGACCGCTTTGCGGCGGCGTCCGCCTTCGCCTTCTTCGTCCTCGCCACGGCACCGGCATACGCCGCCGGCTCCAACATGCCGTGGGAACAGCCGCTGACGCAGATCCTGGATTCGATCCAGGGGCCAGTCGCCAAGGTTGTCTCCGTCATCGTCATCATCACCACCGGCCTGACGTTGGCCTTCGGCGAGACCTCCGGCGGGTTCCGGCGGCTGATCCAGATCGTCTTCGGCCTCAGCATTGCCTTCGCGGCATCCAGCTTCTTCCTGACCTTCTTCCAGTTCGGCGGCGGAGCGCTGGTCTGATGGATCAGGCCGAACTGATCGCCGGGTTCTATGCGCCGGTCCATCGCGCGCTCACCGAGCCGATCCTGCTGGGCGGCGCACCGCGCGCGGTGGCGATCCTGAACGGCACGCTCGCCGCCGCCGTTGGGCTCGGACTGCGCCTCTGGATCGTCGGCGGCGCCATCTGGCTGATCGGCCATCTTGCCGCGGTCTGGGCCGCCAAGCGCGATCCGGCCTTCGTCGATGTCGTGCGCCGGCACCTGCGCTACCCGCAGCATCTGGTGGCGTAAGGCCGGACATGATGAACCTCGCCGAATACCGCCATCGCAGCCAGAGCCTGGCCGACTTCCTGCCCTGGGCGGCACTGGTCGAGCTGGGCATCATTCTCAACAAGGACGGCTCCTTCCAGCGCACGGCGCGGTTCCGCGGCCCCGACCTGGATTCGGCGACGCCGACCGAACTCGTCGCGATCACTGGCCGTCTGAACAATGCGCTGCGGCGTCTTGGCTCCGGCTGGGCGATCTTCATCGAGGCGCAGCGCCTGCCGGCCAATCGCTATCCAGAAAGCGATTTCCCCGACGCCGCCTCGTGCCTGGTCGATGCCGAGCGCCGCGCGCAGTTCGAAGAAGAAGGCGCGCATTTCGAGAGCCAGTATTTTCTGACGCTAGTCTGGTTGCCGCCGGCCGAGGACGCCGCCCGCGCCGAGGCCTGGCTCTATGAAGGCCGTGCCCGCGACGGCGCCGATTGGCGCGCCGCGCTGGCGGGGTTCATCGACCGCACGGATCGGGTGCTGGCGCTGATCGAAGGCTTCATGCCCGAGGCCGAGTGGCTCGATGACCCCGAGACGCTGACCTACCTGCATTCCTGCATCTCGACCCGCCGTCAGCGCGTCCGCGTTCCTGAAACCCCGATGCACCTCGACGCCATCCTGGTGGACGAGGAACTGACCGGCGGCCTCGAACCTCAACTCGGCGGTGCGCATCTCCGCACGCTCACAGTCATGGGCTTCCCGTCGCGCACCTGGCCAGGACTGCTGGACGATCTGAACCGGCTGGCCTTTCCCTATCGCTGGTCCACCCGCGCGATCTGCATGGACAAGACTGACGCCACCAAGGTGCTCGGCCGCATCCGCCGCCAATGGTTCGCCAAGCGCAAATCGATCATGGCGATCCTGAAAGAGGTGATGACCAACGAGGCGTCCGTGCTGATGGACAGCGACGCGGCCAATAAGGCGCTGGACGCCGATCAGGCGCTTCAGGAATTGGGATCCGATCTGGTCGGCCAGGCCTATGTCACGGCCACCATCACCGTCTGGGATACCGACCCTCGCGTCGCGGAGGAACGCCAGCGCCTAGTCGAGAAGACCATTCAGGGCCGCGACTTCACCTGCATGCGCGAGACGGTCAACGCGATAGAGGCGTGGCTCGGGTCATTGCCCGGCCATGTCTACGCCAATGTCCGCCAGCCGCCGGTATCGACGCTCAACCTCGCCCACATGATGCCGTTCTCGGCCGTGTGGGCGGGGCCGGAACGGGATGAGCATTTTGGGGCGCCCCCGCTGTTCTTCGCCCGTACGGAGGGCTCCACTCCGTTTCGGTTCTCGCTGCATGTCGGTGATGTCGGCCACACGCTGATTGTGGGGCCGACCGGCGCCGGCAAGAGCGTGCTGCTGGCGCTGATGGCGCTCCAGTTCCGCCGCTATCCGGGTGCCCAGATATTCGCGTTCGATTTTGGCGGCTCGATCCGCGCCGCCGCATTGTCGATGGGCGGCGACTGGCATGACCTCGGTGGTGCGCTGTCGGTCGACATCACCGAACCCGTCGCCCTTCAGCCGCTGTCACGGATCGACGATGCCGGCGATCGCGCCTGGGCGGCGGATTGGGTCGCAGCACTGCTGGCCCGCGAGTCCGTCACGGTCACCCCGGAACTGAAGGAGCATCTATGGTCCGCGCTCACTTCGCTTGCGTCGGCACCGGTGTCGGAACGGACGATCACGGGCCTGTCCGTCCTGTTGCAGTCCAACGCGCTGAAGCAGGCCTTGCAGCCCTACACGCTGAACGGCCCTTGGGGCCGGCTGCTCGATGCCGAGACCGAGCGTCTTGGCGAGGCGGAGGTTCTGGCGTTCGAGACCGAGGGGCTGATCGGCGCGGGTGCCGCACCCGCCGTGCTGTCCTATCTGCTTCACCGCATCGAAGATCGTTTCGACGGCCGGCCCACGCTGCTGATAATCGACGAGGGCTGGCTCGCACTCGACGACAAAGGGTTCGCCGGCCAGCTTCGCGAATGGCTGAAAACGCTGCGGAAGAAGAACGCGAGCGTCATCTTCGCTACTCAGTCTCTGGCCGACATCGACGGCAGCGCCATCGCGCCCGCAATCATCGAGAGCTGCCCGACGCGGCTGTTCCTGCCAAATGAACGCGCGCTGGAACCGCAGATCGCGACCACCTACCGCCGCTTCGGGCTGAACGATCGGCAGATCGAAATCCTCAGCCGCTCGACGCCCAAGCGCGACTATTACTGCCAGTCGCGGCGCGGCAATCGCCTGTTCGAGCTGGGCCTCTCCGAGGTAGCGCTCGCCTTTACCGGAGCCTCCTCGAAAACCGATCACGCTGCCATCGCCGCAATCATGGCCGAGGCCGGCAAGTCCGAGTTCGCCGCCGCTTGGCTGCGCTCCAAGGGGCTGCATTGGGCGGCCGACATGCTCACCCAGAATTCGGAGGTCTCACAGTGACTCGTCATCGTTTTCGTGTCGCGCTTGCCGCCGGCGTCGGCGCGTTCACGCTCGCTACCGCGAACGTGCCGGCGCACGCGCAATGGATCGTCTTCGATCCAACCAACTATGCGCAAAACGTGCTGACCGCCGCGCGCGAGTTGCAGCAGGTCAACAACGAGATTCAAGGCCTGGAGAACCAGGCCACCATGTTGGTCAATCAGGGTCGTAATCTCGCAAGCCTGCCCTATTCGTCGCTGGCCACGCTCGAACAGTCGATCGCCCAGACCCAGCAACTCCTGATCCAGGCGCAGGGAATCGCCTACAGCGTCACCACGATCGATCAGGCGTTCACGCAGACCTATCCGCAGGCCTATTCCAGCGCGACCTCATCGCACCAGCTTCTCGCGGATGCGCAGGCGCGATGGCAAAACGCGCGCGGCGGCTTCCAGGACGCGATGCGTGTCCAAGCTGGCGCGGTGCAGAACCTTGACTCGACTCGAACCCAGGTCGATGCGCTCGTCTCGTCAAGCCAATCGGCGACGGGCGCGTTGCAGGCTGCGCAATCGGGCAACCAGCTCGCGGCACTTCAGACCGAACAGCTTGCAGATCTGACCGCCGTGATGGCCTCGATCGCACGCGCTCAGAGTCTGGACGGCGCGCGCCAAGTCGAGAGCCAGGCCCAGGGCCAACAGCAACTCCAAAACTTCCTCAACTATGGGGTCGGCTATCAGCCCGGAACCGCGCAAATGTTCCACTGATGCGCGGCTTGGTGCGCAATATCCCCATCATCGGCCGAACCGCCGGCTGTGTCCTGGTCGCGATGGCGATCATCGCGGTCGCTCTGCATTTCCACCCTCGGGAGCCGTCGCGACCCTCGGCGACAAACGCGGCGGCGTTGCATGCTGATCCGCTGGCGGCGGCGCTCGCGCGTTGCCAGGCGCTTGGAATGGCGGCCGAAAGCGACGCCGCCTACCAAACAACCTGGGACGAGAACCGCCGACGGTTCTTTACCTATAAGCCCGCGCCTGAGGCTCGGTAGACGCGATGGGCGGCACGGGCGTCATCGACGGGTTCCTCGGGACTTTCACCCAATACATCGATTCTGGCTTCGGCGTGGTGCAGGGGGATGTGCGCTGGCTGGCCGGCATGCTGATCGGCATCGACATCACGCTCGCCGGCTTGTTCTGGGCGTTGGCACCCGATGAGGACGCGCTTGCCCGGCTGATCAAGAAGACGCTCTATATCGGCGTCTTCGCCTTCATCATCGGCAACTACAACAACCTCGCCCAGATCATCTACAATTCCTTCGCTGGGCTCGGCATCGAGGCGGGCGGCGGCACGATGAACGCGTCGAAGCTTCTGCAGCCGGGCAAGCTCGCCCAGGTCGGCATCGATGCCGGTAAGCCCATCCTGACCTCGATCTCTGGGATGATGGGCTTCACCAGCGTCTTCGCGAACCTGGTGCAGATTATCATCCTGCTCGTCGCCTGGATGATCGTCGTCATCAGCTTTTTCATCATGGCGATCCAGCTCTTCGTCAGCCTGATCGAATTCAAGCTGACGACGCTCGCCGGTTTTGTGCTGGTGCCGTTCGGCCTGTTCGGGCGCACCGCCTTTCTCGCCGAGAAGGTGCTCGGCAACGTCGTATCATCCGGCGTGAAGGTTCTGGTGCTGGCCGTGATCGTCGGCATCGGTTCAACGATCTTTAGCCAGTTCACGAATGGCTTCAACAATCCGCCGACCATCTCCGACGCGCTGACGCTGATCCTTGCCTCCCTGGCGCTACTGGGTCTGTCGATCTACGGGCCGGGCATCGCCAACGGCCTGATCGCTGGCGGCCCACAGCTTGGCGCGGGCGCCGCAGTTGGCACGGGTCTCGCCGTGGCCGGCTTCGGCGCTTCGAGCGCTGGGCTCGTGGCCGGCGGAGTCGGCGCCATCGGTGCGGCCGGCGATGCGGTGGCTGGCGCCGCGCGCGGCGGCGCATCGATCGCAGGCGCCGTCACTTCCGCTTATCGCGCCGGCGGCTTATCCGGCGTGGCCGAGGCCGCCGGCTCCGCCGCGATGAGCCCGCTGCGGCGTGCCGCCGCCAGCATGCGCGAAAGCTACGCCGCAGGGGGCAGGGCCGTGACGGGAGAAGGGTCGGGAGCCGGCGTGTCCGGTGGCGCCGCCGGTCAGCAGGCCGATGCATCCGGCCCGCCCGCCTGGGCGCGCCGGATGCAGCGCAACCAATCAATCAGCCGCGGCGCCAGTGCCGCCCATCAGGCGATCCGCTCCGGCGATCATCCGTCGAGCGGCAGCGGCATCGACCTGTCCCAAGGGGAATGATCCATGTTCCGACGACCCACCGTCCGCTACGGCAAGACGCCCAAACCCGAGACGCCCTACCAGCGCGCCGGCCAGGTCTGGGATGACCGCATCGGCTCCGCTCGCGTGCAGGCGAGGAACTGGCGGCTCGCCTTCTTCGGCGCGCTGGCCCTCAGTGGCGGCCTCGCTGGTGGGCTGATCTGGCAATCGGCGCGCGGCACAATCACACCCTGGGTGGTGCAGGTCGACAAACTTGGCCAGGCGCAGGCGGTCGCGCCCGCGACCGCTGACTACCATCCGACCGATCCGCAGATCGCCTGGCACCTCGCCCGCTTCGTCGAGGAGGTGCGCAGCATCCCCGCCGATCCCGTCGTGCTGCGCCAGGACTGGCTCGATGCCTACCACTACGTCACCGACAAGGGCGCGCTGGCGCTGAACGATTACGCGCGCACCAGCGATCCCTTCTCGAAAGTCGGCAAGACGCAGGTCGCCGTCGAGGTCTCCAGCGTCATCCGCGCCTCGGCCGACAGCTTCCGCGTCGCCTGGACGGAGCGTCGCTACGTCGATGACGCGCTGGCCGCCACAGAGCACTGGAGCGCCATCCTAACCGTCGTGGTGCAGCCGCCGACCGACGCCGATCGGCTGAAGAAGAACCCGCTCGGCGTCTACGTCCATGCCCTCAACTGGTCAAAGGAGATCGGCTGATGCGCGCAGCGCCCATCGCAATCCTTCTGCTTGCCGGCACGTCGCTCGGAGCCTGCTCCACCTGGAAGCCGCCGGAGATCAAATACGACGACACGCCGCGCGAGGCGGTGCTGACGCCTGATCCGCCGAAGCCGGTGGAGATCGTGCAGTTGCCGCAGCCTTTGCCATTGCCGGGTCAGCTCAAGCCGATCCCCGGTGCCAAAACCGCTCCGCCGGAAGCTGCCGATCCACGCGCACGCGTCGAGCAAGCCAATGGCGCGGCGCGCGTGCAGCCCACCCGGACCGGATACATTAACGCAGTCCAGGTCTATCCCTTCTCGGACGGCGCGCTCTATCAGCTTTACGCCGCGCCCGGCGAAATCACCGACATCGCGCTGGAAGCCGGCGAGCAGCTTGTCGGACCCGGCCCGGTGGCCGCTGGTGACACCGTGCGCTGGATCATCGGCGACACCGAGAGCGGATCTGGCGCTACCAAGCGGGTGCATATCCTGGTCAAGCCAACCCGGCCGGATCTCGTTACCAACCTGATCATCAACACCGATCGCCGGACCTATCACCTAGAGCTGCGCTCGGCCGAGAAGACCTACATGGCCACGGTCTCCTGGGCTTATCCGCAGGATCAGCTCATCGCCCTCCGCCGCCAGAATGCCGCCGCCGATGACGCGGCGCCGATCGCTTCCAGCGTCGACATCAACGCGCTCAACTTCCGCTACCGGATCGAGGGCGATGATCCGGCCTGGCGACCGTTGCGAGCCTTCGATGATGGCCGACAGGTGTTCATCGAATTCCCGTCCGGCATCGGCCAGGGCGAGATGCCGCCGCTCTGGGTGATCGGCGCAGAGGGTGGCGCCGAGTTGGTGAACTACCGGGTCCGCGGAAACCACATGATCGTCGACCGGCTGTTCGCGGCGGCGGAACTCCGGCTCGGCGGCGAGCATCAGAAGAAAGTTCGCATCGTTCGCACCGATGGGAGGCCGCAGTCATGACGGACGGCGCCAACGATGGGGCGCGGGATGCGGGCGTAGGGGATCGGCCGGCGCAGGAGATGCGTCTTCGCCCGAGCCGACCGCCCGTCACCCGGCTGTCGCGCAAGGTGCTGCTGGGCCTGGGTTCGGTGGCCGCCGTTGGGATCGGTGGCGCGCTGTTCTTCGCGCTACGACCGCAACACCAGATCGGCGGTTCGGAACTCTACAACACCAGCAACCGCGCCACGCCGGACGGGCTGGCAAACCTGCCACGCGACTACACCGGCCTGCCACATAACCCACCGCAACTCGGGCCGCCGCTGCCCGGTGACCTCGGCAGGCCCATGGTGAATGCAGGTACTGCGGCGCCAGGTATGCCCCAACCTGCGGCTGGACCCAGCCTGGAGCAGCAGCGCATCGCGCAGGAGCAGGAGGCCGCGCGCATCAGCCATCTGTTCACGACCACCAGTGCCGGACAAGCCGCGACGGCAGCCATACCTGCCGCAGGAACGGCCCCCGGCGTGGTTCCCACCGCCACGGGTTCGCCAAGCCTAACCTCCCAAGATCACAAGCTCGCCTTCCTGAACGGCGACATTGATCGGCGGACGGTCAGTCCCGATCGCGTCGAGGCGCCGGCCAGCACCAATATCCTCCAGGCCGGCGCGGTCATCGCCGCGTCGCTGCTGACCGGCCTGCGTTCCGATCTGCCGGGGCAGGTCACTGCCCAGGTCACCGAGAACGTCTATGACAGCCCGACCGGTCGCATTCTGCTGATCCCGCAGGGCGCCCGCCTGGTCGGCCAATACGACGCCCAGGTGGCTTTCGGCCAATCCCGGGCACTGCTGGTCTGGAACCGCCTGATCATGCCGAATGGCCGCTCCATCATTCTGGAGCGACAGCCCGGCGCCGACCCCGAAGGTTATGCCGGCCTGGAAGATCAGGTCGACAATCATTGGGGCACGCTGTTCAAGGCAGCGGTCCTCTCGACCCTGCTCAGCGTCGGATCGGAGGCGGGTACCGGCTACAACGGGAACTTGCTCCTCCAGGGCCTCGGCCTCGGGGCATCCCAGAGCGTCAGCCAGATCGGCCAGCAGGTCGTCGGGCGTTCGCTGAATGTGCAGCCCACCATCACCATCCGGCCGGGCCTCCCGGTCCGGGTCATGGTCACGCACGATCTCGTAATCGAACCCTATCGGAGCTGAGGAACGATCATGGCGAAGTTGAAGCTCGGCGCCATCGGCGACGACAAACCGATCAGGCTCACCGTCGAACTGCCGGCTGCCACGCACCGCGATCTCGTCGCATATGGGGAGGTGCTGGCCCGCGAGACCGGACAGGGATCGATCGATCCGGCCAAGCTGATTGCCCCGATGCTGGCTCGCTTCATGGGGACCGATCGTGCCTTCGCGAAGCTGCGGCGGCCGTCTCCGGCTTCAGGCAAGGCGCCGTGAACGGGTCTCGTCTCGAAGGTAAGCGACGAACCGGCCGACGGCCGCGTCCTCCAACTCGCGGCGCCACACGAGCTCGATTTGGATCGACGCATTGGTCTCGGCGATCGGTCGGAAGACCACGCCGGGAACGGTGATTTCCGCCTGACTGGCCGTCGCCAATGTCACCCCGAACCCTGCGGCAACAAGAGCAAAAACACTCTGCTTGCTTGCCGGATGCGCGCTGAAGCGAACGCTTTGACCCAGCAGCGACGCGTAAAGTTCTCGCGTCGCCTGGCTCTCATACCACTCCTGGATCAGAATGGTCTCGCCACGCAGATCGGCCCAATCCACGGAGTCATTTCCTGCCAGCGAATGAGCAAGCGGCAGCGCCGCGGTCAGCCGCTCACGATAGAGCGGCATCGTTTCGGCATCACCACAACGCGTGAAACTGGTCACGAGCGCCAGGTCCAATCGCCGCTGTTGCAACGCGACTGTCATACTCGGCTCGTTCATCTCGGCAATCATCAGCGCGATGTTCGGATTTTTCACACGCCAACCCGCAAGCAAGCTGCCCAGCGGCTCGCCGACGGGGGGCATACGGACGCCCAACCTTATCTCTCCGATATGTCCGGACCCGTTCTGGTTGGCCGAACGCTGGACAGCGTCCAATTCAGCCAATGCGCGGTTCACATGGACGATCAGTGCCTTGCCACCGGCCGTCAAACGCACGCCTGTTTTCGCTCGCTCGAACAACGCCAGGCCGAGTTCGTCTTCAAGCCGCCCGATACGGCGGCTTATGGTGGACGTCTCCAATCCGAGCGCCTTGGCCGCACGGCCAAAATTTCCGGCATTCGCCGCCGCGACCAGGTATTTGAGGGCCCGGATATCCATCACCGTTGCGCCCCACGTGACCGAAATCCGGCCTCTTGGCCCGTGCCGCCAACAGCATTTTCGGCTGAAGTGCGTGCCGGGAAGCGGTGAATATACGAGGCTTGGGCTATGCCAAACATGAGACGACCTTTCCGTTTGGTCGCCCAGCTCAATCAGGTACCTTGTTCGCACGCCAGCTCTTGTCCGTCGGCAGGCGTCTTTTGCGAACTGCACCCGTTGCCGGTGCCACCTATTCGCCGGTGGCGCCGTCGCACGGCGACGCCGACCACCATCCTGGTAGTTTACCTCAGAACGGTGAGCGTTTTTGTCAAGAAATACCGGTGCCCAATTGGCCCTCCGGTGCAACCCAATCTCACCAGCCGTGTCAGTGGCTCAGTTGGGCGAGATGCAGACTACGTCACTTCCCAAACCTTTCGCCACGATGCGAATTCCGAAGGCCGGATTTGGTAGCGCGCAAAATTGCCCTCGTGGAGGCTCATGAGTTCGGCCTCCGCGGTCTCGATAAAACGCCGCTGCTCATCGGGATCGATCTTGTTTTTTGACCAGTCGGCTATCTGCGCGACGGCCTGCTTCCTGTTCATGCCGCCACGCACAACCGCGCTCACGATTTCGCGCAGATGAACGCGGTGGCGAAGCCGGAACGGGTCTGGTTCGCCAAGCGATTGCCTGACCGCGGCGTACCGCGCCGCCGATCTCTCATATGCCCAAATGAACACATCCTTCAGAAGATCGACCTTGTTCATCTCGTAAATGCCGAGAACGGCCTCGGTGTATGTCTGGCGTGGCACATCGGTGAACGACAGAGGCGAAAGATTGCTCTTGATCAAAGGAATATTCGCGGCAAGCCGCGACACACGTTTGTTCACGTCATCGAACGGTTGCAGGTAGGGAATCTGCACCATGATGAAGAAGGCCTGCTCGAAGGGATCGTCGATAGCGGCGGCGGTGGCAAGAATCTGATCGAAGCATTCTTCGATCAGTTGTGGCACCTCAAGCGGATGAAAAGCTGATCGCTCGATGCCAACAGCAATGTACCGAAGCCGGCCGGCAGCAGTGAGATCGGCGAGGAGGTTATTTGCCAACAAAGCGTGGAGGTTGAGAACCGTATAGCGGTTGAAGCCGATCTCATCAGCCGTCGCGACCAAAAACTCGATCGCGTCCTTGTGGTTCAGGATCATTTGCGCTTCGAGATGCCCACGGCCCTCCGCTTCTTCGCCCAGCTCGATAAGACGTTTGGTGTCCAGCAGCGAATAGGTATTTCCCTCGAGCCGGCTGGAATTCCATGCAAGGTCGATGAGCAGCCTGCTCAGTATCTGTTTGGCATAGGTCCCCGCTGGTTGCTCAGCAATCTGGGGCCGCCCGACTTGCGCAAGATGCCGCCGCTCTGCTTCGGAGAGATACCAACTGGCGTTGGGACGATAGACGTCCAGAAAGGCACGGTCATAGCCGACCGGCTTTCGGGCTTCGGGGCGGCGGCGGATATAGTCCCGAATCGCCGCGGCTGCCGCCGAGATCGGGACAACCGGCTCGTCTGATAATGGCTGGCTGTTGGAGGCCGCCGCGTCGCTTTCTGAGCGGATCGGCGCTACCCGATACCGCGCCGAGCGTCCGCCTCCCTCCTTGAGGATGCGCTTGCGCCCGACGAGGTTTTTCAGGCGGTACTGGAGCGTGCGAAGGGGTAGCGGCGTCACCAGGGCGAGCAAGATTTCCTGCGCCGACGCGCCACCCGGATAGCTTTTCAGCGCCTGTTCGATGGCCGCGAAATCGTCGTCACTGGTCTGATGTACCATGGTTCAATCTTGCGCGCAGCGGTTTCGCGCAAGATTGGCACCTAATTGCGCAAGTTTCAAGGTTTGCACGCAAGATCGGTTGCGCGTAGACGGCATTACGCCAGTTTTGCTGACGCCGGCCCTGTCTGGCTGGAGACGGCATCCTATCTCTGGGCATACCACGGGCATCTACGCTGCGACCGACGTTTCGGCCGAAACAGCCACGCCCCCTTTCCGGCCACCCTTCGCTTCGCCGTCGAGCAATCGAGCAATCTCCGCCGAAACCTGATCAGCCGCGACGACGAGCGCGGCGTCGAGATGGACATAGCCCTGGGTCACGCCACGCGCCGCATGACCGAGCAAGCCGGCGATCGTCAGTTCGGAAAACCCAAGGTCACCCGCGACGCTGGCAAAGGTGTGCCGAAGAACGTGTGGGGTGACGCCGGTGAGCTTCGCCTTTGCGCAAACACGATCCAGCACCCGTACCACGCCAATGAAGTGACCGTCACCGACGTCGGCTGGAAACAGATAGGGTGAACCCTCGCGACCGGGTTGGCTCTCGATGCAATTCATCGCCGCCTCGCCGATCACGCGGATCTGCTCTCCACTCTTGGTGTCGGGAAAATGGATGGCGTGATCAGACCGCTTGAACCATGCCCGCTGAAGGCCAAGCACTTCCATCCGACGGAAACCCGTGAGCAGCAACAACCGGATCGCGCCCAAACCCGTAGGATGCTCGGCGTCGTCCATGGCTTGACGCATCACCTTGCCGAGGTGACAAAGCTCGTCTGTGTTCAGCCGACGCTTCATTTTGCGCACGGCAATCTGGCGCACCCCTAAAGCCGGATTCTTCTCGATCACGCCAAGGCGAGTTGCGTGGCCGAGTAGCGCTCGAAGGGTGCCAATGGTGCGGCCTGCAACGCCGGACCCACCCGTTGAGCGGCCGCCTCGACCCTTCGCCTTCTTCCCGCGCGCTGACTTGCCAGCGGCGATATCGGCTTGCATCGCCTCGATGTCGCGAAGCGTGAGCTTGCTGACCAGGCGCGGCCCTAACAGCGGCTTGATGTGTACCTCGATTCGACTCCTGTCCATGGCCACACTCGACGCCTTGATGGGCCGCCGAGTGCGGCCGAGAAGTCGCCCTGACCCCGCCTCCTTGAGATACCAGTCGCAGACTTCGGTAACTGTCAGGCCCTCGCGGATGGCGTGCCGTTCCGCGGACGGATCGGCTCCCCCGGCGACCTCGGCAAGTTTCTTACGCGCGGCAACGCGCGCCATCTCCGGGGTGACCGCTCCGAATTGGCCGAGAACCAGCCGCCGGGTGCGTCCTTCAATATTGCGATATTGAATCAGGAACGTCTTCGCGCCCGACGGCTTCACCCGTACTCCGAACCCTCTGGTCTCGCTGTCCCAGGCAAATACATCCTTGTTGGGTTCCGGTCTGAGCAGCTCGACGGATCGTTTAGTAATCTTGCTCATCTCCCCGTACCCCTTTGTTCTGCAATGCGAATTCGGCATTCTGCTTCCCCGGAGAGCCGGGAGGCGAATGAAGCGGCCTCGGGGAAGCAGAATGGTGCCATTTGAAGGATTTCGGTCCTATTTGACCCCCAAGTCCCCGTCCGGCCTCGCTCCTCCAGACGGTCGAAGTGCCTATTGGGTTGGAGTCTGAGAGTTTGAATCATGCGTTTAGGAAGTGGCGCCATTTTTGAGCTATCCCTCTGATCCTTATGATAAAAGACTGGATTTTGCTTCCCCGGAATCAGGGCGGCGGCCGGGGAAGCATGGGGGAAGCACGAGAACGGAAATCGAAGGGTATGGAGAGGATACGGACGGGACGGGTGTCCGCAATAGAAACCCTTTGGAAATAGGGGCTTAGAGGGCTTTGGGATAGAATGAGATGCGGCCGGAAAAACGGGCTGGGCCGATTGCCAAGGTTGGGGTCGAGGGTTCGAATCCCTTCGCCCGCTCCAGATTTTCTCA
>VFSW01009156.1_pt1 | contig 14153 bp, 11 predicted proteins | sample 5358111 | NCBI WGS metagenome assembly VFSW01 (sample SAMN11554181, study PRJNA540505) | mine drainage metagenome | isolation source: sediment from site ElyBrook_90M | place: USA: Ely Copper Mine, Vershire, VT | collected 2017
CTTGCATGGTTATGCGGCAGAATACCTTAAGATGCGCACTCGCCGCGAACTGCGGCAGCCCGACCTGACAATAATGTAATGCGCGCACGCCACCTTCTCTCCCGCCTCCCTTGCAGCTTCCACGGCGGTCTCGGACTGGCCACGGCCAGCGGGTGCCTGTGGTTCCTCGCCTGCACGCCCTTCGACTGGTCGGCCGCCGGCTGGATCGCCGCGGTTCCGATGCTGGCGGCCATCGACCGGGCGCCCGGCTATCGGCGCGCGCTGTTTCTCGGCTGGTGGGCCGGTGTCGTCGAAACCGCCGGCGGATTTTATTGGCTCATCGACACGACGCAACGGTTCGCAGGCTTTCCGTGGATCGCCGGACTTCTGGTGCTTGCGTTGTTCTGCGCGACGCGCGCGCTCATCTTCCTGCTGTTCACGGCAGTGGTGTGCGCGATTCGCAGACGGATCGCGGTGCCCATGACGCTCATCGCGCCGGTCGCCATGGCCGCATGCGAATTCCTCGTGCCGCAACTGTTCCCCTGCGGGCAGTGGATCACCCAGGCCTGGCATCCGCTGGTGATCCAGATCGCTGAGATAACCGGCCCCTGGGGCGTCACGGCGCTGTTGATGATGGTGAACGGCGCGATCTATGACTTGTGGACGAATCCGCGGGCCGCGCGCATTGCGGCACTCTCGGCCGCGGCGATTCTCGCCGCGGCGCTGGTCTTCGGCGCGGTGCGCATGCGGCAGATCGACGAGCTCGTCGCGCGCGCGCCGCACATGAAGGTCGGCCTGGTCCAACCGAACATTGCGTACAGCAACGACCCGGAGCTCTCTCCCGAGGAGGCAACCCGCGAATTGGCGGTCCTGCAGCAGCAGTCTCGCCGCCTGGAAGCGGCCGGAGCGGACCTGGTGGTGTGGAGCGAAGGCACCTATCCGGTTCCCCTGCCGCGGGAGTTGACCACGGATTTCCCGCCGGACTCCGCCGCGATGATCCGCCGCGGTCTCGACGGTCCGGTCATCATCGGCGCCGATACCTATGATTCGGCGACGGCGGACATCTACAACTCGGCCATCCTGCTCGATCGTGCCGGCGCGATGACGGGACACTACGACAAGGTGCGGCTGCTCGCCTTCGGGGAGTACATCCCGGGCGTCGACCTGTTTCCTTGGCTGAAGGAGATCGTCCCGCTCGGGAGCGCGCGCTTCACCGCCGGAGCCGGACCCCGCATCCTGAAGTTTCGGGACCCGGCCGGAAACGTCTGGGCGCTCGGCCCGGTGATCTGCTACGAGGATATTCTGCCCGACTACCTGGCCGAAGTCGGGCGCGCGCGTCCCGAACTGCTGATCAACATGACCGTCGACTCCTGGTACGGAAAACGCGCCGAGCCCTGGGAGCACCTCGCGCTGGCGGTGTTCGCTACCGTCGAATTGCGCAAGGCCTTGGTGCGCGCCGTAAACTCCGGCGTGTCGGCGTACATCGATCCGAACGGCCGCCTCCTGGTCAAGACTCCCGCGAACGACCCCTATCGGGATACTCGGCCGCCCGAGGGAGTCATCGTGAACGCACCGCGGCTCGCGGGCGAAGCGACGGCGTTCGTGCGGTTTGGTTGTTGGTTTCCGTATGCCTGCGCGGCGGCCCTCGCATTCCTGGCAGCAATCGCCATCTGGAGGCGGCGGCCGCTCCATCAATCTGCCGACGAGCCGGCGTAGCGCCCGGGCGGCGGGTCCGTCGAGCCGGCCGATGCGATCGTCCAGCGAGAGCTCCGCCGCGGGCGGAAAGGCACCCGGCGCATCGACGGCCGCGGCGGACCCCTCGATGCCGGGCGGGCGCTCGGCATTATCGCAGGCCGCCGCGCTCCCGCAGGCGCCGCCGGACGGATGCGATGAGCGCGGTGAGCTCCTCGACCTTGAGCTGCGCCGCGGCCGCCACGAAGGCGATGGCCCCGACGGACACCGTGGCGAACAGCGCCAACGCCTTGCTCCAGAACGCCTGTGTCGCCCAGTCCGCCAACAGCCAGTGCGTGGAAGCCCAGCACACCGCCGCCAGCACGCCGCCGGCGATTCCGATCTTGAACAGGGTGATCAGCATGCGCCGCGACTCGAGACTGCCCAGGTGGCGATGCATCAAGGCGTACAGCAGCAGGAAATTGCAGCTCGCGACGCACCCCGTCGAGAACGCCAGCCCGCGGACGCCCCAGCCCAGGTGAAAGGTGAATAGCCAGTTGAAGGCCAGATTGAGCCCCACCGCGAGAAAGCTCACGATCATCGGCGTCTTGCGCCGGTCGAGGGCGTAGAAGGCATTGACCAGCACCTTGAGCGCCGCATAGCCTCCGAGCCCGACCGCGTAGAACCGCAGCGCCCCGCCCGCCTGCATCGCCTGACGGGCGTCGAATTTTCCGTGCTGATAGAGCACCGACATGATGGGGTCCGCCAGTATCATGAGTCCGATGGTCGACGGAATGGTCAGCAGGAACATCAGCCGCATCGCACGCGCGAGCTCGGAGCGAAACGCTGCGATTTCATTCGCGACCACGAGCCGCGACAGCAGCGGCAGCGTGACCGTGCCGAGCGCGACGCCGAACAGGCCGAGAGGCAGCTGCATCAGCCGAAAGGCGATCGCCAGCCAGAATATGGCGCCGTCGCCGAGCGTCGATGCGAACATCGAATTGACCAGCACGTTGACCTGCGTGGTGCTCGCCGCAATCACCGCAGGCCCCATCAGGGCGAGGATGGCGACGACGCCCGGATCGCGCCACTTGAAATCCGGTCGAAAGCGGTAGCCCAAGGTCTTCAAGGGCGGCAGCTGCACGGCCAGCTGCAGCGCGCCGCCGATCAGCGTGCCGATCGCGAGACCGACGAGCGCCCGCGGGCCGAAGTGCGGATCGATCAGCGCACCGAGCGTCACGCCGCCGATGATGGATCCCAGATTGAAGAAGCTCGACGCCATGGCGGGCCGGCCGAAGATGCTCTTCGCGTTCAGCATCCCCATCACCAGCGCCGCGAGCGACACCAGCAGAATGAAGGGGAACATGGTGCGCGTGAGCAACGCGGTCAGGCGCGCCTTCTCCGGGTCGAATCCGGGAGCGAGGATCTCCACGAGCTGATGCGAAAAGACCATGCCGAGCGCGCAGAGCGCTCCCAGCACCAGGACCGTCAGCGTCGCGACCTTGTTCGCGAGCCGCCACGCCGCCCCGTCATCTTCACGCGCAATCGTCTTGCTGAAGGTCGTGACGAACGCGGTGGACAGGGCGCCCTCCGCAAACAGGTCGCGCAGCAGATTGGGTATCCGGAACGCGGCGGTGAAATCGTCCATCGCCGCCGCGCCGAACAGCGCCGCGCAAACCTGCTCCCGGATGAGGCCGAGCACGCGGCTGCACATGACCGCGATGCCGATGATCCCCGCCGCTCGCGTATTCAGCCGCTCCGTGCGATTGTCGGGGGCGATCACCTCGTCGGCGACCAGCGACGGGTCCGGGTGCGAGTGCGGGCTGCTGCTCGAAGTCATGCTGGCGCGCTAGGCGTCGTCCTGAGCCTGAGCTTCTTTGCTGTGGAATCCGCGGGTCTCGGCCATAGCGGGCGATCATATCATCCTGGTTACGGAGCGCCGTTTACCCGGCAAGTCAAGCGCATTCCGTGAATAATCGGCCCCATCGGGCTGCGCCGCGGCGCGATGCGCGCGGGGATCTCGCCGAGTCCCCTCGCCACGGTTCGCTTTCGTACAGACAGAACGGCGCGCGAGGCGCATGCTGATTCTTTGTCCATATTTCTTCAAACGGTGGCTTCTATGGCAGTCTCTCCCGGCAACGGCCCTCTTGAACAGGACATCGGCGCCGGCGTATCCAAGGATAACGTGCTGCGATTTCAGACCCCTTCGGCGGCCAAGGCGGCGTGGCAGGTGGTGAACTCCTTCGTTCCCTATGCGCTGCTGTGGTTTGCGATGACGCGCGCGCTGTCCATCTCCTACTGGCTCATGCTGCCGCTTGCGATCGTCGCGGCCGGATTTCTTGCCCGGATCTTCATCATCTTCCATGACTGCGGCCACGGCTCGTTCTTCAAATCGAAACGCGCCAATCTGGTGATGGGCGTCATCTCGGGCCTGGTGAATCTGACCCCGTATCGGCACTGGCGGTGGCAACATGCCTTGCACCATGGAACGTCGGGCGATCTGGATCGGCGGGGCTCGGGCGATATCTGGACGCTGACCGTGCAGGAGTACCTCGAAAGCACTCGCTGGCGGCGATTCTCCTATCGCCTGGCACGCAATCCGCTCGTGCTGTTTGCGATCGCGCCGCTGTATGTGTTCGTGGTGCATCACCGGTTTGCGGCTTCCTCGGCGCCGGCCCGCGAGCGCCGGTCGGTCGGGCGCACGAATCTCGCGCTGCTCGGTGCCGCCGCCCTCGTGAGTGCGCTGGTCGGCTGGAAAGCCTTCCTGTTGATTCAGCTCACCGTGTCGGCCTTCGCCGGGGCCGTCGGCCTGTGGCTGTTCTACGTGCAGCACCAATTCGAGGGGGCTTATTGGGCAAGGGGCAAGGAATGGGACTACACGGCGGCGGCGCTGCATGGCAGTTCCTTCTACAAGTTGCCGAAGATTCTGCAGTGGTTCACCGGCAACATCGGCTTTCACCACATCCATCATTTGAGTCCGCGCATTGCGAACTATCACCTCGAGCGCTGCCATGACGCCGACCCCTACTACCAGAGAATCCGGCCCGTCACCTTGTTGGCCAGCTTTAAATCGCTGACCTTTCGCCTGTGGGACGAACAGCGCCAGAAGTTCGTTTGCCTCCGCCACTCTCCGGCCGCCTCGGCGGCGCCGTAGCGGCCCCGGCCGCGCCCGCGCCGCATACAACGCCGCGCGCGGGCGTCCGGGGAGCCGGTGATCTTGCGGATCGCGGCGGCGAGCGATTTGGCCGAGTCTCGATAGGCTTCCCAGGCGTTGCTCTTCTTCAGAAGCGCCGCAGCGGACCTCACGGTGAATCGCGCCGGATCGAGGCCGCGCTTGACCTCGCGCCAATTGAGCGGCATCGACACCGGGGCGCCCGGCCGCGCGCGCGGCGAGAGCGGCGCGACCGCCGTCGCGACGCGGTCGTTGCGCAGGTAATCGAGAAAGATGCGGCCGCCGCGCCGGCTCTTCGCCATCGAGTCCAGATACTTTTCGGGACTATCTCCGGCCATCTGCGCACACACCAGGTGCGCGAAATTCTTGGCGGCCGGCCATTGCACCGCATGCGGCCGGGTGCTCAGCAAGGGTGTCACCACATGCAGCCCCTTGCCGCCGGTGCTCTTGCAGAAGGACTCGAGGCCCACCGCGCTCAATCGTTCCCGCATCTCGCCGGCCGCTTCGATCACCGCATCGAATTTCAAGTCGGGCGCGGGATCGAGATCGAACACCAGCCGCCCCGCAATCTCGGGAGAATGCGGCGCGCAGTTCCACGGGTGCAGCTCCAATCCGCCGATTTGCGCGACCGCCGCCAACGCCTCGATGCGGTCGATCTGCACGTAGGGCGCACGATCTCCCCTCACCTTGACCAGCTCGAACAGATCCGACATGCCGGCCATCGCATGGCGCTGAAAGAAACTCGTTCCGCCGAGGCCGTTCGGCGCCCGCAGCAACGAGCACGGCCGTCCCTCGAGATGCGGCAGCATGAAGGCGCCGGCCGCTTCGAAATACCGCGCCAGATCGACTTTGGTGACCGGCCGTGCATCGCCCGCGTCCGGCCACAGCGGCTTGTCCGGCTTGGAGATGGCGACACCCATGACCGAGAGCGACTCGGCGCCCGCAGCTCGCGGCCCGGCGCGCCGCGAGGCGGTGCGCTGCGCAGGGGCGGCGCGCGAAGCGGCCGTTTGCGATGCGGTCGGGCGAGGCGCAGAGGACGGCGTGGCAGCGCAGCGATGTCGCTGCCCGCGCCTGTATCGCGCTTCGCGCTCGCCGTCCGCGGCGCGCCCGGTGTCTGCGACGTTCTCCGGCATCTCGGCCACCACCTCGCCGGCCCGCTTATCGTGCCGCAGCGCTTTGAAGGCGGCCTGGCGGATCATGCCGGAATCCGTCCACCCGGCGAACTCGATTTCCGCGACCAGTCGCGGCTGCAGCCAGCGCACATTGCTCTCCCGGCGGGGGGCGTTGTGGCCGCCGAATGGGCTGTCATCGACCGTCAGCGCCTTGAGTTGCGGCAACAGCTCCTTGGCGGTGCGGCGCGTGTAGCCGGTGCCGATGCGGCCGACATAGACGAGCCGGCCGCCGCGATGCACGCCCGCGAGCAGCGATCGCAGGGTTCCCGACTCGGTGGTCCATCCGCCCAGCACCACCTCCTGTCCGGCGCGGCACTTGGATTTTCTCCACGAATCGCTTCGCCCCGACCGGTACGGGGCCATCAGACGTTTGGAGACGATGCCCTCCAGGCCCAGGCGGCAGGCTGACTGCAGCACCGCGGCGCCCGGCGATTCCAGATGGCTCACATATCGGATGTGCTTTCCGGCGACGCCTTTCAACAGGCGCTCGAGTCGCCGCTTGCGTTCCGCCAAGGGCAATGCCCGTAGGTCGCTGCGCGTCTCGAACAGGAGATCGAAGGCGAACAGCACCAGCTCCTCCGGCCGATCGGCGGACAACGCGGCCTGCAGCGCCGAGAAGCTCGGCACTCGGCGCCGGTCCAGGGCGACCACCTCGCCGTCGATCAGGCAGTCGGGCAAGTCCGCGGCGTCGGCGGCGATGGCGGCGAATCGCCCCGTCCAATTGAGCGCGTTGCGGGTCTGCAGCGTCGCATGGCCGTTGACGACGCGCAGTTGCAGGCGATAGCCGTCGAATTTCACTTCGTGCACCCATCCCGGCTCCGCGGGTGGCTGTTCCACCGGACGGCTGAGCTGCGGCTCGATGAAATCGGGAATCCGCCGGACCGTCGGCGCTTTCATCCGCGCCCGCGTCGGCGCTTTCGCCGTCGCGCCCGCGGGGGCCGGGCGCATGAAGGGTTTGGGGGCCCGGCCCTTGCCGGCCGCGATCTCGCGCATCGGGCGGCCGGAGGCCACCGAGCGATCCTGGGCCAGCAGCGCCGCGCCGCCTCCGGCGCGCGCACTCGCATCACGGTGTTTGATGAGCAGCCAGTTCGTGCGCTTGCCGCCGTTGCGGTCCTGTTTCATGCGCACCAGCACCCAGCTTCCGTGCAACCGCTCGCCGTCCAGGGTGAACTTGAAATCTCCGGCGCGCAGCGCCTGGTCCGGTGATTTGGAGCCCTCGGGCGCCCAGTAACCCCGGTCCCACAACTGCACGGTTCCTGCACCGTACTGCCCGGGCGGAATCGTGCCTTCGAAGTCGCCGTAGTCGAGCGGGTGATCCTCCACTTCGACGGCGAGCCGCTTATCGGCGGGATCGTCGGACGGCCACCGCGTCACGGCCCACGATTTGAAGACTCCGTCGAGTTCGAGCCGAAGATCGTAATGCAGGCGGCGCGCGTCATGCTTTTGAACCACGAACCGGCGGCGGCCGCAGACCGCGACCCGCAGCTCGCCGCTCGGCTCGGCCGACTTCGAGAAATCGCGCTTCTTGCGATAGGCCGCGAGTGCCTTCTTCGCCATGAACGGCGCTCCTCTGTCGCCGATGCCGCCGCGGCGGCCCTTGCAGGATAAGCGATCCGCCGCGTCGCTAGCCGAATTGGAAACCGGAGATCGGCTTGCCGGCGATGGACTCGTTGAAGGTGCGCACGCCGAGATCGCCATCGGCGGCGCCCGCGGCGACCATCAAGGGCAGGAGATGCTCGGAGCGCGGGTGCCACTCCCGCCCGCCAGGTGAGCTGCGCCAACCGGGCATGCGGGCGTCGCTAATCGCCGGATCGCCCACCGCTTCGGCCAGCCAGCCGTCGAAGGCGGCCGCCGCCGCCGCGCCGCCTCCCGAGAACATCGCCGCGAGATTGTGGTAGCTCATGCCGCTGCCGACGATGAGGACGCCTTGCGCGCGCAAGGGAGCCAAGGCCCGGCCGATCGCAAGATGCATGGCCGGGTCCAAGCTGTGCTGCAGCGACAACTGCATCATGGGCACGTCGGCTTGCGGGTAGATCAACAGAAACGGCACGAACACCCCGTGGTCCAAACCGCGCTTTGCATCGACATCCAGGTCGAACCCGGCCTGCGTCAGCAAGGAGCGCACTCGCGGCTCCAAATCGACGGCGCCGTCGACCGGATATTTCAGGCGGTAGGTATGTTCGGGGAAGCCGTGATAATCGAACAGGAGCCTCGGCTTCTGCGCCACATTGGCGGTGGGCCGCTCCGTTTCCCAGTGACCGGATATCACCAGCACCGCCTTCGGCCTGACGCCCAGACTTGCATCGAGGCCGCGAAGATAGGCTGCCAATCCGTCCCACATGTGCGGATCGTGCGCCGGCGGATCCATGAAAAAACACGGACCACCACCATGCGGAATGAATAACGTCGGCAGTCTTTTGATGGCGTCCACGAGTCGCAGGTCCCGGCCGAGTCAGCGTAGCCGGGGCGATGGGCAACGTCAATTGCGGCGTGCGCCGCGCCGGCGCCTACACGTTGGCGTTTACGTTGTTGCCGATACCGCCGAATGAGCTGACGCCGCCGCTTTGCAGATTCTGCAGCAGCGTGCCGAGAAAGTGCTGCAGACCGGCGCTCGAGGGCTGGCTGGATGACGCACCGGCGGAGGCGGCGGAGACCGCCACGCTGCCCGGCGGTGCGCTGCTCACCAGATGCTGATAAGCGGCGCTCAAATTCGCCGTCGCAGCGCTGCCTGCCCCGCCCGATCCGACTTGTCCGATGAGCGTTTGCAGCGAAGACACGAGGTTGGCCGGGGTTGACCCGCTGCCCGCCGCGGCCGCGCCTGCGATCGAGGCCGTTGCGGGCGAGGCGGCGCCCGTCCCCGTGCCGCCGCCGAGTCCGTCCTGCCTCAGTGCCTGGAAGAGTGAATGCATGAACGCCTGAACGTTCGCTGCCGTACCGTTCGTCACGGCCGTGGCCGTGGCGCCGGCCGCTCCCGCCGCGGTCGCTGCGGGCGTTGCCGCCGCAGCCGCCGCCTGGGCGCCGACCGTTTGTTGCAGCGATTGCAGTATGTTGCTGAACAGCGGCGTCGCGGCCCCCACCGGCAGTTGACCGATCGCCATGCCGTTCGGGCCGCTGGAGATGCTCGAGGTGGCTGAGGCACTCGAGGTGCCGGCCGCATCCACACGGGCCCCTTTGCGGTGACCATGAGGCTGGAAATTGACGGTCGGTAGGACCTTGGATGCAACGGAATAAAGCGCGCTCAAGCTCATGGGATTTCCTTGGTCTGAATGTGTGTCAGCGTGCGCAGGCGGCAACGAATTGCCGCGTGGCTGCCGTGGCGGCCCGAATTTGCCGCCGCGGCGGCGAAGTTGCCGCCGGTCGCCGCCGTCGTCTGAGAATTCTGCATTTCCGCCCTCGTTACGCTGGATCGATCGAACCCTGCCGGGAACCGTGATTGACCCCGGTGAACCAAGCAGTTTCCGTGCCATTGATGAAGCGCAGGATCGATTTGCTCCCCGCTCCCCCGCATGAAGTTGCGCGCGCTCCCGAGGAAACCGCGTTATGTCCAATTCATTCACTAGTGTGCGCACCCCGGGTAATGGGATGATCGCTCGTTTCGGGGTTCCGCCATGCGCTCATTGCGCCTACAACAAGCCAGGGTCGTTGCGCTGCTGTTTGCCGGTTACGGCGCCCTGTACTTCTGCCGGGCCGATCTGTCCGTGGGCACACCTCTCATCATCGATCAATTGAGCCGTCACGGCATGGACCACGATGAAGCCATCGTGCGCCTCGGCACGATTTCCTCCCTGGGGGTGCTCGCCTATGCGCTCGGCAAGCTATTCCTCGGCGGGCTCGGCGATTTTTGGGGAGGCCGGATCAGTTTTTTGATCGGCCTCGCCGGCGCGACGCTCTTCACCTTGCAGTTCGCGGCGGGCAGCACGATCCCGGTGTTCATGGCCGCCTGGTTCGGCAACCGACTCACGCAGTCGATCGCCTGGGCGGGGCTCATCAAGGTGTCCTCGAAGTGGTTCGACTACTCGTCCTACGGCATGGTCATGGGCGTCTTGAGTCTGAGCTATCTGGTGGGCGATGCTGCCGCACGCCAGACCATGGGCATCATGATCGGGCACGGCTTTTCGTGGCGGACATTGTTCTGCTACGCGGCCGCGGTGACCGCGACCCTGTTCGCGGCCAACTGGTGCTTGCTGCGCGAGTCGCGCAGCGAGAGCGGCTTCACCGAGGCGCGAGCCAACCCTCTCAACCTGTTTGCTTCCGAGGAGTCGCGCGCGCCCGGCGTGCGCGCGCTGCTCGCGCCGCTGCTGCGCAGCCGCGCGTTCGTCCTCGTCTGTGTGCTCTCGCTCGGCTGCACCGTCATTCGCGAGACCTTCAACATCTGGACGCCGGTGTATCTGCGCGACTATCTGGGCTACACGACCGGCGCCGCCGCCGGCACGAGCGCGGTCTTTCCCGCCGTCGGCGCGGTGTCGGTACTGATCAGCGGGTGGCTGAGCGACCGGCTGGGTGCGAGCGGGCGCGCCTTGATTCTGTTCCTCGGACTCGCGGCCTCGGCGGCGGCTCTTTTGTCGCTGATGAGCTTGCGGTCCGGCGGCCCGCACCCCGCGCTCCCCTTGCTGGCGATCGGCGTCGTCGCGTTCTGCCTGCTCGGGCCCTATTCTTACCTGGGCGGGGCTTTCGCGTTGGATTTCGGCGGCAAGCAGGCCGCGGCGGTGTCCTCGGGTATCATCGACGGCATCGGCTACTTGGGCGCCGTGGCCGCGGGCGACAGCGTCGCCAGAATTTCGGTGGCGGCCGGCTGGCAGGGCGTGTTCGTCGCGCTCGCGGCCGTGAGTGCGCTGGCGGCGGTCGGCGCAGGATGGTTGTATTTCATGAGCACCGCGGCAACCAAACAAGGCAGGCATCTTCCATGAGCTCGCACAGCCTCATCAAGCGTGTTTCCGCGACCCCGAACGCCCTCGCCGTCGAGTGGGCCGATGGCACCATTCATGAGTTCGCCGGCATCTGGCTGCGCGACAACCTGCCCGAACACCGAGATCCGCACAGCGGCCAGCGCCTGATCGACGTCGCGGATCTGCCCGCTCGGCCGCGGATCCGTTCGGCGGCTGCCCGCGACGGCGGGGTGCACATCGAGTGGGACGGCGAAGCGCGCGAGTCGTCGTTCGATCCGCAATGGCTCGCCGCGCAGGCCGCGAGCATCCGGGCGCGTCGGCCTGAACTCGCCGTGCGCCGCTGGCTGCAAGGGGCGGCGCTCGCCGCCTCCGACTTCGCCCGGACCGGATTCATGCAGGCCCGGGACGACCGCCCGCGGCGCTTGGAGTGGCTGACCCGGCTCCTGCAGGACGGCGTGGCCTTTCTGTCGCAGGCGCCGCCCAACGAGGCCGGCATACTCGAGGCCATGGCGATGGTCGGACAAGTGGCCGCGACCAATTACGGCCTGGTTTTCGATGTCCGTTCGGTGCCGCAGCCCGAAAATCTGGCTTATTCCGATCTGGGACTCGGCCTGCATACCGACAACCCCTACCGTGAGCCGGTGCCCGGATTTCAAGCGCTGCACGCGCTCATCGCCTCGCCGGATGGGGGCGACAGCCTGTTTGCGGACGGCTTCGCGCTCGCCGAGCATCTGCGCGCCACGCGCCCGGATGATTTTGCGCTGCTCAGCGGGACCGCCGTGCCGTTTCACTACCGCTCGGCGAGCGCCGAGCTGTATGCGGAGCGTCCGCTGATCCAGCTCTCCTGCCGCGGCGAGGTGACGGCGGTGCACTACAACAGCCGTTCGATCGCGCCGCTCGATCCTTCGTCCCCGCACACCGCGGACTACTACGCGGCGTATCGGCGCTTCGCCGCGCTGCTCCGCGATCCCGGCCATCAATTGCGGTTCAAGCTCGCGGACGGAGAAATCGTGGTCTTCGACAACCAGCGCATTCTGCACGGGCGCACCGCATTCTCCTCCGCGCGGCATGCGCGCCACCTGCGCGGCTGCTACCTCACGCGCGACAGCGTCTACGGCTCAGCCGCGCTATTGCGCCGGGAACTGGCCTCCGGGAGCGACCATGGCAGTCATTGACGAGATACTCGCCCTCTACCAGCGTCGCGGCTCCGGGGCCTACTTCGGCGAATGCGTGTCGATGACGGAGCACGGTCTGCAGGCTGCGCATTTCGCTCGCGAGGCCGGGGCGGGGCCTGCGCTGATCGTGGCCGCACTGCTGCACGATGTAGGACATCTGGTGGAGGACGTCGCCGGCGACCTCGCCGATTGGACCAGCGATGCGGGTCACGAGCGAGTCGGCGGCGAGTGGCTGGCGCGGCGCTTCCCACCGCAGGTGTCGGAGCCCGTCCGGCTGCACGTCCCGGCCAAGCGCTACCTGCTGGCGACCGATGCCGCCTATCTGGCGCAGCTCAGCCCGGCCTCGGTCGTCACCTTGAAGCTTCAAGGCGGCCCGATGTCGCCCCGGGAGGCGGCTCGGTTCGAGACCGAGCCGTTCCATCGGGACGCCGTGCTCATCCGGCGCTGCGACGATCAGGGCAAGATCGCCGGACTGCGCACGCCGCGGCTCGAAGATTTCGGATCGATGATCGAGGCATTGGCGCTTGGCTGAGGGTGCCGGCGCATCGATCAGGTCTGTTCATCGATCAGCTCGCGCCCCGCCTCGGCCAGTGAACTGCAGCCGGTCAACACCATGGCCACCTCGAGCTCCGCACGCAGGGTAGCGAGCAGTTTGGCGACCGCGGCTTGGCCCCCGGCGCCGAGCGCGTAGACCCAGGAACGGCCGATGAAGCAAGCCTTCGCTCCGAACGCCAGCGCCTTCAGTACGTCCAGGCCCGAGCGCACGCCGCCGTCGAGGAACACATCGAGATCGGTGCCTACGGCCTCGACGATGCGCGGCAACGCCGAGATCGAAGAGCGTACGCCGTCGAGCTGGCGGCCGCCGTGATTCGAGACGACGATGCCCTGGGCTCCGACCTTGACCGAGTCGCGCGCGTCCTGCGGATCCAGCACGCCCTTGATGACGATCGGCCGGTCCCATTCGGCACGGATCCAATCGAGGTCGGACCAGGTCACCGAGCGGTCGAAATTGGCCGCGATCCAGCTGAGAAAGTCGCCGGCCGAGCCCCCCGACTGCAGGCCGTCGGCCACGGATCCCAGACTGTGCGGCCGCCCACGCAGCCACACGTCCCAGACCCAGCGCGGATGCGTGAGTCCGTCCCAGAATCGATTGGTTGCGGCCGCAAGACCGGTGAGCCCGCGGAATCCCGAGCGCACATCGCGATAGCGGGCCCCTGGAATCGGTAGATCCACGGTGAGCACCAATACGGGGCAGCCCGCCGCTTTGGCGCGGCTCACCAGTTCGCGCATGTAGCCGCGATCCTTGAGCACGTAGAGCTGGAACCACGGCGGCGGCGCGTGGCGTGCGACCTCCTCCACCGAACAAATGCCGACCGTCGACAGGCAGAACGGAATGCCGGCCTGCGCGGCGGCTTGCGCCGCCTGCACTTCGCCGCGCCTGGCGTACATGCCCGCCATGCCGACGGCCGACAGCCCCACCGGCATGCTGAAGCGCTGGCCCAGGGACTGGATTCCGGGTTCGAGCGAGCTCATGTCCCGCATCACGCGCTGGCGCAGAGTCAGCCGCTCCAGGTCCTCGAGGTTGCGGCGCAGGGTCACCTCCGCGTAGGCACCTCCATCGGCGTATTCGAACAGCATGGTCGGCAGACGCCGCCGGGCCGCCTCCCGGAAGTCCGACACGCTGGCCGCGCGAGTCAACGAGCTCATGCGCAGTTCCGGATCAGGCGCCGTGGCTCGCCGAGTAGGGCACGACCTTCTGCCGCTGTTTGCCCAACCTGGCGATCCCGAGCTCCACCACGTCGCCGCCCTTCAAGTACCTCGGCGATGGCTTGATCCCCATCCCGACGCCCGGAGGCGTGCCGGTGGTGATGAGATCGCCCGGGTTCAAGGTCATGAAGCGGCTGATGTAGCTCACCAGCATGCGCACCGGGAAAACCATGGTGCGCGTGTTGCCCGATTGCATGCGCTTGCCGTTCACGTCGAGCCACATGTCGAGGTTCTGCGGAGCGCCCACCTCATCGCAGGTCACGAGGTGCGGTCCTACCGGACCGAAGGTGTCGCAGCCCTTGCCCTTGTCCCAGGTGCCGCCGCGCTCGAT
>VFSW01009157.1_pt1 | contig 14153 bp, 11 predicted proteins | sample 5358111 | NCBI WGS metagenome assembly VFSW01 (sample SAMN11554181, study PRJNA540505) | mine drainage metagenome | isolation source: sediment from site ElyBrook_90M | place: USA: Ely Copper Mine, Vershire, VT | collected 2017
GGCATGCGCCTGCCGGCGCATGCCGCTTCGCCCCGCCGATCGCACTGCCTCAGCGCCCGGTGAACTTTGGCGCCCGCTTCTCCATGAACGCCCGAATCCCTTCCTTGAAGTCCGCCGACTTCGTCATCTCCATCGCCAACTGATTCTCCTCGCGCATCGCCGTCCGCAGGTCGGTCAGCAGATGCCCGTACACCATCCGCTTGACCCGCGCCACGCTAAGCGGCGAGCAGTTCGCCGCTATCTCGCCCGCCATCTCGAGCGCCGCCGGCATCAGTTGCTCGTGCGGCACCACTCGATTCACCAGCCCGATTCTGAGCGCCTCTTCGGCATCGATCAGCCGGCCGCTCAGCGCGATATCCAGCGCATTGGTCAGGCCGACGATTCGCGGCAGCATCCAGCTCGCGCCCTGCTCGATCGCCAGTCCGCGACGCGGAAAAATCAGCCCCATCCGCGCCCGGTCCGACGCGATTCGCAGATCATGGTAGAGCGAGGTCGCGAAGCCCATCCCGACGCACGCGCCGTTGATCGCGCCGATTACCGGCTTGTTGAGCCCGGCCGGCCACGAAAAGCGCACGCGATAGTCTTCCGGCGAATCGCTCTCCAGTTTCGGCGCCTGCTCGATAAATTCGAGTCCGGTATCCGCGCCGCCGGCGATTTTGCTGAGCGCACCCATGTCGAGGCCGGCGCAGTAGGCCTTGCCCGCGCCGGTCACGATAATCGCGCCGATCTTGTCGTCGCGGTCCGAGTCGAGCATCGCCTCGCGCATCTCGGCTTCGAGCGTGTGCGTCCCCGCGTTCATCCGTTCGGGCCGGTTGAGCGTGATAACCGCGACCCGGTTGGCTGTCTCATAGATTATCTGGGTGAATTCCATTTTCGGCTTTCCTCCGGCGGCTTTGGCGTGCGGCCGATCAAATCACCTCGCCGCGAGTCAATTCAACCACGGCCGCGCGCGGCTTTCCTTGCACAACGGCGGCTGTTACAAAGGCGGCTTATGCCGCTTGCACTACGCATCGCACGCTTCCGATCCCGTATCGCCGCGCTGGCAATCCTCTCCGGACTCTTTCTCTTCATCACGTCGGCGCGATTATCGGCGGCGGGCGGCGGCGATGCGCAACGCGCGATGGTCGTGGCGGAAAACGCGCTCGCCGCGCGCGCCGGTCTCGATATCATGCGCCGCGGCGGCAACGCCGTCGACGCCGCGGTCGCCACTTCGCTCGCCGTATGCGTCACCAATCCCGTGTCATGCGGAATCGGCGGCGGCGGCTTCATGCTCATCTATATCGCGAAGACGCAGAGCTTCTACGCACTCGACTATCGCGAACGCGCCCCGATCGCAGCGAGCGCGAAGATGTACTTGCGCAACGGCAAGCCCGACGAAGACCTCGCGCGCACCGGCCCGCTCGCGGTCGCCGTGCCGGGCGAACTGGCCGGCCTCGACGCGGCGCTCAAAAAATTCGGCACGATGAAGTTCTCGACTCTGGCCGCACCGGCAATCCGCCTCGCCGACACCGGCTTTCCCGCGACCTCGCATCTCGCCCAAGAGGTCGCCCGTGTCGCGCCCAAAATCGCAGGCGACCCCGGGATGCGCGCGACGTTCCTTGCCTCGGGCGCGCCGCCCGCCCCCGGCGCGACAATCACCGAAAAGCCGCTCGCCGCGACGCTAAAGTCGCTCGGCGACGACCCGGTCACGAGCTTCTATCATGGCGCAATCGCCGCCCGTATCGCGGCCTGGATGAAGGCCAACGGCGGCATCGTCACCGAGCAGGACCTCGCCACCTATGCTCCCGTATGGCGCACGCCGCTCCATCGCGGATACCGCGGCTACGAGGTCTACACGATGCCGCCGCCGTCGTCGGCCGGAGTCGTGCTCGAAATCCTCGGGATGCTCGAGCCGGGCCAGTTCTCGGGACTGGGCGCCGATTCGCCGCCCTACCTCGCGCGGCTGATCGAGATGATGCGCGAAGGCTTCATCGATCGCGACCGCTACGCCGACCCGGCCTTCGAGAAAGTCCCGATCACGGAGCTGCTTTCGCAGCAGCATATAGATGAAGCCCGCGACCGCGCGCTCCATCGCGCTCAGCCGCCTCCGGTCGCGCCAGCCGCCGACCATGGAACGACCAACCTGCTCGTGGTCGACCCGGCCGGCGATGTGGTCGCTGTCACGACCACTATCAATACGATTCTCGGCGCCAAGGTGATGATTCCCGACCTTGGCATCATCCTCAACGACGAGATGGACGACTTTGCGGTCGCGCCCGGCGTCCCCAACGCATTCAAGCTCGCCGGCGTGGCAGCCAATGAAATCGCACCCGGCAAGCGCCCGCTCTCGAGCATGTCGCCGACTATCGTGATGCGCGACGGCCACCCGGCGCTCGCGGTCGGCGGTTCCGGCGGCCCGACCATAATCACCGGCGTCCTGCAGGTCACGCTCAACGTGCTCGACTTCAACATGCCTCCCGTGGCGGCCGTCGCCGAACCGCGCATCCACGAGCAGGCCTCGCCCAATATCGTATTCGTCGAAAAGGCGATTCCTCGGGTCACGCGGGACGCGCTCGCGCAGATGGGCTATACGCTTAAGGTAGTGCCGGTGCTCGGCGCGGTCGGCGCGATCAAAATCGAGCCCGGCGCGTTGCAGGGCGCCGCCGATCCGCGCAAAACCGGCGGTGGCGTCGCCGGGATGTAACGCCGCCGCCCGCCCGCCCGCATCCGCCGATGCCCCATCACGATCACCAGCCGGGAGCCTTCGCCCTTGTCCGAAACCGAGCTGCCCGCGAGCGCTGAAGCCCGGCGGCTGCCGCCGTTCCCGCGGTTGCCGGATTCGCCGATAATCCAGGCGATCGTGCTTGGCGCCTTCGCGGGTGCACTCTTCTTTTTCCATCTCGGAAGTTACGGGCTCTGGGAACCCGACGAGTCGCGCTACGCCGAGATTGCGCGCGAGATGTTCCTGAGCGGCAACCTTATCGTGCCGCATCTGAACTACGTCGCCTATATCGAAAAGCCGCCCCTGCTCTACTGGCTCGGCGCACTCTGGATGGCGCTGTTCGGCGTCAACGAGTTCGCCGCGCGCTTCACCTCGGCATTCGCCGCGCTCTCGGGCGTGATCGCGACCTGGTTTTTTGCCCGCCGCACGCTCGGATCGGCGCGCGGATTGTTGGCCGGCGCGATCCTCGCAACCAGCGCGCTCTACGCCGAGATGGCGCAGGCGCTTACGACCGATATGCTGTTGACGGCGCTCGTCACGATCGCGCTCTTCGCCTTCTTCCTCCATTGGCGCGAGGGTGGGCGATGGTGCTGGACGGCCTACCTCGCGACCGCGCTCGGAGTCCTCGCCAAGGGCCCCGTCGCCGTCGCAATTCCGGTGCTCGCGATGGTGGCCTTTCTATGGTGGGAGGGCGAGCTGCGCGGCGCAATCGCACGCTTCCGCGCGATCGCGGGGGCGCTCATCATCGTCGCAATCGCGGCGCCGTGGTTCATCGCAATCTCGCTTCGCGAGCCAGGCTTCGTCGATTTCTACTTTATCGGCGAGCATATCCGCCGCTTCTTCCAGTCCAGCTACAGCCATGGCGGCCCGGCCTACTACTACGTCCCCGTGATCCTCGGCGGGATGCTGCCGTGGACGCTCTTTGCCCCGTTCATCTCGTGGCGTGAGATTGTCCGTACCGCGTCGGGACGCTTCTGTTGCATCGGCTCGATAGTGATCGTCGCGCTCTTTTCGGCCGCCAGCGCCAAGCTAATCCCGTACGTGCTGCCGGCCTTTCCGCTGTTCGCCGTTGTGATTGCCGACGGCGTCGCAACTCGCGTCCGCCAGATTCGCGAGGATACGGCCGAGGTTACGGCCGGCGCGCCGGGCGGCTTCGCGGCTGCCGCCGCCGTCCTCGCGATCCTCGGGGCAGGCGCGCTGGGCGCGGCACTCCTCGCCGCGCATCTGCGGACTCCCTACGCGATCTTCGGGCGTCGCGCGATCGGCGCAATCGGTATTGTCGGAATGATCGGGGGAATCACCGCATCGGCGCTCTTCATCCGCCGGCGCATCGAACCCGCCTTCGCCGTCGTAATAGCGGCCACGGCCCTCGCTCTCATGGCGGGATCGTATGTACGGCTCGAACTGGAGCCGTTGCGCTCCTACGCCGATCTTGCCCGCGCGATCGCCGACAAGGCGCCGCCCGACGCACGTATCGTATGCTACCCGCGCTATGTGCAGGCGCTGCCCTTCTACACCGGACACCGGATAATCCTGGTCGGGCCGCCGACCGAACTCGCGTTCGGCGCCGCTCATGCCCCTGACGCGGGCCAATACTTCTTTCATTCGCTAGCCGACGCGATGCGGCTTTGGAACGCGCCGGGGCCGGTTGTGCTGGTGATTGACGTATGGGACCTTGATCGCCTGAGAGGCAGCCTCGGCGACTTCACCGTAATTGGTTCGGAGTGGCAGAAGCGCGCGGTATTGAAGAATCGTGAACCACGCTGACCAGGCTGAGCCGCGCGACGAAGAGGTTCTCGAAGGTCGGCCGACGCCGGACGAGCGCGCCGCGCGCAATCCATACCTGACGTTTCCGCTGCGCGCCGGCGCGGGCCTGGCCGTGGTCGCGTTTCTGCTCTGGCATTACGACGCCCGGCCGGTGCTTCAGACGCTCGGCCGGGAGCGCCCCGCCTACTTCATCGCAGCCGTGGCCCTTTTCCTGACCGGGCAGCTAATCTCATCGCTCCGATGGCGGCTGCTTGGCAAAATCGCAGGCATCGACGCGCCCTTTCGCGAATACCTGGCCTATTATTTCATCGGCATGTTCACCAACGTCTTCGTCCCTGGGCTGGTCGGCGGCGATGCGGCCCGCGCAATCTACCTCGGACGCCGCAACAATCGGCTTGCCGCAGCCGTTGCCTCCGTCGTCGCCGACCGGGGAGTCGGCCTGCTGGCGCTCTTCTGGCTCGCGGCGGCGGCCGCTGCGATGGGCGCCGGAAGCCGGATTCCGCATTCGGTGAGTGTCACCGCTATCGGCATCGGGATCGCCGTGCTGGCAGGATATGTCGCGATGATTGCCGCGGCGGGCCCGGCCGAACGGTTCGTCGAGCGGATGCTCGAACGTCTCCCCGCGCGCTTCGCCCACTCGCTCTCGACCGTCAGACCCTATCTGCGCCGCCCAATGGCGCTGATGCCGGCGCTCGGCCTCTCGATGCTTGTGCAGGTGACGCTGGTGATATGCCAGTGGCTGCTTGCCCTTGGGCTGGGACTTGACGTTCCGCTGGGCCTGTTCATGCTGTGCGTGCCGGTGGCTAATGTTTTCGCCAGCCTGCCGATAACGCTGAATGGGCTTGGAGTGCGCGAAACCGCGTATCTGATGCTTTTGGGAACCGCAGGCGTAGCTCATCACAACGCAATCGCATTAGGACTGCTATGGTTCGTCGCAACGGCATTGGGAAACTTCACCGGCGTGATAGCGTTCATCTTTACCGACGCGCCTCCACTGCGCGAATCAGGAGTTGGCCGCAGTTCCTCTTGACCCTGAAATAAGTGCCCAATAAGAAAAGAATTCTTGCGCCCGGCGCGGGTGTCTGTAATAGTCGCTAACCAATCGGACAGGCGGGCAGACCGGAGACTGGATATAAACTATGGATGTGATGAAAACGCTCTTCCTCAACCCTCCTTCGTACGAGGATTTCGACGGGGGCGCCGGCTCGCGCTATCAGGCTAAACGCGAGGTCTGGTCGTTCTGGTATCCGACGTGGCTCGCCTATCCTGCCGGAATGATTCCGGGCGCGCGCCTGCTCGACGCTCCGCCACACGGCTACACTCCAGCCACGACCGTCGAGGAAGCCAAAAATTACGACTTCGTTGTAATCCACACTTCGACCCCGTCGCTGCTGATGGATATCCGGACGGCCGAGGCGATCAAGGCCGCCAACAAGGACTGCGTTATCGCGATGGTCGGCGGCCATCCCACGGCCCGCCCCGACGAAACCCTCAAGCTTTCCGAGGCTATCGACCTGGTCGGGCGCAAGGAGTTCGACCACTCGATGCTCGACGTCTCGCGCGAGATCGACTGGGCGAAGATCGGTGGTATCAGCTATCGCCGAAATGGCGTGATCAGCCACAATCCCGACCGGCCGGACCTGACCGGCGACGAGCTCGATAGCCTGCCGTTCGTCACCGAAGTCTACGAGAAAAACCTCGACTACCTGCGCTACAACAGCCCCTACTGCCACTATCCCTACGTTTCGATGTACACCGGACGCGGATGCCCGGCGCGATGCACCTTCTGCTTGTGGCCGCAGGTCACCCAGGGCCATCGCTACCGCGTGCGCAGCCCCGAGAATGTCTACGAAGAAGTCGCCGCGATGAAGAGCAAGTTCCCCAAAATGAAGGAACTCTTTTTCGACGATGACACCTTCACCGCCGACGCGGAACGGGCGCGCAAGATTGCGCAGCTTCTGAAGCCGCTCGGGATAACCTGGTCGACCAACTCGCGCGCCAACGTCGACTACGAGACCCTCAAGATCATGAAGGACGGTGGGCTCAGGCTCTTCGTGGTCGGCTATGAGAGCGGCAACGCCGAGATTCTGAAAACTATCAAGAAGGGCGTGCGGATAGACCGCGCCCGCCGCTTCACCAAGGATTGCCACGACCTTGGAATCCTCATTCACGGAACTTTTATTCTGGGCCTGCCGGGTGAAACGCGCGACACGATCGAAGAATCGATGCGCTTTGCGCGCGAGATGGATTGCGAAACGATCCAGGTCTCGCTGGCATCGCCCTACCCCGGCACTGAGATGTTCGAGTACATGAGCCGCAACGGCTATCTTGCGATCGATCCGCTGGTCGACGAGAGCGGCTATCAGAAGTGCGCGGTCAGCTATCCGGGACTCTCATCGGACGAAATCTACGCAGCGGTCGAGCGCTTCTATCGGGGTTTCTATTTCCGCCCGCGCTACATCTTCAAAGCCGTGCGCAAGATGGTGAGTTCGACCGAAGAATGCAAACGTTTGATGAAAGAAGGCGCGCAGTTTCTCTCGACAATGCGCCAGCGGCGCGCACAATCACGGGCGGCCGCCTCGGCTCAGGCCTGATCACGAAAGCGCGACCCATCAGGGCCGCGGCAGATGAAGGACCGATGGACGCTCTTCCGTCCGCCGCAGCCGCCAGCGCACTATCGCACGGTCAATGATTCCGCTGCTCGTAATTGCCACGCTGGGCGTAGCCGCCTCGCTCGTCTACTACCTTGCGGCAAGCGTCACTGCGATGCGCTTCGTCGCCCGGACAATCAAGCCGCCGCCGATGCCGCAGCCGCCACCCCATCTGGCCGTGCTCAAGCCCCTGCATGGGATGCGCGAGGGTCTGCTCGAGAACGGGATCAGCTATCTCGAATCCGGCTACCCGCACGCCGATTTCTACTTCGCCGTCCACGGCTATGAAGACCGCGCGCTGGACGTTCCGGTCTCGCTGCGAGCCAAATATCCGAACGCCAGGATCACGCTGGTGGTCGGCGACGAACCGGGGGTTCAGAACCGCAAGATCGCGAAGGTCATCCGGATGGCCGAGCGCGCCAACGGCGCCGCCGCCTATGTGATGAGCGACGCGGACATCTCGGTGGACCGCGGACATCTCGATACCATTATCGGCGAATTATTCGCCGACGACCGGATCGGAATCGTCACCTGCCTCTATCGCGCCGTCCCCGCCAATACGCTTCCCTCGCGACTGAGCGCACTCTTCGTCAACACCGACTTCGTACCGATGGTCCTGCTGTCGGCCGCGATCGAGCCGGTCCGCTATGCGATGGGTGCGACGATCGCGGTCAGGCGCGAAGCGCTCGAGGCGATCGGCGGATTCCGGGTGCTTGGCGATCTGCTCGCCGACGATTACGAGCTCGGCCGCCGGGTCGCGGACGCCGGATGGAAAATCGCGATTTCGCGCTCGATCGTAACCTCGACTTGCGCCGAGCATAGTTTTGCCGAGTTCTGGACCCATAAGCTTCGATGGGCGCGGACCTATCGCGTCGCCCGTCCCATCAGCATCCTGACGATTCTGATCAACGGACCGCTCTGGGCGCTGGTCCTGCTGGCGGCAACTGGTGCGAGCCGCTCCGCAATCGCGGCGCTCGCGGCCGTCCTGGTCGCGCGAATCGGAATGTCGGCGCTGATGCTCGGCCCCGTGCTCAAGCTGCCGCACCTTTTGCGCGACGTCTGGCTCGCGCCGATCAAGGACCTGGTGATGGCCGCGGTGTGGGGCGCGAGCCTCCTTGGCGACACCGTGCGATGGGGCGGACGCCAGTTCCGTATCACCAGCGACGGCGCGATGCGCGAGATAATTGATGGTTGACGGCGCCAAGGTCGGCCTCGACCTGGTAATCGGATTTGCCGCCAGCCTCCTGCTCGCATCGGGCCTGTTCATAATGAAGGGCCGGGCCAGCGCGCTACCGCTCTCGCGGAGCGCCGGAATCGCGCGTGCCGTGATCTCCTGGGTCCGCGATCCGATCTGGCTCGGCGGACTTGCCGTGCAGACGCTTGGCTACGCACTTTACGTCGCCGCGCTGACCGGCGCACCGGTCTCGATGCTCTCGGTGGTGATGCAGGGTGGAATCGCGATCTTCGTGCTTCTCGCGGTGATCTTTCTGGGCGAGCGCGCCTCGCTATGGGAGTGGGCGGGAATCACCTCGTTTATGATTGCGGCGCTGATGTTGTCGGTGTCGCTCGACTCGGGCGCCGCGCCGGGACCCGTCGATCCGACGGCGCTGGCCGTTCTCTCGGCCGTTACTATCGCTGCGGCCGCGATACTGGGTGCGGCGCCCGCGATGCGCCAGAGCGGTGTCGCGGTCGCGATAATCTCGGGCGTCGCCTTCGGCCTCGCGAGCCTCTACACCAAGGGCATGGCGATGACGCTGCCGGCCGCGTCGGGATTACGTTTCGTCGTCGGAGTGGCCCTGAATCCGTTGGCGTGGCTGGTCGTGATCTCGAACATCACGGGCCTGGTGCTGTTGCAGGATTCGTTTCGGATGGCGCGCGGAATCGTTACGATGCCGCTCTCGTCGGCGATCTCGAATCTGGTGCCGATCGCGGGCGGCATGATCGCTTTCGGCGAGCGCCTGCCCTCGGACCCCGCCGGTGCCGCGATGCGTCTGGGCGCCTTCGCGCTTACGATCGCGGCCAGCGGCGCACTGGCCGTCGGCGATTTGACCGGCCCGTCCAGCTAGCACAACTCACGTCTGCGCAGCAATGAGTTCACGCCCTTTGCAAATAACCCATCTTAGGTTATTATGCTACCAAGCTCGAGGCCGGAAGCACGATGACGAATGAACCGACAATAATTCGTGACGGCAAAAGTCTAAAGAACCACAAGCCTACTAGCACGGTCGGCCGTGGTCCTGCCGTCAAACAGACTCTTATTCCTGCCCGCTCCGAATACAGTGACGAGTTTATCTCAATCCGTCTTGGAGATAGCCTTGCGCTTTACGAGGAATGGCCAGCGCCAACGGTAATTGTCTCTGACGGAGCCTATGGAGTTCTCGGTTTCGAGGGCGACACATCGGACCATTTCGATCTGCCGCAGTGGTACGAGGCTCACGTTGCAGCTTGGTCCCAGAAGGCCACACCGACAACGACTCTTTGGTTCTGGAATTCGGAAATCGGCTGGGCCGCCGTACATCCAGTGCTCGAGCGGTACGGCTGGCGCTATATGAATGCCAACATCTGGAATAAGGGAAAAGGCCACATCGCAGGTAACGTGAACACCGGTCGTATTCGTCGCTTTCCTGTTGTGTCAGAGGTATGCGTCCAGTACGTCCTCGAAGCCCGCATTGACGGCTTGGCGCTCCGAGAATGGCTCCTGCGAGAATGGAAGCGGACAAAACTGCCGGTCCGAAAAGCCAACGAAGCATGCGGTGTTGCAGACGCGGCGGTTCGCAAATACCTCGATCAGGGCCACCTCTGGTACTATCCGCCGCCGGAGATGTTCGTTCGCATGCAGGAATACGCTAACACACACGGCGATCCGGCGGGTCGGCCTTATTTCTCAATCGATGGACGGAAGCCGGGGACGGCGGAACAGTGGGTCGCTATGCGCTCGAAGTTCTACTGCCCTCATGGTTTCACGAACGTGTGGGACCGTCCGGCGTTACGCGACGCTGAGCGATTCAAACTCAATGGCGAGTCCGGGAGAGCCATCCATCTGAATCAGAAACCACTCGACCTCGTAAAGATGATTATCAAAGCGTCCTCTGATGAGGGGGACGTTGTTTGGGAGCCGTTCGGCGGCCTCTTCAGCGCATGTTCTGCGGCGCGTCAACTCCGTCGAAAAGCTTATGGGAGCGAGATCGACCCGACATATTTCCACTACGGAACGCGGCGGCTCACCGAAGAAGCTTTTCAGCATCTTCTTCTTTAATGTCGAAGTGCTCCTTCAAGGCGTGCCGAAGCGCCAGGTCCTCTCCCCTGTACAAGAGAGCGCTCCATGCGTTGATGCTCAGGCCGTGAATCATCGTTCCTAGCACGCGGGTCTTGAACTCCTCGATTCCCTCATGAACTATCCGATCCATCTTGGCAAAGTTTGTGTCGAGCCGGTACGGGAAACGCGCGAAGAGTCGGCGTAGGAGCGCTTGGTACTCGGCTGTAGGTTTGTAGGATCGACCTCCTCGCCCCCAACTCGCCACCATTATTTCCGCTTTCGCAAATTCGGCGCGGGTGCCTTGGAACTTGAAGCCGTTGGGATTCGTCTGTTGGAGGTTGCGCGTTCGCGCCTTCGTATCCCCGGGTTCGAGCACGAGGTAATCCGGCGGCTTGTGATAATGGTCATCGCGTGCTTTCGCGACCGAGAGTCCGGACACGATGCACACGTCGACAATACGTGGCCTACCAAAAATGAGTTGCTCCGGCAGCCAGGCCAGCATGCAAACATTTGTCTGATCGTGAGCAAAATGGTTCTGACTGTCCTTGAACCTAGCCGTGATCTCCGTGGCGAGTGGGAACCATGCCTTGATTTCGAAACCAGGCATTGGATTCACCGATCCCTCAAAGACCGTGTCCGGAAAACCGGGGTCCTGACGCTTCCAAGTACCCAATCCTGTGAAAGTGGGCTGGTCGTTGAGAAACTCGACGGTATTGAACTCGATCAGATTCCCGAGCAGGGGCGATAGCTTAGACACGACTTTGGCGAGATTGACTGCCGCATTTGGAGAAATCGGCTTTGTAATCGTGAGGACGTCGAATACGTGCCCCGACAGGCTTCGCAAATGGCCTGAGGCGGCTTTTAGTACTTCTCCTGTATTCAATTGCCGCTCCCCCGCTTGGCACGGGAGTCGAGGCGGCGTTCAATCTCACGGATAATGTGGCACGGGTCTACGTCAATGGATCGACAAATTGTGACAAACTCGACAACGTCGAGCCGTCGCTCTCGGCGCTCATACTTCGATACGAACGACTGAGGCTTTCTGAGGCGTAAAGCCAGATCCTGCTGCGTTATACCAGCGTCCCTGCGAGCTGAGATCAGACTTTCAAGGAAGCTGTCGTACCCCTCAGTGAATATAGATTTCAAAGCCCTTCCCTCGGCAACAATCCATCGAAGGACTTGAATAATCCGAATTTGGGTTTAACCCAAAACGGGTTTGTACAGCGCTATTCCTTACTCGGGCGCACGTCCTGTGGAAGAGCGGTGGTCCGATGGAGTTAGCGGCACAACGCGTTGGCGAGTTGCATCTGGTGCGGGATTTCCGTCAATCGCGCGGGGGGACTGAGACGTAGCGATTGCCGCGCGCGTAGAACCGCCATGGCCGCGCGGCCCATCGGCCCGCGTAATCGACGTTGATACGCGGCGAACGGCCGACGCTGATTCGATTTCCGCCGCCCGCCTCCAGAAAGATTTCGTCGCCGCACAGATCGCATCCGTAGTCAGCGCCGGTGATCGCAAGCGCGCGAGTCAGCTTGCCGGGTCCGTTGGTGAGTTCGCGAGACGTGGCCGGCTTGCCGCGCCGACGCACCATCAAATCGATTCCGCGAATCGGCTCGATTGCTCTTATCAGCACGGCGTGCGGCTCACCCTGATCAGCGACTACCAGGTTGAGCGCCCAACTGATTCCGTAGAGCAGATAGACATAGGCGTGACCGGGCGGACCGAACATCGCGGCGGTGCGCCGGGTCAATCCGCGCGAGCTGTGCGCCGCAAGATCGAGCGGCCCGCGATAGGCCTCGGCCTCGACGATGATGCCGGCGGTCTCGCCCTCGGGCGTCCGGCGGACGAGCACCTTGCCGATACATTCGCGGGCGACGGTCAGCACCGGCCGCGCATAAAACTCCTTTTTTTCAGCCAACACCAGATTCGTGACGCGGCCTTCCGAATCACAAAAAGTGACGAACGGAAACCGTTACGCGATTGCGCCGATCGTGCGCAGCTCCGCGATCTCGGCCGGCGAATATCCCGCCTCGCCCATCACCCTGTCGGTATGCTCGCCGAGTATCGGCGGCATCGAACGAAGAATCGCCTTCTCTCCGTTGACGTTTACCGCAACATCGACGATTCCGAAATCCGGAATCCTGAAATCGTCAATCTTCTTGATCATCCCGAGCGCCGCGACCTGTTCGTCGGCCACGACCTGATCGAGGCGGTTAATCGCGCTGCACGGCACGCCTACTTCACGGAGCGCCGCGATCCAATACTCAGTCGGACGTAGCATCGTACGCTCCGCTATAAGCGCATGCAGTTCGGCGCGCCGCGGCACGCGTTCCGCGTTGCTCGCGAAGCGCTTCTCGAGGGGCAATTCGGGACGACCGATCAATTCGCAAAGCCGCGTGAAGAGCCGATCGTTGCCCGCCGCAATCATCACCCATCCGTCGGCCGTCTCGAACGCCTCATACGGCGCCGCCGCGGGCGAGGCCGAGCCGGTGCGCCCGGGTACTTCGCCGCTCGCCATGTAGCTGGCCATGTGAAGCGTCGTCCACGCCACGCCGGTTTCCAGCAGGCTGATCGAGACCTTGGCGCCCTTGCCCGTGCGTCCGCGCTCGATAACCGCGGCCAGGATTCCGCTGAATGCCCAGAGCCCCGTTCCCATATCGACAATCGGCACGGCGACGCGCGCGGGCGGCGCCCCCGGATGGCCCGTCACGCTGATGATCCCCGAATGCGCCTGCCCGAGCGGATCGTAGCCCGGCAAGTCGCGCATCGGTCCGGTTTCACCGAAGCCGCTGACCGAACAATAGATCAACCGATCGTTGAGCGGCGCGAGATCATCGTAGCCAAGGCCGCGCGATTCGACGCTGCCGGGCTTGAACGAATGCGCGAAGATATCGGCCCGGCTCGCAAGCCGCCGCACGACCTCCTGTCCGCGCGGATTATCGAGGTCGACGCATATACTCTGCTTGTTGCGGTTGAAGGCGAGGTAGACGGCCGACTCATCGCCCCACATCGGAGCGAAGCGCCGCCCGTCGTCGCCGACCTGCGGCCGTTCGATTTTGATTACGGTCGCGCCGAAGTCCCCGAGCAGTTGCGTGCAGTAGGGCCCCGCGATGTTCTGCGTCAGATCGATCGCGACTAGTCCGTCAAGCGTTTTTGGCATCGCGGATGATTTATGATCGCGCCGGACATTCCTCATCCCGCGCGATTCGACAACCTCTCAAAAACAATAGCTCGTCCGAAACCGCGCGGCTTAGAATCGCGCCTGCGGCACCGGCAAGCCCGGAATATCCGATCGCGTGCGAAAGATCGTGCCCTTCTTCGCCTTGTCGTCGGTGTTGTCGGCCGTGACGATATAGAGGTCCATCATATCCGCGCCGCCGAAGACGAGGCTGGTTACCATCTCGGCCGGAATCTTGATTCGCCGATCCAGCGTCGCGTCGGGCTTGAAGCGGACGACCTCGCCATGTTTCACGACCGCGACCCACACGCCGCCTTCGGCGTCGACCGCCATCCCGTCGGGCCATCCCACGGGAACCTTGGCGAAGATTCTCCGGTCCTTGACCCCGCGATCGGCCGTAACGTCGTAGGCCCAGACCGCGCCGGTCGTCGAGTCGCAATGGTAGAGCAGCTTCCCATCGGGGCTGAAGCCGAGGCCATTGGTGACCTGGATTCCTTCCCAGAGCTTGGTCGCGCGGCCGGGCGGATCGACGCGAAAGAGATTTCCCGGAGTCGGCTTGTCGGTGCTGAGCGCGTCGAATTCGAGCGAGCCCACGTAGAC
>VFSW01009158.1_pt1 | contig 14152 bp, 9 predicted proteins | sample 5358111 | NCBI WGS metagenome assembly VFSW01 (sample SAMN11554181, study PRJNA540505) | mine drainage metagenome | isolation source: sediment from site ElyBrook_90M | place: USA: Ely Copper Mine, Vershire, VT | collected 2017
CGCGCGATCGAGGCCGTCCGGAGGCTCAGGTCCGCCGGAATTAGGATCGCGCTCGACGACTTCTCCTTCCAGGAATGCGCGCTGCCCTTCCTGCCGCTGGCGGACTTCGTGAAGATCGACGTGCTTGCCTGCGAACCGCAACTGGAGGCCTTGTCGCACGCGCTGCTACGTCGCGGCATCCCGTTGATCGCGGAGAAGGTGGAGACCCCTGCCCAATATGCGCGCTGCCGGGACTTGGGGTACCGGTATTTCCAGGGGTATTTCTTCGCCCGTCCACAGGTGCTCGAGAACGTCCGGTTGGACACGAACAGGCTCGTCATCCTGCAGCTGCTGGTGGAATTGCAGGACGATACCGGCACGCCGGAACAGCTGGCGCGGGTCATCACCCGGGACGTACGCCTGGCCCAGCAGGTGCTGCGGCTCGCCAATAGCGCCATCCATCGGCGGCGCCGGTTCCTGAATTCGGTGAATGACGCCGTCGTCGTGCTCGGGTCGGAAGCGCTTCGCAAATGGGCCTCCTTGTTCCTGCTCGCGCGTTTGTCGCAGGACAAGCCCCAGGCGCTGATCGTATTGGCGCTCACCCGGGCGCATCTGTGCGAGATGCTCGTCGCGCCGGGATCGCCGCTCACCGCGGCAATGGCGTTTACGGCGGGACTGCTGTCGGTCCTGGATGCGATGCTCGATCGCCCCATGGAGGGGATCGTGGACGAACTCGGCCTCGGCGGGGAGCTTGCCGCGGCGCTGCTCGGCGACCGAGCCAACGGCCTGGGCGCAGCCCTGGGTCGCGCGGTGGATCTGGAGCGCGGCGAGTGGCGCGGGGTCGGCGTTGCCCAAGAGTCGTCCTGGCAGGACGATCTGACCAAAAGGTACCTTGCCGCCATCGAAATGGCGGAGACCGCGGCTCACTGTACGGCGGCGTGAGGCAGACCCGTCACCGTGACGCACGAACCTCGCCGATGACCTTGCGCACCGCCCGGCTGTACCGCACCGCGATCTCCTCGAGCTCCTCGTCGGTGGTGTTATACGGCGGCGCGAGGATCGTCGTGTCCCCGTTGACGCCGTCGACGTTGGTCGGCGACGGATAGCAGAGCAGGCCGTCGTCGGCGGCAGCCGCGCGCACGATGCGCCCGCAGACGCCGAGCGCGGCCGGGAACGGCTCCTTGGTCTTCGGGTCGGCGACGAATTCGACGCCGATGAAGTAGCCGCGTCCGCGAATGTCGCCGACCTCCGGAAGGTCCCGCAATTCCTCGCCGAGCCGGCGCATCAGGATCGCCCCGCCGCGGCGCACGCGCGCCAGCAGGTCGTCGCGCTTGATGATCTTCTGCACGGCGACCCCGGCCGCGCAGGCGAGCGTATGGCCGGTGAAGGTATGGCCCGTCATCGGGCCGCCGTCGACGTCGTAGAGCACGTCGGCGACGCGGCGATGATAAACGGTGGCCCCGAGCGGCACGTAGCCGCCGCCGAGGCCCTTCGCGATCGGCATGATGTCGGGCTCCACGCCGTCGAACTCGAGGGCCCGCCACGTGCCGCAGCGTCCCGACCCGCACATCACCTCGTCGGCGATCATCAGCACGCCGTAGCGCGTGCAGACCTCGCGCATCGCCTTGGCGTAGCCCGGCGGCGCCGGAACCACGCCGCCGGCCGCGCCCACCACCGGCTCGAAGATGAAGGCTGCGACGCGCTGCGGACCGAGGCGCTCGATCTCGGCAGCCAGCTCCGCCGCGCAGAAGGACGCGATGTCTTCGACCCGTACGCCCGGCGGCGGGCGGTAGGCGTTCGCCGCCGAGACGTGCGAGGCCTCGACCAGCGCCCCCTCGAATGCGGCGCGGCGGTCGAGGAACTCCGACACGCCCAGTGCGCCGAGCGTGTTGCCGTGCCAGGAACGTCGGCGCGAGATGAATCGCCGGCGGCTCTTCTCCCCGCGTGCGGTGTGGTACTGGAGCGCGATCTTGAGCGCCCCTTCGACCGCCTCGGAGCCTCCGGTCACGAAGACCATGTCGGCGAAGTCCGCCCCGCAGGCCTCGGTCACCAGCGATTCGAGCTCCTCGAGCGCGTCGCTCGTGAAGGTGTAGCGGTAGCCGTGCGCGATCTTGTCGAGCTGGCGTTTGAGCGCCTCGTTGACCTCCTCGTTGCCGTGGCCGAGCGAATACACCGCGGGGCCGCCGGAGGCGTCGATGTAGCGGTTGCCGTGCACGTCATAGACGTAGATGCCCTTGCCGTATGCCACCTTCGGCAGGCCCACGCCGGTCTTCGGGTCCGCCACCCAGCCGGCGTCGGCCTTGCGCATGCTCTTGTTCGTCGTCATGGTCGATTGCTTCCCGAGTATCCGTTTGTCTCAGCCGGCGAGCTTCAGCCGCTCGCGAACCGCCTGCGGTCCGATCACGCGCGCGCCCAACCGCTCGATGATCTCCACCGCCCGGCCGACGAGTTCGGCGTTGGTGGCGAGCCTGCCCTTGTCGAGGAACAGATTATCCTCGAGTCCCACGCGCACGTTGCCGCCGAGCAGCACCGCCTGCGCGACCATCGGCATCTGCATGCGCCCGAGGCCGAAGCCGCTCCACACGGCGCCCGGCGGCAGCGAATCCACCATGGCCTGCATCGAGCGGGTGTCGGCGCCCGCGCCCCAGGGCACGCCCAGGCACACCTGGTAGAGCGCCGGGGTGCTCACCAACCCCTCGGCGGCGATCTGATTGGCGAGGCGCACGTGGCCCAAGTCGAACACCTCGAGCTCGGGCCGGACGCCGAGCTCCTGGATGCGCCTGGCCATGGTGCGCACGTGGGCGACCGAATTCATGAACACCTGATCGCCGAAGTTCATGCTGCCGCAGTCCAGGCTGCAGATCGGCGGGCGCAGCTGCTCGATGTGCTCGAGGCGCGCCGCCGGGCCCACGAAATCGGTGCCCGGACCGGCGACCAGCGGATCGGGGTCGCCGAGCGTGAAATCCCCGCCCATGCCGGTCGTGAGGTTCAGCACGACGTCGACGCCGCTGTCGGCCACCCGGGCCACGACCTCGCGGTAGTAGGCGACATTGCGGGTGCCCTGACCGGTCGCCGGATCGCGCACGTGAACGTGCGCGATCGCCGCCCCGGCGCGCGCTGCCGAGATGCAGGCGTCGGCGATCTGCTCGGGCGTGACCGGCACGTGCGGACTCTTCTTGGTGGTGTCGCCACCGCCGGTAACGGCGCAGGTGATCATCACGTCGTGGTTCATGCGTTATCTCCTTTCAGTCACCGTCGATGCGCTCCGGCGGGCGCGCGGCATTCATCGCCCGGCCTCCGCTCGGCGCTGTTCGAATAGGCGCGCGGCCGCGTCGAGATGGCCGAGCACGGCGGCGCGCTCGGCGTCGCCGTTGTAGTCCGGATTGGCGGCGGCCGAGGACCTCGCCTTGGCAATCCAGGCAAGAAAGTAGTCCGCATCCTCCTTCGAGCGCACGCGGGTCGCGCCGACCTGCACGTACACCGGCGTGGTCGTGGCGTACGGATACAAATCGAACACGTCGGGGGTCGCGTGCTCGTTCCAGGCGCGCAGCAGCACCCAGCCGCTGCGATCGAGCGTGACGGCGCCCTCGAAATCCGCGGCCGCGCGTTCGCCGGAGAGCGCGATGCTCCGCATCACCCGGCCGTTCAGGACGACCTCCAGATGATCGATGCCCGTGAGCGAACGCAGCCAGCCCTTGTAGGCGAGCTCATGCGTGCCGGCCGGCAGAACGATCTCCTCGCCCGGCAGCCGGTCGGCCACGGCGAAGCCGAGCAGCGGCCCGTTGGTCGCGATGCTGTGGCCGGCCTTCAGGCCCGCCAGCCAGGCGCGTTCGCGCGCGAGCGGGCTCGCGTCCGTCGCGGCCGCCGGCAGGACGTAGGTGCGCGCGAGCCCCACCGGTCCGCGCAGCGAGGCGTAATTGGTCATCGCATCGGTACCGCCGGCAGCCGGTAGACGGAAGCCACAGTCGAGCAGCCGATACCAGACCGACGCCGTTTCGCGGTGATTGCTGAAGCCGGTGACCTCGAGGTAGTCGACCTTGCCGAGCGCGACGTCGATCGGCAGCTCATCCGTGTCGGTCGCGTCCTGCCGGGGGTCGGGCGCCACGTCGAACGGGTGCGCATAGCCGACCAGCGCGCCCTGCGCGTGCGCAAGATCGGCGACCGCCGCATTGTCCGGGTACAGGCTCGCCGCGCCGGTGTACGGATAGGCCGCGAAGCCGGGAATCAAATAATGGTCGTCGAGCCCCAGGATCCCGAGATGGCCCCAATAGCTCGTGTGATATTCCTGCGAATGGGCGAGCAGCACGTCGTTGGTCGACGCCGCGTCGGGCAGCGGTGAGAAGTATCGAATGTCGGGTACGCGCTGCTCCTTGTTGACGATCAGGTCGAAGATCAGGTCCAGGTTCTCCGCCCGGGCCTGGGCGACCAAATCCGCGGGTTCCGTTCGATAGGTTCCGCCGTAATTCATGTGCACGTGCACGTCGCCGCTGCGCCAGGCGGCGAAGCCCGGCGGCAGGTCGAGCTTGTGCATGGCCACCCGGAGGTCGGTGGTCGCGCCGGCCTCGATCTGCGCCGTCGCGCGCGCGATCTCGTGCCCGTCGCCGTACCAGACGGTCACGGCGGCCGGTCCCGCGGGCAGCGTCAAGCGCGCACTGCGCGGCGCCGCGCCGGTGTGAAAATAATGGGTTTCGAAGGCCTGCCGCGAGCGGTCGAACGAGTCGTCCCCGCGCACCTGGGCGTCGTCCGGCGCGTAGGATCGGCCGTCGGCGCCGGATATCGCCACCCGGGCCGTGATCGGCGTGCCGTCGGCGTCCGCGATCGACAGCTGCAGGGCGCCCATGCCGCGCCGGTAGCGGCGCGCGGCGATCTCGAGCGTGCGGCGCGCGCCGCCGACGGCGTCCTGGAGGACGATCGCGGTGTTCTTGTTCTGGTTGGAGATATAGGCGATTCGCCGCGCACTCGGCGACCACCGAGGTCGCGTGTCGTCCCAATCCCCGTGGGTCAGCGCCAGAGGCTGGTCGTCGCCCGCCGCGGTCACGACCCGGATCTGGTTGCTCTGCCGTCCTTGATAGGAGGAAAAGAGCACCCGCTTGCCGTCGGGCGACCAGTCCGGCGCGGCCCGCCAGCTGGTCTCCTCGCGATGGATCAGGATCGGCGCCGAGTGCCCATCCACCGGCCGGCGCCACAGCGATCCGGTGCCGTAGGGGGTCTCGGGGTTGGCGACGTAAATCAGGTCCTTGCCGTCGGGCGACCAGGCCGGGCTGAGCTCGTGGTCGTAGGCGCCGTAGTAATACCGGTAGATCGTGCTCCTGCGCTCCGCGAGCCAGGGCCGCGCACTCAGCGAACCGTCGGTGATGTCGCCGATGAAGATATGGAAACGCCCGGTGCCCTGGGTCGAGACGTAGGCGAGGCGCCGGCCGTCCGGCGACCAGCGGGGCTCGAGATTGACGTCGCCGCCGCGGGTCAGCGCCGCCACCGCGCCCGAGGCGAGCTCCAGGGTGTACAGATCGAGTGCATCGCCGAGATAGCGCACGAACACGATGCGCTTGCCGTCCGGCGACCAGTCCGGTTGATAGTCGTAGCCCGGCCCATCGGTCAACTCGACCGCCGTGGTCGAGTCGATGCGTTGTTTCCAGAGGCTGCCGGCCATCGAATAGACCAGCCATTGCCCGTCGGGCGACCAGGAGAGCGCGCTCGGCCCGCTGGTCAGCTGCGGCAGGTACATCTCGCGAAAGTAATAGTCGTGCGGCACCTGGATCTGGCGCAGCACGGGTGCGCGATCGGCCGAGACCGGCGCCGCCGGCGCCATGCCGAGGCAGGCCACGATCCCGAACGCGAACGCGCGCGCCCGTCCCATGATGAACGTCATATCCCCTTGGACTTCGTTGAGGCGCGTCGGACCGCGCTCGTCTACGTGAAAACAGCTGCGCATCATGGACCATAGGGTCGGCGAAAGCCAAGCCTGGTCCGTGCCTGGACGGGAGGGGCGGATTCGACCGGCCGGGGCGCCGTGGTTTATTCTTCACGATTTTCGAGTAATTAGAATGCAAAAGACTCGTCAAGCGATCCTCCTGCTCACCGTCGCCGTGTTCGCCTTGGAGCTCGCCCATGCGGCGCCCAAGCGGCGCCTCGCGGTGGACGACTATGACCGGCTGCAGACGGTGGAGAATCCCGCCTGCTCGCGCGACGGCCAATGGATCGCCTACACGGTGACCGCCGCCGACCGGGACGCCGACGAGCTGAGAACCTCGCTCTGGATGGTGGATTGGGCGGGCACCGAACACGTCCGGCTGACCGCGCCCGCATCGTCCGCGAGCGCCCCGGCCTTCAGCCCGGACGGGCGTTACGTGTCCTATCTGGCCGCGCGCGACGCCGAATCGAAGCCGCAGATCTACCTGCTCGATCGCCGGGGTGGCGAGCCGCGGGCGCTCACGCACGTGGCCGGGGAGATCGACGGCTACGACTGGTCACCCGACGGCCGGCGGCTGGTCGTGGCCATGTCGCCGGAAGAGCCCGCAGCCGGCAAGACGCCCCCGCCCATCGTCATCGACAGCTTCCATTTCAAGGAGGATCGCGACGGCTACCTGGGGGCCTCGAGCCGCAGGCAGCTCTACCTGCTCGACGTCGCGACCGGCGCGCTGACGCCGCTGACCAGCGATCGCCGGGTCGATGATGCGCACCCCGTTTGGTCGCCGGACGGCTCCCGGATCGCCTATCTCAGCAATCACGATCCCGATCCGACGCGATCCGGCGCGCTGGAACTCTACGTGGTCGACGCGCAGCCGAATGCGACACCCCGCATGCTGGTGCGCTTCGATGCGCCGAACAAGCCGACGGTCCTCTGGAGCCAGGACGGGCGGCAGATCCTGTACACGATCGGATTCGAGCCGAAATTCATGGCCTATATCCTCGATCGGCTGGCGATGATTCCCGCCGCCGGCGGCACCCCGATCGTGCTGACCGAGGGTTTGGACCGGGCCGTCAGCGCGCCGGTACGCGATACCGTGGGGCGCGCCGTCGGCGTGCTGGTCGAGGACGACCGCGTGCAGTATCCGGCGAGCGTGCGGCTCGCGCCGGGCGCGCGGCCGGCGCCGGGCGCCGTCGAGCGGCTCATCGCGACCCCGCTCTCGGCGACCGACCAGTGCATGGGCGCCGGGCATCGCGCCGTGCTCGCCTCCACCGACACGGCCGCGCCCGAGCTGTATGCGCTCGAGTCGGGGCGCTTGCGCAAGCTGACGGGCCACAACGACGCGCTGCTCGCCGAGCTCGAGCTCGGCCGCGTCGAGGACGTCGAGTTCGCGAGCGCCGACGGCACGGACGTGCACGGGCTGATGGTCAAGCCGCCGGACTACGTCGCCGGACGCAAGTATCCGACGCTGCTGTGGATTCACGGCGGGCCGAACGGGCAGGACGACCATGGGCTCGCGTTCGACACCTACCCGCTGCAGCTCGAGCGGCAGTTCTTCGCGGCGCACGGCTACGTGGTGCTGGCGGTCAATTACCGCGGCAGCAGCGGCCGCGGCCGGGAGTTCGCGCGCGCCATCGCCGCCGACTGGGGACACAAGGAAGTCGCGGATCTCACGGCGGGCATCGACTACGCGGTGCGCACGGGGATCGCGGATCCCGAGCGCCTCGGCATCGGCGGCTGGAGTTACGGCGGCATCCTGACCGACTACACCATCGCCACCGACCGGCGCTTCAAGGCGGCGATCAGCGGCGCCGGCAGCGCGAACCAGCTCTCGATGTTCGGCGCCGACCAGTACGCGCTGCAGTACATCGAGGAGCTCGGCCCGCCGTGGCTGCGGCAGGATCTGTGGCTCGCCGTGTCCTATCCGTTCTTCCATGCCGACCGGATCACGACGCCGACGCTGTTCCTCGGCGGCGACAAAGATTTCAACGTGCCGATCGCGGGCGGCGAGCAGATGTATCAGTCGCTGCGCACCCTCGGCGTGCCGACGCAGCTCGTGGTGTACCCGGGCCAGTTTCATCTGTTCACGCGGCCGAGTTACCTGCGCGATCGCATGCAGCGCTACCTCGAGTGGTTCGGCCGGTATCTCGAGCCTCGCAAGGATTGACGGCGGGCGCGGCCGAGGCCCGCGTAGGAGCACGCACATGTCGCGAATCGATCTGCGGCTGGCCGAGTTGGGGCTGGTCCTGCCGCAGCCGCTGCAATTGCCCCCCGGCGCATCGCTGCCCTTCCCGTGGGTCCGCGTGGTCGGGACGCGGGCGTTGATTTCGGGGCATGGTCCCACCCATGCGGACGGCTCGCTGGCCCGACCGCTCGGCAAGGTGGGTCGGGAGGTGTCGCCCGAGCAGGCCCATGCGGCGGCCCGTCTGGCCGGGCTCGCGATTCTGGGCAGCCTTCGGCGCACCCTGGGCGATCTCGATCGAATCGCCGCATGGACCCGGGTCTTCGGCATGGTCAACAGTGCACCGGGCTTCAATCAACAGCCGGCCGTCATCAACGGCTTCACCCATCTGATCGTCGATGTCTTCGGCGCCGAACGCGGTGCGCATGCGCGCAGCGCCGTCGGGCTTGCCGAATTGCCCTTCGACATCCCGGTCGAAATCGAAGGCGAAGTCGAACTGACGGCCCGCCAAGGAGATGCTGAATGAGTTCCGGAGAGAAGATCATCGACCGCCGCACGATCATCGCGGGCCTGGGGATGGCGGGCCTCGCGGGCACCGCCGCGTCCTCGGCGCGCCCGTCCACGGCGGCGGCGACCCCGGGCGAAGCGGCGACCCCGGGCGAAGCGGCGGCCACGCCGCGCTGGCGGCCCGGTCTGGAGCCGCAGGACGATTGGCTCGAATTGCCCGGCAGGCACCGCTTCGTGTTCGACGCCACCACGCCGCAGGGCGTCGGAGCGGCGGTGAATTACGCCAACAATTTCTTCATCGCCAATCAGAGCGGCTACGGTCTGAAGGCGTCCGACCTCGCGGTCGTCATCGTCCTGCGGCACACGGCCACGCCGTTCGCCTTCACCGACGAGGTGTGGGCGCAGTATGGGGACATCATCGGGCCGTTCCTGAAGATCGAGGCGCCCAAGAAGCCGGCGGGCGGCGGCTGGGTGAATCCGCATGGCGCGACGGCGCACGAGGCGGCGGACCGCGACGCGACCTTCGACGGCCTGATCGAGCGCGGCGTGCACTTCGCGGTCTGCGGGATGGCCACCGACGGCATGATCGAGGAGATCGCCGCCAAGGCGCGGGTCCCGGAGGCCGACGTGCGCGCGAAGGTGCTCGGACACCTGCTGGCCAACGCGCACCTCGCGGCGGCCGGGATCGTCGCGGTGAACCGCGCGCAGGAGCGCGGCTACGCGCTCGCCTACGCGGGCTGAAGGGCGCGCCCCCTAGGGCGTCGACTTCTCGATGGCGCGCCGGAATGCGGCGACGATCGCGGGCTGCGGACGCCGGATGGCGGGGATGTCCTGGTAATTCTGCCAGCCGCCGCCCAGGCTCTTGTAGAGCTGGACGAACTGCTCGCCCTGGGTGACCTGCGCGGTGACGTACTGTTCCTGCAGCGTGTAGTACTGGCGCTCGGCGTCGACCACGTTCAGGTAGTCGGTAAGACCCCGGTTGTACCGTTCGGTCGCCACGTCGACCGCCCGTTGCGCCGCGACCAGCGCATCGCTCAGCTGGCTGAGGCTCGCCTGTTGGGCGGAATAGCCGGTCACGGCCGTATCGACCTCCTGCACGGCATTCAGGATGTTGCGCCGGTAATTGACCAGCGCCGCATGCGCTTCCAGGTGCGCGATGTCCACTTGCGCATCCAGGGCGCCGAAATCGAGCAACGGCCAGAGCGCCCCGGGGCCGAACGACCAGATGTGCTTGCCCACGGTGGGCACCGTGCCCCAGCCCTGGCTCTGCGCGCCGATCGCCCCGACCAGCGACACCTGCGGGAACAGATCGGCGGTCGCGACGCCGATGCGCGCGGTCGCCGCCGCGAGCTCGCGCTCGGCCTGCTCGATGTCCGGCCGCCGCTTGAGCAGGTCGACCGGCACGCCGGGCGCAGCCGCCGCCGGCATGGTCGGGATCAGGTCGGGTTTGGACAGCTCCTGCACCATCTGCTCGGGATACTCGCCGAGCAGCACGGCGATGGTGTTCTGGGCGGCTTCGACCTGGGCTTCGACCGGGCCGATCTGGGCGAGCAGGGAGTCGAGCTCGCGCGTGGCGAGGGCGACGTCGAGTTCGTTGGTGATGCCGCGCTCATAGCGGATGGTGACGATGCGCAGCGATTCGCGCAGCACGTCGCTTGCCTGGTGCAGAACGCCGGCGCGCATCTGCAGGCCGCGCAGGTCGACGTAGCCGCGCACCACGTCGGCGATGAGCGAGGTCAGCACCGCGCTGCGCGCATCCGCGGCGGCCTGGGTGTCGGCCCGCACCGCCTCGTATTCCCGGCGGAACTTGCCGAACAGGTCGAGCTCCCAGATCGCATCGAATCCCGCAATGGTGTTCAGATGCTGCAGGCCGAACGCGTTGTCCGCCGATTCGAGCGCGGGCGCGACGCGGCCCCGGGTCAGGTCGCGGCCGGTGCCGCGGCCGGCGGCGGCGCCGGCGTCGACCTCGGGCAGCGCCGCGCTCAGGATCACCGACTCGTAGGTGCGCGCCTGCTGCAGGCGGGTGAGCGCGATCTCGAGGGTCGGGTTCGACTTGATCGCGCGCTCGACCAGGGAATTCAATTCGGGGTCCTTGAGCGACTGCCACCAGGTGGCGAGGTCGATCGGCTCGGGGGCGGCCGCCGCCGCCGGCGTGGCGGCGAATTCCGGCGGGGTGTCCGCCTTCGGCTGATGATAGTTGGGCCCTGCCGCGCAACCGGCGACGCCGAGCAGTATTCCGCTGACCAGCACTCTGAGATTCTTCATCCGCCCATCATCCGTGCGAGGCGCACCGCGGTCAACGGGAGCGCACCACCGTACCGCGTAACGGCAGTTACGCCGAACTGCGCGCGGTGCGCGTCCGGCGGGCGCCGCGCGCCCGCGCCGCCACCAGGCTTGCGCCCAGATTTTTAAGCGACTTTTAGCGTGCGCCGGCCCGCGGGCGGTTAGCCCGCCGGCTCGATACGGCGGCGCGGGCCCCGGGGGGTGTTGCGTTCAGTTACAAAGTGGTCGCTGCATGGCCGCGAACGCTGCAATATAAAGAGGAGCATGGACCAATCTCCCCATATCGTGTTCGTCGAGGACGACGCGGACATTCGGTCTTTGGTGGCCGATCTGCTGCGCCAGAACGGCTATCGGGTGAGCGTCGCGCGCGACGGCCGGGAGCTGGATCGCATTCTTGCGGTGAGCCGCATCGACCTCGCGATCCTGGACATCATGCTGCCGCGGGAGGACGGCCTGTCGCTGTGCCGGCGAATCCGTGCCGAGAGCAACGTGCCCATCATCATGCTGACCGCCCGCGGCAGCGAAGTGGATCGCGTGGTCGGGCTGGAGATGGGCGCCGACGATTACCTCACCAAGCCGTTCAGCACCCATGAATTGCTGGCGCGCACCCGCGCGGTCCTGCGGCGCGCGCAGATCGTGGTGCGCACGCCCCGCGAGCACCGGCCGTCGCAGCTGGCCTTCTCCGGCTGGCATCTCGATCTCGGGGCGCGCCGGCTGCAATCGGCGGACGGCGCGACCGTGCCGCTCACCAGCGGGGAATTTGAACTTTTGGTGGCCTTTTGCGAACATCCGGGACGCGTCTTGACGCGCGATCAGCTGCTCGATTTGACCCGGGGGCGCGCGGCGGCGCTATTCGATCGCAGCATCGACATCCAGGTGAGCCGCTTGCGCCGCAAGATCGAGGACAACCCGAAGGATCCCGTCATCATCCAGACGGTGCGAGCCGGCGGCTACATTTTCACGCCCGAGGTCATTCCGTCTTGATGGCCCAGCTGCGTCGGCTGGTGCCGGCGGGCTTTCGGGGTCAGGTCGCCGGCATCTTGCTGCTCGGCCTGGTGCTCTCCCAGGTGTTGGCGGCGGTGCTCTACACGGTGCTGCTGCCGGAATGGCAAAAGGAGTTGCGGCCGGAGCTCGCCGTGACCAAGGTGTCGATGGTCGTACGGCTGCTCGAGGCCGTGCCGGCCGCGCAGCGGCCCGCCTTAGCCGCATTGTGGGGCGATGCCGACATTAGCGTGCGCTACCGTGCGGCCGCGCCGCCGGCGCCCGCGAACGGAGGCAGGCCCGGCGCCAAGCTCGGTGCGCAGATCGCCGCGGCGCTGCGCCGGGATGCACGGGACGTCAGCGTCCGCTCGTCGCGACAGGGCGCCACCCTCGATTGGAAGCACATCGAGGTGCGGCTGAACGACCGCTCGCTCGTCGAGGTGGTCACGCCCGTCGGCCTCGAGAGCCGGCTCGGGTATCTCGAGCAGCTCGCCATCGCCGCATTCATGGCCTTCGCCACCGGCGGGCTCTGGGCCTGGCTTACCTGGACCGTGAACCGGCCGCTGACCCGCTTTGCCTATGCCGCCGAACGCGTCGGGCTCGACGTGTCCGCGCCGGAGCTGCCGGAGCAGGGACCCGCGCAGCTGAAGCGCGCGATCCGCGCCTTCAACGAGATGCAGGGCCGCCTGCAGCGCTTCCTGTCCGATCGCACCCGCATGCTCGGCGCCATCAGCCACGATCTGCGCACGCCGCTCACCCGCCTGCGCCTGCGCATCGAGACCGATCGGCCGGCGGTCGAGAAGGCGAAGATGCTCGCCGACATCGAGATCATGGAGTCGATGCTCTCCTCGACGCTCTCCTTCATCCGCGGGGTCGACGAGGTGGAGGCGACCGATGTCGTCGACCTCGATTCGCTGCTGCAGACGGTGTGCGATCTGGTGTCCGATCTCGGCGGCGAGGTCGGCTACGCGGGCTTCGGGCGCAGCCGTTATCATTGCAAGCCGCAGGCCATGATGCGTGCGTTGACCAACGTGGTCGCCAACGCGGTCAAGTACGGTGGCGGCGCGAACGTCACGCTGGGCCGCTCGTCCGAGGGCTTCGTGATCGACGTCGAGGACGAGGGTCCCGGAATTCCGGACACGGAGAAGACCAAGGTATTCGAGCCGTTCTACCGCACCGCGTCGGCGCGCGAGACGGATCGGCAGGGCATGGGGCTCGGCCTGTCGATCGCCCGTTCCATCATTCTCGCGCACGGCGGTACCATCGAGCTGCATGACCGGCAGCCCAGGGGCCTGCGGGTGCACATCCGCCTGCCCGAAGCGTCGGATGCGCGAGCGCCGACCCCGGACGCGCCCGCCGCTGCACCGCAATAAATGAGCCCCGGTAATTTGTAACGAAATGTATCTGCCCGCCTGCCCCGATACCAAGCGCTTCAATTCGTTGCCGTGCCGGCGGTGGCCGCACGGCATGATGCTGCGACCGAACGCCACCGCCCGGTAAGTCCCCGGGGCGAGATGGCCCGAGCCAAGTGCGTTCAACCCAAGCTGCTCAGGAATTATGGCTCGAATCCATGACAGTTCCATCGCCCCGGGCCGCCCGCTCGCGGGTGCAACCGCCGTGAGCGGCTAGCGGGCCTGCGGCCATGTGGATCGTCCAGATTGCGCTCAGGCGGCCGTACACCTTTGTGGTGTTGTCGCTGCTGATAGCGATCTTTGGGGTGATGTCCTCGTTCCGTACGCCGACGGACATCTTTCCGAACATCAACATCCCGGTGATCAGCGTGGTGTGGACCTACACGGGTCTGCTGCCGAACGACATGTCGGGACGGGTGATCTACTACTACGAGCGCACGCTGACGGCGCAGGTGGGCGACATCGAGCATATCGAGTCGCAGTCGCTCGACGGCTACGGCGTGGTGAAGATCTTCTTCCAGAAGAACGTCGACATCGCCTCGGCGATGGCGCAGGTGACGGCGGCCTCGCAGACGGTGCTCAAGCTCCTGCCGCCGGGCATCACGCCGCCGTACGTGCTGAGCTACAACGCCGCGACGGTGCCGATTCTGCAGCTGGCGCTCTCGAGCGAGAAGCTGCCGCAGATGAAGCTGTTCGATCTGGGGCAGAACTTCATCCGCCCGCAGCTCGCGACCGTGGCCGGCGCCGCGGTGCCCTCGCCCTACGGCGGGCAGATTCGCGACGTGCAGATCGACCTCGATCAGCACGCCATGCAGGCGCGCAGCGTCTCGGCCGAGGATTTGGTGAACGCGGTGTCCGCGCAGAACCTGATCCTGCCGGCGGGCGACGAGAAGATCGGCA
>VFSW01009159.1_pt1 | contig 14152 bp, 13 predicted proteins | sample 5358111 | NCBI WGS metagenome assembly VFSW01 (sample SAMN11554181, study PRJNA540505) | mine drainage metagenome | isolation source: sediment from site ElyBrook_90M | place: USA: Ely Copper Mine, Vershire, VT | collected 2017
GGCGGAAAAGGCCGGCCGCGTGCGGGCGGTATTCAGCTCGGTGGCCGGCAAATACGACGTCATGAACGACCTCATGTCGTGCGGCGTCCACCGGTTGTGGAAGCAATTTACGCTGTCGCTCACCGGGCTGAAGGCGGGGCAAGCTGCGCTCGATGTCGCCGGAGGCACCGGCGACCTGGCCCGTGGACTCGCCCGTCAGGTGGGCAAGACCGGGCGGGTCGTGCTGTCGGACATCAATCCGGGCATGCTCGAAGCGGGCCGCGACCGGCTGTTGGACGCGGGGTTCGCGGGCAACGTTCAGTGTCTGGTCGCCGACGCGGAGCGCCTGCCCTTCGCCGACGATTCCTTCCACTGCGTGACCATCGGATTCGGATTGCGCAACGTGACCGACAAGGCCGCCGCGCTCGCCTCCATGTACCGCGTCTTGAGGCCCGGCGGACAGCTGCTGGTGCTGGAATTCTCGAAGCCGGTTGCGCCGGGCTTGAAGCCCCTGTACGACGCCTATTCCTTCAACCTGCTGCCGCTCCTGGGGCGGCTGGTGGCGCAGGATGCCGCGAGCTACCGCTATCTCGCCGAGTCGATCCGCATGCACCCGGATCAGGAGACGCTGCTCGACATGCTGAAGGACGCGGGCTTCGGGCAGGCGCGCTACCACAATCTCACGGGCGGCATCGTCGCCGTTCACCGCGGATACAAATCCTGACATGCCGGCCACCCCCGTCTGGCTCGCGGCCATCGAATCCGTATTGAACCGCAGCATCGGCCGCTCGCAGCAGGCGGCGGCAGCGGCGCGCCGGTTGGACCGGACGGCGCTGCAGGTGGACATCGAGGGCATCGCACGGTTCCGCGCCGCGGTCTGCGCCGACCGGCTCGCCCTGACCGCCGCCCCCGAGTTCGACGCGCATGCGGCGGCCTGCGGCGCGGATGCGGTGATATCCGGGTCGCCGTTCGCGCTCTTCACGCTGCTCACCGGGCGTACCGCGGGCGCGCCGCCGGAGCGTGCGCGGGCCCCCGCGCGCATCGCCGGCGACGCGCAAGTCGCCGCCGGCTACCGCGAGCTGTTCGCGCTGGCGCGGCCGGACCTGGAGGAGGAGCTGTCGCGGGTCATCGGCGACCTGCCCGCGAGGCGTCTATCCCTGGCGGCGCAGGGAGCCTTCGGCTGGCTGCGCAAGGCGCGCCGCACCGCCGGCGAGAATCTGGCCGAGTATCTGCAGGAGGAAAGCCGCGACCTGGTCGGTCGGTACGAAGTCGAGGAATTCGTTCAGGGCGTCGACCGGCTGCGCGACACGGCGGAGCGCGTCGCAGCGCGGCTCGCGCGTCTCGAACAGCGGCTGCAGGACGCGACTTAGTGCGGCTCGCGACTGCGACCCGCCTGCTGCAGATTCAGCGCGCCCTGGTGCGCCACGGCCTGGACGATTTCGTGCGTGCCACGCATCTGTACCGCCCGTTCCGTTTCCTGTTCTACCTGTCGCCCTGGACCTGGTTTCAGCGCAGCGCGGGCCTCACGCGGGGCGAGCGCCTGCGCCTCGCGCTCGAGGAGCTCGGCCCGATCTTCGTCAAATTCGGCCAGGCGATATCGACGCGGCGCGACCTGATTCCGTCGGATATCGCGGATGAGCTGGCGAAGCTCCAGGACCGCGTGCCGCCGTTCCCGAGCGACATCGCCGTCGCAACCATCGAGTCGGGGCGCGGGCGCGGCCTCGCCGAGTCGTTCGACGGCTTCGAACAGACGCCGCTCGCCGCGGCGTCGATCGCGCAGGTGCATGCGGCGCGTCTGAAGAGCGGCGAGGAAGTCGTGGTCAAAGTGCTGCGCCCGGGGATGCACGCGGTCATCGAGCGGGACCTTGAAGTCTTGCAGACGCTCGCGGGCCTCGCCGATGAATATTGGAGCGAAGCGCGCCGCCTGCGTCCGCTGGAACTGGTGAGGGAGTACCGCAAGACCATTTTGGACGAACTCGACCTGATGCGCGAGGCCGGGAATGCCGCGCAGCTGAAGCGCAATTTCGCCGGCTCACCGCTCCTCTATGTCCCGGCGGTGTACTGGGATTACTGCCGCCCGAACGTCATGGTGATGGAGCGGATCCACGGCATCATCATCAGCCGGATCGACGAGCTCAAGGCGCGCGGCACCAACATTGCGCGGCTGGCGGAGAACGGCGTCGAGATTTTCTTCACCCAGGTGTTTCGGCACAATTTCTTCCACGCCGACATGCACCCGGGCAACATCTTCGTGCAGATCGACGATCCGCAAAACCCGCGCTACGCCGCCATCGACTTCGGCATCGTCGGCACCTTGCAGCCGCGCGATCAGCACTATCTCGCGGCGAATTTTCTGGCCTTCTTCGAGCGCGACTACGCCCGCGTCGCCGCCCTGCACCTGGAATCCGGATGGGTTCCCCGCGGCGCACGCATCGACGAGCTCGAATCCGCGGTGCGCACGGTGTGCGAACCGATCTTCAACAAGCCGCTGAAGGAGATCTCCTTCGCCCATGTGCTGCTGAGGCTCTTCGAGACCGCCCGGCGCTTCGACATGCAGATCCAGCCCCAGCTCATACTCCTGCAGAAGACCCTGTTCAACATCGAAGGCTTGGGACGCCAGCTCTATCCCGAGCTCGACCTATGGAAGACCGCGCAGCCGATCCTGCGTCAATGGATGCGCGAGCGCATGAGCCCTCGGGCGGTGCTGAAGCGCATGCGAGCGCAGCTGCCCGACACCGTGGAAAGCCTGAAGGAGCTGCCGCGGCTATTCCAGACCGCGGTGCGCGACGCCTCCGAGGGGCGCTTCGCGCTGCAGGTCGAGAGTCCCGGACTGTCGGCGCTGCGCCGCGAGCTCAAGGCTTCCGGGAGGCGCCGCGACGCCGCGCTCGCCGCCGCGGCGCTGTGGCTTTCCGGCTCGGTGTGGCTCGCCGCGGGCGCGCCGGGCCGCTGGTTCGCCTTGGTGCAGCTGGCGGCGGCGGCCATCGTTCTCGCCTGGCATCGATCCCTGAAGCGGCGCCCCCCATGAGGATTCCGGTCGAAAACACCACCAGCTTCCGGGGCCGCAATGCGCGTCCGAATTGGCTTGCCTTGCTGGGATTCGTGGCCGCCGCGGCCTCGGCCGGCGTCGTCGGAGCCTTGGTGTCGCCGGCACGCTCTGCAGCGGTCGCCGTCTGGTATGGCGGTCTTGTCAAACCGCCGTGGGTGGTGCCGAACGAGTGGTTCGGGCCGGTCTGGGCGGCGCTGTATGTGATGATGGCCACCGGCGCCTGGCTGGTATCGCGAGAGCGCTACCACCGCAAGAGAAGCGTCGCTCTCGGCGCGTATGCCGTTCAGCTGCTGCTCAACGCCGCCTGGGCGCCGCTGTTCTTCGGCGCGCGCAGTGCCGGCTTGGGGCTGTTCGACATCGTCGCCCTGTGGCTCGCCGCCGGCTGGACTGTGCGCGAATTCTTCTCGGTGCAGCGCGCCGCGGCCTGGCTGCTCGTTCCCTATTTCCTGTGGGTGAGCTTTGCGATGGCGCTGAACCTCAGCATCTGGCGGCTTAACCAATGACGGTCGGCGCCGTGGGCACGGGGCCGAGCACGCACCTGCTCGCCAACGACAACTACTCGGTGCTCGTCTCGGCGGCGGGAACGGGCTACAGCCGTTGGCGGGACCTGTCAGTCGCGCGCTGGCGCGAGGACCCGACCGCGGATGCGCTCGGCCTGTTCGTGTTCCTGCGGGATGTCGGGAACGGCCGGGTGTGGTCGGCCGGCTATCAGCCGACCGGCCGGGAAGCGGATCGCTATGAGGTCACGTTCAGCGAGGAGAAGGCGCAGATCGTCCGGCAGGACGGCCCCATGCTGACCACCATGGAAATTCTGGTGGCGCCGAACGACGATGCCGAGGTACGCCGCGTGTCGATCGCCAACCTCGGCAAGAGCACGCGGGAGATCGAGGTGACCAGCTACGCCGAAGTGGTGCTGGCGACGCCGGCAGCGGACGCCGCGCACCCCGCGTTCTCGAAAATGTTCGTGCAGACCGAGTTCGACGCCGCCAGCGGCACGCTCCTCGCCACCCGCCGCAGCCGTGAGCCCGCAGAGCGCTCGCTCTGGTTGTTTCACCTCAGCGAGGTGGAGGGCGAAGCGCTGGGGACGTTGCAATTCGAGACCGATCGGTCGAAGTTCCTGGGCAGGGGACGCGATTTGCGCAACGCAATCTCGATCCTCGACGCGCGTCCTCTGTCGGATACCGCGGGCACCGTGCTCGATCCCATCGTGGCGTTGCGCCGCCGGGTACGGGTTGCGCCTGGAGCGACCGCCCGCGTCAGCTTCTGGAACGGCGTGGCTGCCAGCCGCATCGAGGCCCTGGCGCTGGCGGAGAAGAACCGGGATGCCGCCTCGTTCGAGCGGATCAGGCGATCGGCCGCCGACCGGGCGCAAACGGAGCTGGCGACGCTCGGGATCAACCCGCAGGAGGCGCAGCTCTTCCAGCGCATCGGCACGGCGATTCTTTGCTCGAACGCCGCGCTGCGCGCGCCCTCCGATCGCTTGGCGCGCAATCACGCGGGTCCCTCCGCGCTCTGGGCTCACGGAATCTCCGGCGATCTGCCGATCGTGCTCGCCGAGATCGAGAGCGAGGACCAAGCCGGCCTCGCCAGGGACTTGCTGCGGGCGCAAGAATACTGGCGCTCGAAGCGCCTGTCGGCCGATCTGGTACTGGTCAATACGGCACCCGCCGCGATCGCGGCCGCGGTGCAGACGGCGCTCGATGCCGTGCTCGACGCACTCCCCGCACGCTCGCGCGGCAACGATGCCGGGAGGCGCGGCGCCGTGTTCAGTCTGGCGGATGCGACCCTCGATCCCGCCGCTCGAGACGCGCTCGGGGCCGCCGCGCGCGCGATGTTCATCGGTCGATCGGGCTCGTTGCGCGAACAGCTGGCGCGCGCGCGCGAACCCGTGCGTTCGATCCCGCGGCCGCCGCGCGGATCTCGCGGCCCCGCAAGCCGCGCCCGCGGCCGTGCCGCGGCGCCGCGCAGCGCGCCGACGCTGGAGTTCTTCAATGGGATGGGAGGATTCGACGTGGCCGGCCGCGAGTACGTCACGCTCCTCAAGGATGCGGAGTGGACGCCGGCGCCCTGGGTCAACGTCATCGCAAACCCCGACTTTGGATTCCTCGTGTCTGCGGACGGCAGCGGGACCACCTGGTCCATCAACGCCCAACAGAATCAATTGACGCCCTGGTGCAACGATCCGGTCGCCAACCCGCCTGCCGAAGCGGCCTACATCCGCGACGACGACAGCGGCGACCTGTGGAGCGCCACGCCGCTGCCGATTCGCGAGCCGGGGTCCTCCTATGTCGTGCGCCACGGCTTCGGTTACAGCCGCTTCGAGCACACCGCGCACGACATCGACGTGGATCTGCTGCAGTTCGTGCCGATCTCGGATCCCGTGAAGATATCGCGCCTCAAGCTCGTCAATCGCTCGAACCGGATCCGCCGGCTCTCGGTCACCTACTATGCGGAGTGGGTGCTCGGCAATCAGCGCAGCCGGACGGCCCCCTACATCGTGACCGAGATCGATCCCGGGAGCTGCGCACTGCTGGCACGCAACCCCTGGAACGTGGACTTTCCGGAACGGGTGGCATTCATGGACATGGGCGGCCGGCAGCATTGCGGCAGCGGCGACCGGGAGGAATTCCTGGGCCGTTACGGGTCGCTGGCAGAGCCCGCGGCGCTGCTGCGCGGCGCCGCCCTGTCGAATCGGACCGGCGCGGGCCTCGATCCCTGCGGCGCGCTGCAATCCCGGTTGGAGCTCGCGCCCGGCGCAGAGGTCGAGCTCGTGCTGTACCTCGGGCAGGCGGCCTCCCGGAGCGATGCGCTCGCCTGCATCGAGAAATATCGAGCGCTCGATCCGGACGCCGTGCTGAAGGCCGTCACCGACTTCTGGGACCAGACCCTGGGCGTGGTCCAGGTGAAGACGCCGGACCGCTCGATGGACATGATCCTGAACGGCTGGCTGTTGTATCAAACGCTGGCATGCCGCCTCTGGGCGCGCACCGCGTTCTACCAGGCGAGCGGCGCGTGGGGATACCGCGACCAGCTGCAGGATGTCATGGCACTGTGCGCCGCGCGGCCTGAGGTGGCTCGCGAGCACATCCTGCGCGCCGCGTCCCGACAGTTCGCCGCCGGCGACGTGCAGCACTGGTGGCTGCCGGTCACCCAACAGGGGATCAAGACGCGGGTCTCGGACGATCGCATCTGGTTGCCGTTCGTACTCGCGCACTACCTCGAGGTCACCGAGGACCTTGCGATACTCGAAGAACCCGTCGCCTTCCTCGCAGGGGGCCCGCTCGCGGAGGGGCAGCAGGAACTGTTCGAGGCGCCGCCGCCGGCCGCGACGGCTCCCCTGTACGATCATTGCGCGCTCGCGCTCGACTCCAGTCTCGCCATCGGCTCGCACGGCTTGCCGCTGTTCGGCACCGGCGATTGGAACGACGGCATGAACCGTGTCGGAATCCTGGGGCGCGGCGAAAGCGTCTGGCTGGGCTGGTTTCTGTACGCCGCGTTGCTGCGCTTCGCGCCGACGGCCGAGCGCCGCGGCGACACGGCGCGCGCCGCCGTCTGGCGCAAGCACGGCTTCGCGCTGCAAGCCGCGATCGAGCGCGAAGCCTGGGACGGCGACTGGTACCGTCGCGGCTATTTCGACGACGGCACCCCGTTGGGGTCGGTGTCGAGCGAAGAATGCCGCATCGACTCCGTGGCGCAGTCCTGGGCGGTCATCTCCGGCGCCGCCCCGCGCGCGCGCGCGCTGCGCGCCATGTCGGCCGTGAACGCGCAGCTCGTCAGCCGCAGCGAGGGCTTGGTGCAGCTGTTCACTCCGGCATTCGATCGCACGCCGCACGATCCGGGCTATATCAAGGCCTACCCGCCGGGGTTGCGCGAAAACGGCGGCCAGTACACGCATGCCGCCATGTGGGTGACCCTGGCCTATGCATTGCTCGGCGACGGCGATCGGGCCGCGGAACTGTTCTCGCTGATCAATCCGGTGAATCACGCGAGCACCCGCGCCGCGATTCATCGCTACCAGGTCGAACCCTACGTGGTGTGCGCCGATGTGTATTCGGCGCCCGCGCACATCGGCCGCGGCGGCTGGACCTGGTACACGGGTTCTGCGGGCTGGATGTACCGCACGGCTCTCGAGGGAATACTGGGCGTGCATCGGCGCGGGCACAGCTTGCGCCTCGATCCCTGCGTGCCGCGGGCCTGGCCCGGCTTCGAGGTCACCTATAAGCACGGCTCGTCGCGCTATCACATCGCGGTCGAGAACCCGCAGGGAGTGTGCCGGGGCGTCGTCCGCGCCGCGCTCGACGGGAGCGACATCGCGCCCTCGCCCTGCGAAATCGCGCTCATCGACGATGGCTCGTATCATTACGCGCGAATCACGCTCGGCTGAGCGCGATAGCCGGCGTACCGCGGCGTCAGCGCTTGCGCCGCAGCGCCCCGATCACCCGCATCATCACCATCCGCGTCACCGCGCCGGTCGGGAGCATCTGCAGCAGCCGCCACGCCAGTACCGGGCGCGCGATGAGCAGACCGCCGGCCAGCGCGCCGATCGCGCCCAATCCGCGGCCGCTCATCAGCGCCTGCAAGGTGCGGCTGCGCGGGAATCGCCCGGAGGCGGAACTCGGCGGCGAACCCTGCTGATCGCCCGTGGCTTGCGGCGGCGGCTCCAGCAGCCGGCTGATTTCGGCGCGGCTCCGTGCGAGCCGCGCCGAAATGGCATCGCGCTCTGCCGGATCCGGAGGAGTCACTTGTCCTCGTCCGCGAGAATCCGTTCCAGAATGACGCTGTCTTCCTTCCACTCCCGGCGAACGGAGTCGAGGAACGGCGCCTGTCGGGCGGCGGATTTGGACCGGTAGATCATCGCGGCCACGGCGATCGCCAGAAATCCCGCCCCCATCCAGCCAATCGCGGCCAGCCGGCCCGGCGTATCCCAGGTGACCGCGATGACGGCGGCACATCCCATCAGGATGGCGAACAGCAGCGCGACGCCGATGACGACCCAGGCAATGACTCCCGAGAGCGCATCGCGCTTCGCCCGCTCCAGATCGTAGGCCGCCAATTCGGCGTACGCCCCGAGGTGCCGAAGGAGCGCAGGCGCCGCCTTCGGCAATGACCACAGCACCCGCATTGCCGGTCAGCCTTCAGGAGCGGCGCGCGACCAATATGCCGACGACGGCGCCTACCAGGGCCGCAAGTCCGACCGCCGCCCATGGGCTCTCCCGGACATAGTCGTCCGCGCCTCTCGCCGCCTTCTGCGCATGCCGGCGCAGCGCTTCGGCGCCATCGCCCAACGTTTCCCTCGCTGACTCCACCGTCGCCATGACTTTGCTCCGCATCGTTGCCACATCGGCATCGTTCAAATCCGCGAGCCGCGCGATCAAGTCCTCCACGTCGGCGATCAAATTCCGAATTTCATCGGCAGCGACATGCTTGATGCGATCGGCCGCGTCGCCGGCGTCGTTCTTCAAACGCTGCCCGGAGGCATTGAGGTCCCCCGCGGGATCATAAGTCGTCTCCATGCTCGGTCTCCTCAGGACGGTGGAAATCTACCCCGAATACACTCCGCGGCACAACGTCAGGTTCAAAGAACCGCCGGGCGCAGGCTCCTAGTGCTTCGAGACATGCGCCTCGCTGATCTCGTGCAGCACTTCCGGAAGCCGGCCGTAGTCGCGGGCCTTGTCGAGAAAATGCGTGGCTCCGAGGGCGATGGCCGCGTTCTTGTATTCGGGAAGATCGTAATTGGTGAGTACGATGATGCGCGGCTTCAGCTGTGTCGCGGCGAGCGCGCGCATGACGCCGAACCCGGTGCCCTGCCTCAGGTGCAGATCCAGGATGATCACATCGACGCTGTCGCGCCTGACCGATGCGAGCGCGCCCGCCTCCGTGTCCGCGGTGCCGATCAACTCGACGTCCGGAATTTGCCGGATCGCCTCCGTCAGCCGCTCGGTGAGAACTTTGGAATCCTCCACGAGCAACACTCGCAGGCCCTGAGCCATCATCATCCCATCCACGGTAGTAGTAGCGCACACGGCCGGATCACTCTAGCGCCTCCGGGCACAAAACACCCAGGGTCGGCGCCCCGCTCGTTGTGTAGGAGAATTCTCACGCCGCCCGTTTATTGTATAAGTCCATTGCGCAGCGCGTACGAGGTGATGTCGGCGTTCGCGTTGAAGCTCATTTTTTCGAGAATCCTGCTGCGGTAAGTGCTCACCGTCTTCACGCTGAGACTGAGTTCGTTGGCGATGTCGGACACGCCGCGGCCGGCAGCCAGCTTGCAGAAGATCTGGAACTCGCGCGTCGACAGCCGTGCGTGCAGCGGTTTGTCGGGATCGCCGTCCAGATCCGCCACCAGGATCTCGGCGAGCGCGGCGCTCACGTAGCGGCGGCCCGAGAGCACCGTGCGCACGGCCTTCATGAGCTCCTCCGGAGCGCTGTCCTTCGACAGATAGCCGCTCGCTCCGGCGCGCAGCACGTTGACCGCATATTGCTGTTCCGGCAGCCCGCTCATGACCAGCACGCGCACGCTGGGATGTCCGGTCTGAATGTGCCGCAGGATATCGAGACCGCTGCGATCCGGCATATGGATGTCGAGGAGCACGAGATCCCACTCCTGCTTGCGCAGCAAATCCAGTGTCTCGTTGCCGCTCGCAGCCTCGCCGACCGAGTTGATGGTGGGATCCGCCTCCAGAAATTGCTTGAATCCCGCCCGCACGACCGCGTGGTCGTCGGCGATCAATACGCTTGACACGTCTAGCTCTCCCCTCTTGCGATTGTCAGCCGTTGGCGCACTGGCGCTGCGAATATCCGTTCAGCTTGTTATACAACGTTTTCAGGCTGCACCCCAAGGCATCCGCGGCGCGGCGTTTGTTGCCCTGGAAATAGTCGAGAGTCGCCTCGATCAGCGAACGCTCCATGTCGTGGATCCGCGAGCCGACGCGGATATCGAGACGCTCCCGCTCGTCTGGGGGATCGGATGTCTGCGCCGCGGCTGCCGGGGATTTGCGCGGCGGCGCGAACTCCGCTGTCTGATTGCCGAGAATGAAAGCCCGCACGATGCTGTTCCTGAGCTCGCAAACATTGCCCGGCCAGTCGCGCGGCGTCTCGGGGGCGCCCTCCGCGGTCAGCATGACGCAGGCCTCGGTCGGACCGACCTGCTCGATCAGGCGGTACACCTCCTGCATGCCGGCCTGCGCGCCGGGATTCGGGCCGGCCGCGGCCGGTGCGGAAGACTCATCGGACAATCTGACGACGCTCATGACTCGACACCCTCCGGGACTTCGGCGATGCGTGCAATCGTTGCACGCGACACGCGGCACGGGCTCAATTTGTAACCGGTGCGGTGGGTGGTCGGCCATGGGTGACCGCTGAACCTGCGCTCAGACTTTGCGCCAAGTCGTGTAGGTGTCTGTCTGACAGGAGACCCCGGCGCTCCGGCGGACCTCAGGCGCCGGCATTGCCGCCGCGCTCGCGACCGCAACGCCAGCAGGAGGTGAACTGCGGCTCGAGGCTCTCCCGGCATTCCTCGCAGACCCAGGGGACGCCGCCGGGATTCTGCGCGGCGCGCGCGAGAATGCTCAACGCGTAGCGCTCATCGGCTTCGTTCACGTACAGTTGGGGCCAGGTCTCCATCATCGGCAATTCGCCCAGGGCTCCCGCCAGATGGACGTTGCGCAGCTCGCACTCGACCCCCGCGGCGATCAGCAAGTTGCGCGCGTGCGCCACCTGCAACAGCGAGGGGGCCCGGTAGACACGCTTCATGGCGCCGCCTCGGTCCCGGAGCTTGCAGCTCCTAGCTGCGCAGCGATCCCAGAAAGGCGCGCACGTCGCCGCCGCGTTCCAGAGTCTCCACCAGCGCAGAGCCGACCACGACGCCGTCGACGTGCTGCGCGAAACGCGCGACCTGGTCGCGCGACCGGATGCCGAAACCGGCGCACACCGGCACCGTCGAATAGCGCTTGACGCGGTCCATGTAGGCGAGCACCTCGTCGGGGCCCCCCCCGGGGTTGGCGGGGGGGGCCGGCATGCTTCGCGAGTAGGCGGAGCACGGCGCCCGGCGGCCGCGCATCTCCCGGAGCGCATCCGGGGTCACCGGCGTCACCATCTGCACCAGTGCCAGGCCCTCGCGTTCGAGCGCCGCTTTCAGTTCACCGCTCTCCTCATGGGGAAGATCCGGGACGATGAACCCGGCGACGCCGGCCGCACGCGCCGCACGCGGCAACGCATCGAGTCCATAGGCGAGCAGCGGATTCAGATAGCTCATGAGCAGAAGCGGCGCGCGCAGCGGCCGGGGCAGCGCCGCCAGCTCGTCCAGTATCCATGGGAGCGTCACCCCGTCGGCCAGGGCGGCGAAGCTTGCGCGCTGGATGGTCGAGCCGTCGGCCATCGGATCGGAAAACGGCACGCCGATCTCCACCACATCGCAGGCCCCGGCCACCGCCAGTAGGTTGTCCCTGAAGCCGCGGCGCGTCGGAAATCCCGCGGTCAGAAAGCCGACCAGCGCCGGGCCGCCTCGCTCGGTGGCGGCGCTGATCGCGGCCGAGATGAGTTCGCCGGGGCGCATCGCTTCAGCGCAGAATGGTCCGCTGCAAGATGCCGATGTCCTTGTCGCCGCGGCCCGAGCAGCCGATCAGGATGCGCGCGCCCGGATGCGACTTCGCGTAGCGGCGGGCGCCGAAGATGGCGTGCGCGCTTTCGATGGCCGGCAGAATTCCCTCGTAGCGGGCGCATTCGCCGAGCGCATCGAGCGCCTCATCGTCGGTCGCCGATTCATAGGTCACCCGGCCCGTGCTCTTGAGGAATGCGTGCTCGGGGCCGACGCCCGAGTAATCGAGCCCGGCAGACACCGAATGCGTCTCGCGCACCTGGCCGAACGCATCCTGCAGGATCAGTGTGTAGCTTCCCTGCAGCACACCCGGCGTGCCGAAGGTCAACGAGGCCGCGTTGTCGCCGAGTCCCGCACCGCGGCCGCCCGCTTCTATGCCGAGAATCGCGACGGCGGAATCGCCGAGAAAGGGGTGGAACAAACCGATCGCGTTGGAGCCGCCGCCGACGCAGGCGACCACCGCGTCCGGCAGGGCGCCGGCGAACTTCAGCATCTGCGCCCGCGCCTCGCGGCCGATCACCGCTTGCAATTCGCGCACCAGATAGGGGTATGGATGCGGACCCACGGCCGAGCCCAGCGAATAATACGTACCGTCGGGATCCGACACCCAGTCGCGCAGGGCCTCATCGATGGCGGCGCGCAGCGTCTTCTCGCCGGAACTCACCGGCACGACGGTCGCCCCCATGAGCTTCATGCGGCCGACGTTCGGCGCCTGGCGCTCGACGTCCACCTCGCCCATGTAGACCACGCAGGGCAGCCCCAGGCGCGCGGCCGCGGCGGCGCTCGCCACGCCGTGCTGACCCGCGCCGGTCTCGGCGATGATGCGCCGCGCGCCAAGGCGTTTGGCGAGCAGCGTCTGCCCCACGGCGTTGTTGATCTTGTGCGCACCGGTGTGCGCGAGGTCCTCGCGCTTCAGCCAAACGTCCGCGCCCCAGCGCTTGCTGAGCGCGGGCGCGCGCGACAAGGCGGTGGGGCGGCCGACCCAGGTCTCGAGCTCGTGGTGGAAATCGGCCTGAAAGTCCGCGCTCGCCAGGAATCGATCGATGCCGGCTTGCAGCCGGTCGAGCGCCGGCACCAGGGTCTCCGGTACGTAGCGGCCGCCGAAGGCGCCGAATCGGCCCTTCGAGTCTGGTCCGGCGCCCGGCGCTCGACGCACTGCGCGCACGAACGCGAGAATCTTGGCCGGATCCTTGACGACGCGTTCGGACTCGATCCCCGAGCTGACGTCGACGCCGAAGGGCCGTACGGCCTGGATCGCCTCGGCCACATTCTGCGCGGACAGTCCGCCCGCCAGGATGACTTCGGTCTGCCGGGCGAGCTCCGCGGCCCGCCCCCAGTCGGCGAGTTCGCCGATTCCGCTGGTCGGTCCTTCGAACACGATGCGCGCCGGCAGCGGACTCGGCGTCTTGCGCCCGAACCGCACGACGGGCAGCACCTTGATGTGCGCGGGGATCTTCAGCTCCCGCAAATCCTCCACGTCGGTCTGAAAAAAATCGGGCTTCAAGGTGCGGCAGATCTCGTCCACCTTCATTTGCAGCGGATGCTGCGCAACGGCGATGCGCAGCATGCCCGGAGGCGCCAGCGCCGCCAGCTGGGCGGCCTGTCCCGGGGTGACCTGACGGGGACTCGGGGCGAACACGAATCCGATCGCATCCACCTGTGCCTCGGCGGCGGCACTGACCGCGTCGGCGGTGGTGACGCCGCAGATCTTGATCCACATGGGGTGAAGTGTAGCCATTTAAGGCGGCACTGTCCGCGCCGCCGACAGTATTTCGGCGAGCAGCGCCGCCGGATCGTCGCGGGACATCAGCGCCGTGCCGACGAGCGCCGCGTGGTAGCCGAGCCGGCGCATCTGCAGTGCGTCCGCCGCCGTCGCCACGCCGCTCTCCGCGACCGCCGCCGCTCCCGGGGGCAGCAGCGGCGCCAGTTCCGCGAAGCGCGCCGGGTCCACTTGCAGGCTGATCAGATCGCGGCAGTTGATTCCGACCAGCACCACGCCCCGGCGCGAGCCGCTGCGGGCGAGCAGCTGCCGAGCGCGCTCGAGATCCGCCGCATCGAAGGCCTCCAGCAGAACGAACAGACCGTGCTCGGCGGCCATATCCAACAAGGCCTCCGCGGGTGCGCGCCGCAGCATCCGAATGATGATCAGAACCCCGCCGGCGCCCGCCGCGCGCGCCTCCAGCACCTGGTACGGATCCACCAGGAAATCCTTGCGCATGGCCGGCACGCCCAGCGGCATGAGCACCCGAGCAGCCTCTTCGAGATGCTGCAGCGAGCCGTCGAAGCGCGTCGGCTCCGTCAGCACGGATACCGCCGCGGCCCCGGCGCGGGCATACGCCGCGACGCGCCCGCGCCAGTCGTGGGTGGCATCCTGGAGCACACCTGCCGCGGGAGACCGCAGCTTCAGTTCCGCGATCACGTCGAAGCCCGCCGCCGAAAGCCGCAGCGCCGGCGGCCGCGGCGTCTGCCGCGCACGCTGCTCGAGCGCCGCGCGGGCCTCGCGCCGCAGCGCCCGCCGCCCCCGCCCTGCG
>VFSW01009160.1_pt1 | contig 14150 bp, 21 predicted proteins | sample 5358111 | NCBI WGS metagenome assembly VFSW01 (sample SAMN11554181, study PRJNA540505) | mine drainage metagenome | isolation source: sediment from site ElyBrook_90M | place: USA: Ely Copper Mine, Vershire, VT | collected 2017
AAGCGCTCGAGGGACTCGAGTCGTGCGGCCTGCGTCATGTCGCCGTGGAGCTCGGCTGAGGGGGGTGGACAGAGACGGCGGCTTCAGAAGAGTGGATGCTAAGTGAAGGGGAGAGGAGCACATCTGACATCATTGGCGGGGGGGAGCAACATGGCGACACGAAGGGCAAGGCTCCGTCAGAAAAAAGAGGAGTCGTTGGAAAATGTTCTTGAGGCTTGGGGAAGATCATGATCACTGAGGTGGCTTCACCTGCAGGCGGCAGCCCGCAGAGGCCGAACAGGATCTTGGCCCTGTGCGCCCCCTGCTTGGTGCGGAAGAAGATGATGGTGCGGCCGGCTGAGAACGACCGGCTGCAGAGAGCCATGAGGTGGGCCTCTTTGAGCGCAGACTGGGAGGCCTGTGTTTGGCGGGGATGGAGTCCGGAGGGTCGTCGAGGGGGCGAGAATGACTACGCCAGGATGGCCCACGAAAAACAGGAGGGGAGGGAATGAGAGAGGAGGACGGATCTCCGACACACCTTGAGCCGCACAATCTGCTGGCTCAGCTGCCGCGGCACGGATGAAGCGGCGTCGGCGGCGAGGCGGACCGGCTGCCTGAGGCTGAGGGCGGCCAGTTTGCGCACCTGATGATGGTGCAAATTATTCGTTGGGTTGAAGCTCGTATCGTGATTCAGGGTCAGGGTTGCTGAAAGGTTCAGACATCCTCCAACCTGGTCGCTGAGCGTCGCGCTGAACAGCATCGTCTGCCTCTTCTTGGGCGTCATCCTGACGATCTCTGTGATCTCCTCTTTGAACCCCATCTCCAGCAACCTGCACGAGTGTGGACCCTCAGCCGTGGGAGCCGGAATCTCATGCCACCTGGCGGCAATATTCCAAGGGACCCTCTGATGGCCACCTGTCCGCCTCGTCCAGCACGAGCACTGCAAGGTCCTCCAGGCCCACGCTCTGAAAGAGCAAGAGTTGTGAGCAGGGGATGATGATGGCTTGATGGAATACAGTCACGCACGCACCTGGGAGTTCCGCAGGTGGTCGATCAGGCGGCCTGGAGTCGCGACGACGATCTCGGGGCTCTTCCTCAGAACCGAGGCCTGCACCTGTGAAACAGAGCAGAAGGAGGGTCTCTCAGACACTCGAGAGGAAGAAAGAAGGGCGGAAACAATTCGGCGTTCTGCCGTAAGTAGGACCTCTCCAACACACACCTGCACCGAGAGGCCTCCGACCACCAACGCAGCCTGCACGTCTGTGTACTGGGCAAGCTTCTGGATCATGCTGTGGATCTGAACCGCCAGCTCCCTCGTCGGCGTGAGGATCAGTACATACGTAGCAGCCACCTTGGTTTCAGCATGCAATTTGACTCATCAGAAACTTGGCATGATGCGATAGAGGACAAGGGAGAGAGCAGCTTCTCCTTCCTCGGCTGTGCTGAACCTTCGTCACCCATCCCCTCGGATGTACCCTCGCCCCCTCCCCACCACACTTCCACACCTGGCGAGGCCGATGCAGAAGCCTTTCGAGGATGGGCAACGCAAACGCCGCAGTCTTCCCAGACCCCGTCATCGCGCTGCCGCAGATGTCGCGGCCGCTGAGAGCAAGAGGGATGCACGCAGCCTGATGGGGGGTGGGCATGTCATGTAGATGAAAGAAGACATCTTTGAGCTTTTGAAGAGCTCCCGCTTGCCACCCTCTCTGCCTCTACAAAGAGAGGTCGCCGCTATCGCTTCAGCCCACACCCCCTGACCGCACCTGGATTGGCGTTGGCGTTGCGTAGCCCAACGCTGCGCAGGCCTTGATGAGCGGTCTTGAGAGGTTGAGGTCCGTGAAGCTGCTTGCGCTGAACGTCGTCCCCTCGGGAGTTTGAGCGTAAAAGCCACTGTCGGTTGCACCTGAAGAGGACGCCCCGCCGGTGGATGATTTCTGCTTCTGCTTCTTCTCATTCCCCTGCTCCCCCCCTCGGGAGACCGGGCCCGCCTCTGTACGCAGCCGCTTCTTGCTGGGGGCGGGCTCTTCCACCTCCTGCTCCTCCTGATCGTCTTCCTCCTCTTGCTCCTCCTGCTCCTCCCCGTCGTTGTCATGCATGTCGAACCGAATGGCCTCCTCATCCTCATCCTCATCCTCTATCTCATCCTCATCGTCAAGCTCGCCCGGCAGTGGCGCGTCGTCCTCTTCGTCATCATCGTCTTCTTCATCGTCATCATCTTCGTCGGCGTCTGGGCTCATCTGCGCTCCGGGTGCAACAGCTCAGTGTCATATGGGAACATGCATGTGCGCGGTACGTTTCACACCTTGCTTGCCGTCTCTGCCCTGCCTCTCTTGGTTTCCAGCCTCTTGTGGATCTTGTGATCGATTGTTGTGGCGTGTTTGTTGTTCGCCTGCTCCTTCCGCGCTTCAGCTAATGCACCAGAGAATTCCCAAGCTGGCTGGCTCTCGAATCCGGCGGCGTCGAAACGAAAGCCGGGGTTGAAATCGGAGTCTGCATCCTTCATTTGATGGAAGTGACAGCCGAACAATCGTAGACGGTATGCTCTGATGACATATCGCCCGCCTCTTGCGCCTTTGAGCAAACACAGGAAATGGACCTCAACGGCGTCGAGCTGGCCGACCTGCTGGGCGAAGGCGTTCCTCTACACGTTGCGTCTGCGATTTTGGAGGACAGAAAGGCGCGAGGGGCCATAACCAGCTGGTCGGACCTGCTTCGTCGTCTGTTCGGGCCGGACGAACGAACAGAACGAACGAGGCCCGACGTTCGTCCAGCAGATGTCGCCCTCTTGCGAAACGTGAAAGGGTTCACCATCACTAGCTCAGCAGACGATGAACCTGATATCAGCAGGCTCAATTGGTGGGAGAGGCCGCAGCAGCGCACCGGTGCTGAATTGGACGATTGCTTCCCGGCAGGTGAGCAGCCGCACATGCATGTACGTCATCTGACGACCATGCAGGACCATGCAGGACCATGCATGCTGACACCTAATGCCCTCCTTCACGTCCAGAGTTCAGGGCCCGTCCGTACTCAGAGGCAGACGCGGCTCGCGTGGGCTGCGGCAAGGGGTGTGCGCCAGGCATGCGCCTGCAGCACACGTTCCTGTATAAGCAGATTGAGCAGGTCCACGCCGGTCCGTCGCCCACGTTTGAGTTCTGCGGTTTTGATCTGACCAAGGACGAGAAAGATAGGCTGATGGCTCACTGGGTGGGGGAATATCCGGAGCTGCCTGAAGGTGAATCGGATTGAACACCATGCTTCAATAAAAATGGCGTGAACCGAGCATCTTTTGCATTGCCGCTGCAGCCATCGTCGTTGCTAGGGACGTTGAGCCCGGTCAGGGCAAGGCGAAGCAAGGCGCGTCGACCGCCTCGGGGGCGGGCAGCAAAGGCGGAACAGCAGCAGGCAAGCCAACAGCGGAGGCGTCGCTCGCCGCCGCGGCGTTCATGTCTGCCGCTGAGCTTGCCGCCAAGCTTCAGGGATTTCGGAGCCACTGCTGGGCGCAGCTTCTGAGGCTGGACGGCGCCGTCCCTGCAATGCCGGTCGAGGTGCCGGAGGGCCTGTCAGACTCCTACCGACCGGATCCTTTCGGGAACATTGTGGCCGAGGGCGCAGAGCCGCACTCGCTGTGCCACTTTGAGGTGGAGCACCTGTTCCCCCGCAGGAGGGGCGGGAGGACCGTGCTTCAGAACCTGGCCGCCGTGCACTGGTTCGCCTGCCGAGTGAGGGGCGGGCGGCTGCTGTCGACCGTCGTCATCAGGCATGATGGGGTCAACCCGATGCAGTGCGGCCTCACCGACTCCATGCTGCAGGTGATGGGGATGCCATTCATTACATCTCTTGTTGCGCAACTCTCCATCTCATCTGATGGAGATCTGATCTAATCTGGTGCCTTCACTCATGGTCCTGCAGGAACTGTGGAGTGCACGCGTGCGGCTCCCCCCTGCTCTAAGAGGCACGTCCGCGTTCAAGAGCATTTTGAGTGCGCTGCTCCTCACCAACTGGCATCGAACGGATGGGAGGGATCTTCTCGCCACAAAGACAGGTGACCCATCCTTGATTGAGATGTGACCCTAAGTACGTTTTCCAACGATCACCTTCCAATGTAGGCCTCTTGCACGCAACACCTCCCGAGCACCTCTTTGACGCGCTGATGGCCTCTTTCCACGCCGCGACGACGCCTTTGGTTGCTGGGTGGCACCTCGGTATGCTGGTCGGCATGCCGGAGGACCCTCAACGCAGCAACTCAGCCCCTGCTGACGGCGGCGAAAAACAAGCGGGAGGTTGGCCGCCTGCTCCGCCCCGGGACTTCCTGGTGACGTATCAGACGTTCAACCAGGTGCTGCGCCTCGCTGAGGAGATCAAAATGACGCAGCTCTCTGGCCTGCCACAGCTGCCGGTGGCAGCTGCCGTAGTGGACAGCGGCCCATCAGCGGCTGTCGCCCTCACCTCTGCTGCCTTGTCGCCGGATGATCCCCAGCAACATTCCTCATCGGTTGTCGCCCTCGCCTCTTCAATCGGAAAGGACGGCCTTCGCAGAACGAGACGCCGCCTGGCCACGGTCGGCACTCAGACCCCCGATCAGCAGGCAGCTGCCTCTTCAACCACGGCATCAGCATCAGTTGCTGCGCAGCAAGAGGATGGAAAGCCGCCGGTGCAAAAGGGGGCATCCATCAGGCGCCGGTGCGTCGACGGGGAACAGCAGCAGGGGCAGCGAGATGACACAAGAGACAACGAGTCACAGCGAGAGAGCAGCGCCAAAGATCAAGAGCCGGAGATGCGACAGCGACAACAAGAGCAGTTGCCAAACACCACTTCAATAGCTATTCCTCCCGGTTACGGCCCTGCCCAAGGGGGAACTCAGGGACCTGACGACAGCCTTGGAGTGGGGCCACCTCCGGCCTCTGTCCCTCCGTGGCATCACCCCGCAATGTCCGGCCTTCCGCAGCAGCAATCCGGTAGGCAACCGTGGCATGGCCAGATCACCGATCCGCTTCCAAAGGGCTTGACGCTTCAGCAGCTCGAGGAGGAGTTCATCGCGCCTTTCAGGGCCCCTCCGCCCTCTACGAGCAATGAACAGCGCCATCGGCAGGGCCTGTATCAGCCGCCCAGTGCCCCTGACCCGGGCAGCCTCTGGGCTCCGACGTTTGAGCCGTGGCGTGAGTGGCGCGCAGCGGGCGGCTGGGTCCCAAACCAGCCCCCGACTCTGGGCCACCGAGGGCGCCCGACGGTCGAAGCCCATTCAGTCAACCAGTTCTCGCGCGAGCTCTACCTTCATCGCGCGAGGCAGGGCCTGCAGTACCACGACGGCGTCGGCGGCGGCTACGTGGCCCCGACTGCGGCCGACGCCGCGTACAGCAGCAGGTCGTTCGTACTCGAGGGCCCGGATCTGATCAGGGCGCAGGAGGCCTCTTGGGCCATGCACCAGCAGCGCGGCCACCAGGCAGGAGCGCCGGCGGCCGCGCAGCGCTTTGTAGGACAGCGGCCGTGGACCGCTGGGACCTGGCCGGGGATGGCCGCCTCGCCGCTGCCGCCCCTCCAGTTGGGCTCGGAGGCGCAGATGCGGCATGACGACTGGCCTGCCGGATCCCGAGCTTTGAGCGCTGACGACGGGGACAACGAGGCCGTGGCGGGAGGCGCCGGCGGTAGCGCGGAGCAGATCCGGGCCCAGATGGAAGATCTGCGGCAGGCCCAGGAGGATCTGCAGAGGTTCAAGATCCAAAAGGCGATATCGGAGGTCCGCGGGCACCACCGGCAAATGACTGGCGCTCCTGCTCCGGCTCCTCCTAAGCCTTTGAGCTCAGAGGGGGCGTCGGGTGACAGCTTGCTCTATGATGCGTTCCCAGACCCCCTTGCCAATTGGGAGCAGTTTGTGAGGTGCGTTGTTCCATTCAACACGTTCAGATTTCTTCCGCCGACTGATTTTATACTCAAGGGCAAGCGGAGGGCATGTCTAATCTTTTCTTTCACATTCTTGCAGGTACAACTTTTGGCTCCAAAGTCATCGGCAGCAGGTTCGGGAGTGGGAGCACCGCGTCGAGTGGGAAACCAAGTGGCACAAGGCGCAAGCGGAGTTCTTCATGCAGTACCAGGCGTTTGCATTTGCGAATGACAAGCCTTCAGAGGATGCCGCGGCTTCCTCACCCGAAGGGGCACCGTTGATGGGGCACTCAACGGGGGGCACAGGACAAGCTTCGCCGGCAGGGTTTTACGATCAGCGGCAGCAAGAGCTGATGGCCGCCCAGGGCTCCGGCAGCCAGCCCCTTCCTTTCGAGGCGTGGCTGAGGCTGCAGCAGATGGGAGCCAGCGGACAGGTGCCTTTCAGCGACGACGCCCTGGGTGCAGGGGCGTCGCTGCCCTTTGACACCCAACGGCTCCTTCAGGAGCGCGACATGCAGCAGCAGCAGCTGGCTGCTCAACAGCAGCAGCTGGAGGCGTTCCAAGCGCACTGGATGCAATGGATGCAGATGATGCACGACCAGCATTTGCAGATGCAGCAGCACAATGTTTCAGACCTGGCCTCTCAGCAGCAAGAGGGCCCGGCCGGAGCCCCCCCGAGGAATCGCAGGCGCCGCAAAGCTGCTGTTGCGCAAAACGTATTGTCGGACGTCCAATCTCCGGAGGCTGCAGCCAACACGGTAGCAACAGCGGAACCCGAAGGAAAAAGCGCGAACGAAGCCTGTACCGATACGCCGCTGCCCCCTGACCCACATCAGGCCGACGCCGCAGCCTCGCCTTCACCCGATGTTGCTTCCCTGGCTCCTCCCCCGCAGCCTGCTCCAAGCTACGGCGACGGATACACAGTGGAGGAGCCTGCAGGCAGCAAAGGCAAGCAGATCTACAAGTCTGTCATGGGCAAGCTGTTGGGATGGGCTCGACCGGGACATGCTCGCGAGGAGCAGCAGAAGGATGCGGAGGGCGACGTTGCCCCCTCGTCCCCTGTCATCGGGGAAAAAGTGATAGACTTCCTGAAGAAGAGGCAGCAGGCAATGGCGATGGAGGCCACGCGGCCGTCCCTCGCATCGGCGACGAGTCCACCTGGTCGGCCGCTGGCCGATGATCCAGAGGAGGAGGATGTGACCTCTGGCTCGCCCCGTGCTCTTGCCGATGACAATAGGCGGCGGCAGCAGGAAGGATCGGAGAGCTCTCACGCTAAACACTTATTCGGCAAGCCTTTGTGGGCTCCCTTGTCAAACATTTTCACAAAGGGCAAGCCGGAGAGCAGCGCCGTTGGTGCAGAAGTTGAAGAAAGCCAACCAGAATCGCCTGGAGGAGAAGGGGGGAACCAGAATGAGAGGAAAGAAAAGCCACGATGGAAGAGCCCGGGTGAGTTTCTTTTTGTCTTTCTTGATCACTCACTTTGAGCGAGCGTCCGTATTCTATCTGCAATGTCAGGCCTCTGGTTCAAGAGAATCCAAGGCAGCAGTCCTTCTTCGAGGCCGGATCTTCCAACAGAGTATGCCGCCGACAGCATCTCGCCCCGGGCCTTTTCGAGGCAAATGAACGCATCCGACAACGTTGAGTCATCAGCCGAGTACGAGAGCCTGCCCATCGGCCAATCTAATCAGAGGAGGCACAGGTTGGGCTTTTCGCCCGCACATTCGCCGGAAATAGAAGAAGCTGTTGCAGAACAGCCCAGCGTCTCGTCCACAGCATCGCGATCGAAAACCAGGCTTAAGCAGAGAATGGGATCAGTTGAACGTTGACTTGCAGCGTGTTGTTTACAATGGAAAAACTGCAACTCAACAATTGATGGCATGGTTGTCATTGGCTCAGTGGTGGTGGTTCAGCAGCATCTCTGCCATCGCTTCCTTCAGCCTGTCCCCCAGGCTGCAGATGCCTCGCGCCTTGCGTTGCCAATACTCTGCTCGAAACAAACCGAACCTGCTGTTGCGTCCCGCCGCCTGCCCGTCGCCCCCGACCAATCGGCCAGCGGTCTCGCTTCCGCCCAGGCTCTCCGCCGAAAGCAGGCTTTCAGCGCCCCTCTCTCTGTCTCCGCCTGTGCCTCCGCCGTCGTTGCCTGATGCTGCTGCTGCTCCCTCTGCTGCGGTCATCAGCCTTCGCGCTGCAGAGATGGCAGCGCAGTACACAGCTGCATCGTAGGCGCCTGGGCCATGGAGCGTCAGCAGCAGTCCTACGGGAGACGAGGGGTACCATTTGATTATTAGTTCTCTCCTGTGACTTTTTTGCCCTATGCGTCACCTGTTGCGGGCTCGTCGCACGTGAAGGTGATGTTCAGCTCGCTGTCTTCCGGGAGGTTGAAGGCGCGACGGATCGATGATGTGAACTGCTTGTAGCCCTGATTTTGGGGGCAGGCGAGGAGGAAGACTCTAGCTCTCGCAAGGGGCAGGTGCGCACCTCTGGGCCTTTCTGAACCTCAAAACTGTACACGCGGCCGTCAAAGTTGACGTTCATGATGGCGGGGGCGCTGAGGATGGCGAAGCCACAGGAAGAAGGTCGGTATGGCAGCGATTCAACACTTCACATTTGCAATGCAAATCAAGCCACTCAGCAAACCTGAGCCCGGATGTCGGCGTCAGCGCTGGCTGCCAGTCAGGAAGTTCGTCCTGACAAAAGTCGCAGAATCTCTCTCTCCTGCCCCCCGCGTTCTGCAGCTGCCACCTCGCAATGCAGCCCGGATGGCACAATCGCGGGCATCTGTGTGAGATCTTTCGCTGATGGGCTGATGGGGCATTGGTTCCTTGACCCACCGACAAGGTCGTATCATCGGGGATATATTGCTGCTGCAGGCCAAGCGTGACGAAGACCCGTCGAGACAAATCCAGCAGACTTCATCGTCCTGAACAATCAATGCAAATGCACCCAACGGGCAGCAGACGTGTCGGGCAGCTGCACACCTCGCTGCTTGAGGTCCCGCTGCTGCTGCAGCACGTGGCGCTGATCGAGGCTCTCTCTGGAAGTGCGAGCAGGGTTGTCTTAGAGGACATCGTTCTGTGCTGCTGCTTCTGTAGTGGGGAGTGGGCGTTCCGAATTGAAGGGAGAGCGAGAGATATTACGCTGATCTATCATCAGTGACTCAGCGTAACTCCGGTGGCGGTTTCATCAGAATTGCGATGCGATGCAGCCTACAAGGCGCATCTCCATCTCGATTCCGGGCCGGTTAGAGCCGTTTGCCCTGAACGCCAGGGTCGGCAGCACCCTGCGCGAAGAGCTCTTAGCCAAAGCCAAGCCGCAGTTGTCGTCAGAGGCTATGATGGCGATCCTGGGCACATGCCAAGGCTCGGGCACATGCGGCTCCTGCGTCGTTGATGTGAGAGAGAGCCAATCCAACGGCAATGAATGATGAATCATGCGCAGGTGCAAGAGGACGCCGCCAATTGTGCTCTGTCAGCACGCTCCGAGGCCGAAAGCTTCAAGCTGCGGGGGCGGCCGGGAACGAGGCGCCTGTCATGCTTGGCCATCGTCGTCGATGAAAGCCACGCGGATGCATGCAGCGAGCATACATGCCTTGTCTCCATCGGGGCTCTTCCAAACTGAGAGCTGCTTTTTACAACATTGTTTACATTTTTTATTGACCTTGGGCAACAACACAATTGGACCAACTTCATGACGCAAAGGGTCGTCGCTCAGACACTCACAGCATCTCCCAGCTCCCAGAGCCTCCGGGCGATTTGACCGTTGTTGCACCGACCTCAGGGCAAGGCGATGCAGCGCCGGCGCTGCTGCTCGCGACGCTCCTGGACGGGCTGCGCGGGGCGCTGACGACACCGTCGTTCACCTCGTCAAGATCCGGAGGCTGCCTTGCGCTGCTGCCGCTCCCGCTCCGAGACTGCTGATTGCTCAGCGCTCTGGGACCGATTGACGCAGCCATGATGCTCACATTCTCGTTCTCTGGCGACAGCTCGACGTCGTCTGAGGTGCTGGAGGGAGATTGCGCATCCATCAGAAGCTCATCTGGAGCAACCAAGGCCCCGTCCAAGTTATCAGCGCTGGAGCTCACTCCTGGGAAATACCGGTTGCCGCCTCGCATTTGCGCCCCCCATTCTGAGTCATCTGCGCCGGCGCGCCTCAGGCAGAACTCAAGCGCCACTGCCGCGACAGCGGCGATGAGAAGCAGGCACAGAGTCCACGGCTCACACAGCGCCTCGAGGGCGAGCAGCGCCAGGTCAGCCGCCCTCAGGCCGCCGGGAAGGGACTCGAGGAGCACCAGAGACGAGTGCAAGCGCGAAGCAGAGACTGTCAAGCCGCTCTGCACCGCCCCGCAGAGAGCGCCCCCGAGTCCACCAAAGCCGTCGCATGCTGAAGGCGGGGTGCAGTCCACATTGGCGTCACTGTCTGATGAGGGTACGTCGAGGTTGCCGCCGCCGCCTGCTGCGGCGTCGTGCACGAGCTTGGAGAGGGAGAAGCGAGGCAGGCTGTGGTCGACAGGGGCTGAGCAGCATCTTGATCGCTGCATGACCGATGGGACTGCTACGTCGAATGTGGCCAGGCCTTCACCTGCTGCTGACAGAGTTTTTTCTTTGTTGCTGCCGACAGTGCGGATCAGTGCATGCTCGATTGAGTCTTTTTGAGTCGCAGTACAGACCGTGGGCGAGGTTGGTTGAATCACACTGAGAAACGGGCAACAAATTCAATGTTTCTCCCTCACCAGCAGCGATGGAGACGGGGCTGCTTCCCCTGCCATGAAGGACTCCAGAAGCAACTTTGGCTCTCTCTCTGAAGGAGGGATTGGTGAGCACCCTGCACACGGCATCCACGCAATATCCGGATGACAAAATGTCATAAAAAGGTGAAGTTGAGTGAAGCATGAGAATTTCTCACTTGATCGTTGCGTGGTAGATTGCATCGCCGTCATCCTGGGAAGTGAAAGGCTGCACAGTCACCCCCATTCCCAGCTCCTCCGATCGCATGGCATTGTCAATTTGATTACCTACTTATCACGGGACAGAAGTGCACAAGGTCAATTCTTTTCGAGTTTCTGATTTGTACATGTGATGTTCCCCCAAAACAGGTTATTTCATGTGAGCACGCACCAGACAGCGGCACGGCAACCACAGGAACGCCATGGTAGGCCGCCTCGTGCAGCGAGTTAACGCCGAGATGGGACACAAGGGCTGCCACAGCTGGATGAGCCATGAGCTCACTCTGTCGTGAAGATGAGGTCAGAGTTGTTGATGCTTGACTTGAGCATCGACGTTGCCTCACTCACCTTTGGGGGGCCAAGCCTGGGGAGGACAACGATGTTGGAGGCGTTGTCAAGGACGATCTGCAGGGCCTGGCTGATTGGCCTCTTGCCAGAAGAGGCAGGAGGCGGCCCCTTAACGAAGACCCGGACAGGAGCCAGCCTTGCCATTGCCCTGAGGATGCCTACGGCCTTGGAATTTCCGCCCTCTTGCCACCCGATGTGCAGCGAGCAGAGCACGGCGACGTTGGGCCATGCAAAGGGGAACGCAGACGCCATCACCTTGTCAGGAGGCACGAGGCAGTTTTTCATCAGGCGTTGTTGGTTAATCATCCGGTCGGTGACATGAGACTCTGTCCTTGACGTTTCAGTCACCTGCTTCAGTTGCATTGTTGCGGGTCCCGGGGCCGGAGTGAGGATCAGTCCTGAAATCTTGGCGTGGAGAGACAGCCTCTTTGGCAACGGAGAAATGAATGGGTCAGCGTCCAGCAGGACGAGCTTGGCAGACCTGCCAGAAGGGATTGTGTGGGGATAGTAAAGGGGATCGAGGACTTTATCGAAGAGGATAGGCCTCGCCTCATCAGATGGAGCAGGCTTGGAGGATTTGAAGCTGATTGGACCTCGTGGGGATGACGGGCGCGCCATTCCAACCTCATTTGTTTGTCGGTTGCAGCAATAGCTTGAGACATCTGTTTTTTCAGGTTGAGCTTTGCCTGGGAGAGGGGTAGCACGTTTGTTTTATTTTGATGCCGCATGTTAATTCTGGCTTATCCAGAGTTAAGCACCAACTCACATGAATGTTTTGAGCGAGTTCTGAGAGGTTCATCACTCGCGGGAGGCCAGTTTGGAAGCACGGAACCTGAAAAGACAATTGACTCACTCAGCGCTGAGGCGACTGTGAGCACGGACACTTCACACTTGCCTCTCCTGCTGGCTCGGTGATGTTGAACAAGATCTCCTCCAACGGCGGCAAGATCGTGGTTGCAACGACGATCTGCGCCGGGGGAGATGGATCAGGCCTCATTCTCAACAAGTGTTCTCTTCACAACGCACGAGAGGGACTCGCAGCTCGAGAGCGACATAGGCCGCTGCGACAAAGAGCGAGTCGACGACCACCGCGTCGGGTTTGAAGTCTTGCATTGCTGAAAGGATGCCGGCGTCTTCGGACAAGAGAGAAGTTGCCCCTGCGATCCACCTGTTTGTCATGGCAACAGAGACCTAGAAGTCAGCAGAAAAAGAGCAGCCACGGATGACCTCACCAGCTCTCGATGCGCTTCATCGTGCTGACCGTTGCGCTGCTGCTGAACTGGGGATCGGGGTATGTCTGGGCGACGAACCGGTCTAGCCCTGGCGAAGCGGGAGACTGCTGGGAGACGCAATCCTTGTCGCTCTCAGACGTGACCCACTGCAGGGAGCAAGGTGGAGGACCCAATTGAGCAACGAACGTGTTGCAGGTGCAAGGTCCTCTCACTCACTCGAATTTCATGTCCCTGCAGTGCGAGCCGGCGCGCGATTCGGTGGTGGACGAGCAGATGCGCGCACGAGCCAGGAGCGGGCAGGTGCACGATTCGCAGGGATTGCGCTGCGTGCAACATAGCGAGCAGAGCGATCAGCAGGGGCATAGAGGGGATGCGCATGGCGTTCGATCTCTAAAAAAATTAAGAAGTCGGACCCCAAACCCTCCATCATCAGAGAGCGAGCACGCGGATCCCTCCTTCGCATGCCTTCCGCGTACGCCCCCCCTGCTCTAATCGAGCGAACCGAAGCGAGCAACGACGTAGAGCGAGCTCCGTTGCTCGCTTCGGGTGAGCCTCACACGCGGTCATGTGCCGTTTATTTTATCGACCCCGGTTGCATATGCAGAATCAACGTCAACCCCAAATGAGGAAAGGAACCGACAGGTGGAGGCTCTTTGCATGGCGTGCATGCTGCCACCCATATACATGGCGTTGTCTACCCCGTGAAGCTCACGGTGCATCCTCTTCACCTATGCACGCAGCAGCAGACGCCGTCCGTCTCGAGGCCGCCGCAGCCGTCGCCCGCTCCTCCCGTCGAACTCCTAGACCCGCAGACCTTTTGGGAACAGAGGCGAAACAAGATACTCTTATATGGATGCGTTACAAACTCGACCGTTCTTGTCATCCTGGTGCGAGATTTGGTTTACTCTTGATGGACACCCTGATGAGGTGCTAGGCGCAGGCCCTCGGACAGTCCTTCCTGTTTCTGTCTCTTCTGACGGGATTCGTTGGCATCGGAGCGTCCGTCATCTACTTCATTCACCGAAACAAAAGTGAGCGACAGTGCTCCTTCACCGCCTCGCTTTCTTCCCCTCTCAAGCATCAAACTGATGTATCCCAGTGGACTTGGCAACGGTGACACGCAACGCGACAGTGCTCAACCTCACCGGGCTGTTGCTGTCGGCGGCATCCATCCTGCAGCTGGCCTGGGTCATGTTCCTCACGAACCTTGAGTGCCGGCTCGATCCGTTGGATGCGCCAGAGCATGTGAGAGTTTCGTTCGGGTGTTTCTTGTGGGCCGATCGATCACCTGTTCTGATCTGCCTGAACCTGTCATCAGGACTGCGACGTAATGTACGGGTACCTTGGCGTTGCTTTGGTGCTCGTCATCATTCAGGGAAACCTATTCCAAATGCTACTGCACCGGACCGGCCTCGTGAGCAAGCTGCTGAACCCCGTGACGAGCGGCATGGTGCAGCTTGCGTGATGCCTGGGAGCTAGGATGTTACAGCACATCGAACTAGGAGAAGGTTTAAACACCCCTCGAGTGAGGGCATAAGTGTGCACAACATTGTGAGCATCAGAGCATCGCACGCGCTTTTAGCTATCTTTTTCGCATCCGATGCACTCCGGAGAGACACAAAGGACTGCTGCTGAGACCGTCGATGGTGCTCCAGAGCAAAATCAAGAGGAGCTGCGCGTCCCTCTCCTGCCAACAGGTTGTTCGGCTGCGTTGAAACGTCGCTTCGTCGCTTACATGCGGTCACAACATCGCAGGCCAAACGAGTGCAAGA
>VFSW01009161.1_pt1 | contig 14150 bp, 11 predicted proteins | sample 5358111 | NCBI WGS metagenome assembly VFSW01 (sample SAMN11554181, study PRJNA540505) | mine drainage metagenome | isolation source: sediment from site ElyBrook_90M | place: USA: Ely Copper Mine, Vershire, VT | collected 2017
TATTAAGGGTGAGCGAATGAGCAGGAGCGACGACTTTGAGGACCACGATTGGATCAGAATAGGGCTTGCGGTAATGTTTATCTTGATAGGAGTATCCGCAGTGATAAGCGTTGTTTTGAGCGCAAGCGGGATAAGCTACAATTTTAGCTGGCCCTGGGGAATTATAGGATTGGCCTTTGTTGTGTGGATATTCTTCTGCATGTTTAGGGGATGGGGCTGGGGATGGAGCCGCAGCGGAAGGAGCGAGAGGATACTGAAAAGGAGATATGCCAATGGAGAGATAAGCAGGAAACAGTACAAGGAAATGATGAAAGACCTTGATGACTGATTCATCAAATAGATTTATCGAGTTGTAGAAATGGATTTAGGAGAAGGATTACGAAAGGCAATAGCAAGACTTCGCGGAGCGACCATCATAGACTCAAAGACGATAAAGGAGTTCAACAAGGAGCTGCAGAAGGTTCTCATAAGCTCCGATGTTGAGGTCGGACTGGTGCTTGCGCTGACCAAGAAGATAGAGGACAGCGTGCTCCATAAGGATCTGCCGCAGGGGATAAGCCCGAGGGACTACGTAATCGATATGCTCTACGAGCAGCTGGTTGAGATGATGGGGAGCAGCTATGCGCCGACCATGCAGCCAAAGAGGATACTTCTTCTTGGAATCTACGGATCGGGGAAGACTACTACAGCGGCAAAGATAGCCAAGTACTACCAGGACAGAGGGCTGAGCAGCGCATTGATCTGCTGCGATACAACAAGGCCTGCCGCATACGAGCAGCTTGAGACGCTTGCAAAACAGGCGAACGTGTCGTTCTTCGGGATCAAAGGTGAGAGGAGCGTATCTAGGATATTGAAGGCCAGCGAAACTGAGCTCAAAGGCAAGAAGGTCATAATATGCGATTCTAGCGGAAGGAGCGCACTTGACGACGAGTTGATAGGCGAACTTAAAATTATAGCAAAGGATTTCAAGCCAGATGAAAAGTTGCTTGTGATAAACGCGGACATAGGGCAGATAGCCGCAAGGCAGGCAAGAGAGTTCGACAACGCGGTGAAGATAGAAGGAGTTATAGTAACAAAACTTGATGGATCGGGAAAGGGCGGCGGCGCACTAAGTGCAGTTAATGCTGCACATGTCAACATAGCATTCATAGGAAATGGAGAGAAGCTCAATGCGCTTGAGCTTTACGATTCGAAGAAGTTCGTTGGGAGATTGCTTGGAATGCCCGACCTTGAGAGCCTCATAGAGAGAGTGAATCAGGCTGTGAAGGAGTCGGGGGTCAGCAAGGAGGAGATGGAGAGCATGCAGGAACTCAACTTCGAGAGTTTCTACGCTCAGCTCAAGACAATGTCTAAAGTCGGACCAATGAAGAACATGCTTGGAATGCTCGGAATTTCTGATGCTCCAAAGGACCTGGTGGAAAAAAGCGAGGAGAAAATGAATAGGTACAAGTCGATAATAGGTTCGATGACAAAAGACGAGAGGAGGGACAGCAGCCTTCTCAAAGAGAGCGGAAGGATACAGAGAATAGCAAAAGGAAGCGGCACGAGCGAGAAGGACGTCAGGGAATTGATTTCAGATTTCAACAAGATGAAGAAGATGATGGACAAACTGCAGAATGACAGGGATTTCAAGAGAAAATTGTCTAAATTCATGCCCGGCATTTGAGTCGACAGAATTAGCAAATTACAATAAGGGTTGTAAAATTGGATAATAAAAAAAAGAAAATATAATACATTCTCTACTTTCAGAAATTAAAATTTATCTCTTTCTCTTCTTTCCCTTTGCTTTCTTTTTTGCCATTGTATTCACTTTTAGCAATATTTAAAAAGATGGTGCGCTAACATATTTAAATCCATTAGGTAGTTGGTTTTATGCTGATAAAAGGTTTGTACCTGAATAAAATTTGTCGACTCCCGGTAGTTTCATGACGGATGCATTGGAGAACAGGCTCGAAGAGCTCAAGAAAGATTACGCAAAGACGAAATACAACAAGGCTACTAACAAGTATCTCGGCATCCTCAGGGCAAAGATGGCTAAGATACGCAAGCAGATGAGCAGCAAGAAGGGGAAGAAAGGGGTAGGGTTTGCCGTCAAGAAGACCGGAGATGCAACAATAGCATTGGTGGGATTCCCCAACGCAGGAAAATCTTCGATATTGAACACGCTTACAGGAGTGGAATCGAAAGTCGCGGATTACGCGTTCACGACTCTTGAGGTCATACCTGGGATGCTTGAGATCAACGGGGCGAAGATACAGATGCTCGACACTCCAGGACTCATAGAGCATGCGCACATAGGGAAGGGGGAGGGCACAAAGATAGCAAGCGCCATCAGGGTGGTGGACCTGATACTGTTCGTTGTGGACGTGAATGATTACGAAAAACTTTTCAAACTGATAAATGAACTCTCGGAGCTGGGAATAGATTTTAAGTCAAAGGCCAGGAAGGTGAGAATTGACATCACAAGCGCCGGAGGGCTGCATATAGGAAGGAATGGGAGGAGCGCTCTTTCTGATGCGGAGATAACATCGGTGATGTCCGAGCTCGGAGTGTTCAATGCAAACATAGTATTGATGAGCGGCTGCACGATGGATGACATACTTGACACGATGGCGGACGACAAGATAGTGATAAGGAGCATTGTCGCGCTTAACAAGATAGACATAAGCAAGGATTACAAAAAGGTAAAAGCTGACATCGAAAGCCGCACGGGGATGGAGGTTGTACCGATCAGCGCCAAAACAGGCCACGGGGCGGAATCACTCAAAAAAGCGCTGTTTGACAATCTAGGCCTGGTGAGAGTATTTTTGAAGGAGAGGGGAGGGCGCACGGACTTCGAGAAGCCGCTGGTCGTAAGAAGGGGCAGCACGATAATAGATGTGGCAAGAAAGGTGCATGCGGACCTTGCGAAAGAGATCAGGCATGCGTATGTCACAGGCAAAAGCGTCAAGTTCCAAAATCAGAGAGTGAGCATCGAGCATGTCGTTGATGATGGCGACATAGTGACTTTCATTTCATAGCTGTCCGATAAAGGATAAATAGCTTTAACTACTTATATTCGGTAAGGATTTTCATGGCGATCAAGTATTGGGAGTTTGAGGATGCACCGCTGAAGGAGAAGTTGAAGAACCCCAATGTCAAAGAGCTTGCAAAGATATACTTCGAAAACGAGACAAAGGCGTACAGGTTTGCAAAGGCGCTTTCAGAAGTAAAGAAGAAAGGTGTTCTGCGGCTTAGGGACTGCAGCACGGATCTGCCGATAGCCACATGGAAGAGATACTTGGATTTTGGGGTAAATGTAGGGATATTGAAACACGAGAGCAACGAATACTCATTTACGGACAGATATTCAAAACCTCTAAAGAACATATCGGTCTATATAAAAAGCTGGATTGAGACCAAGGATAACGATGACATAGACGTATTGTTCGCCACAGCAAAGACAAAGAAGCAGCAGAAGAGGGGCGGAAAGAAGAGATCCGTATTAGAGGTTGAAAGAGAATATAAAATTGAGCCTTCAAGAAACGAGGAGGGAGAGAATACCGACAATGTTCTTGCAGCTTAAGAATCGGATTTGTAAACGCGAGGGCCTTTTGGCGTATCTTCTATTTCGAGGCCGTATTTTTCTAGCAGTATCTTTCTAATCTTATCTGCCTCGCTGAAATTTTTTGCGACTCTTGCCTTTTCGCGATCTTGGATCAACAGTTCCACTTCTCCCGGAAGGGCAGTTTTTCCCTGCACGGCATAATCTTTCATGTTTATTGCAAGTATCTGGTCGAACTCCAGCATTGAGCGTATTACTGCGTCCGCCTCTTCTTTTGAAAGCCCTCCGGAAGACATTTTTTTGTTGGTTGTGGTGATAAGATTGTACATCGATGCCAGGGCATTTGACACGCTCAGGTCCTCCCTGAGCTCGTTGAAAAACTGTTTCCGGTGTATCTCTATTTCGGATAGGAAATTTTGATCTGTCGATTTAGCATAATCATCTGAAGACGATACGGTTTCAAGAAACTTGTAGATGCTCTTCACTGTATTCTCGCAATTTGAAAGTGCTTCGAAAGTGAAGTTCTGCTGTTGCCTATAGTGGCCCGAGAGCATGAAATAGCGAAGGGCTATTGGCGAATGTCCCTTGTCCGTTATGTCCTTTAATGTGTAAATGTTGCCTATCGACTTTGACATCTTCTGCCCATCGACAGTCAGGAACTCTACATGGTACCAGTAGTTTACGAATTTCTGCCCTGTGGCGCATTCGGACTGCGCTATCTCGTTCGTATGGTGTATCGGTATGTGGTCGACTCCGCCAGTGTGTATGTCTATGGTGTTCCCAAGATATTTCATGCTCATGGCGCTGCATTCAATGTGCCATCCTGGAAATCCGGATCCGTACTGGGTCTCCCAGAAACTGCTCTTGTCTTTAGAGTCGACTATGCGCCAGACCGCGAAGTCTGTTATGTTCTTTATCCCTTCTTCTCTCTTCACTCTTGCGCCTGCCTTGAGGTTGTGGTTTAGCTTTTCGAAGTCCATTCCAGTGAGTTGTCCGTACATCGGGAATTTGGAGGTATCAAAATAGAGCGCGGAAGGAAGTTTATAGATGTAGCCGTTTTTATCTAGCACCTCTATCAACTCAACCATGTCTTTTATGTGGTCAGTGGCCTTTGTGAATTTCGTTGGGGCAAGTATGTTTAGGGCTTTTATATCATCCATGAATGTGTTGGTGTAGAATTCTGCGACTTCGAGTGTCGATTTGTTCTCTTTTTTTGCGGTCATGGCTATCTTGTCTTCCCCCATCTCCGCATCGCCAACAAGATGCCCAACGTCCGTTATGTTCATTATGTGGTTAACGTTGTAGGATTCGTGAAGCAGCATTCTCTTGAGCACGTCTACGTGGATGTAGCTTCGCATGTTACCTATATGAGCGAAGTAGTAAACCGTTGGTCCACACGAGTACATCTTGACCTCTTTGTCACTAAGAGGGTTGAAGTTCTCCTTTTTCCTTGAAAGAGTGTTGTATATTTGCAATAAACCACACCACTAATTGTAAGTTTGGTTTACTAGTATCCCTGAAATCATATTATATGTGCTCGATTGGTAAAAGTCGCTGACTGCGATGTACTGTGTCCTTGTAGGCAATGTGCCGACCACTGCTGCAACAACTCTTATGCTGACGTTCTGGCAGAGAAGCGAGGAGAGAGGGATGCTAGCATTCAGGAAGTGGCTCGATGCATTCGAAGGGTTCTGATTCACATAAGTGTTGAAGTGCGATGTGATCACGCTGTGGTTTCCTTGCGTTATTTCAATGTAGAGCTGTGCATTTTGAGGGGATATCAATTTGAAATTCAGATACGGCTCAACTACAAGGAATGGAACGGAAGTGAGGTTGCCGGGATATCTTACAAGGCCAGGAGTGTACGTAGATGCGAAATAGTCACCGTTAAGGCCGGACCATGGAGATCCATAATATGAAGTTTGGCTGTTTAATTGAGATGCGTTTTGCGGCTGGGTGCCAAAGCCCTGCCCAGTGACATTCCACTCAGAGTATGTGCCTGTGCTGAAGTAGCCGTTCCTTATGGGCACGGATGCTTGATTTGCCCTGCAGCTTGAAGTGGATATCGCAGTTGTTGGAATCGAGAACGTTGATGTTGTCGAGTTTGTGGTGGTGCCTGAAGAGTTTATGCTAACTGCAGATGTCGTTGATATGCCGCGTATTATTCCTTGGGGTGTTGCCACCAAGTAGTATATTACAAAGATTACTACGGCCACTGCAATTATAGCTATTATAACGTTTCTGCCTTCCAAAACCACTACCTTTTATCATCTAATTTTTGCGCTACGATATAGATGCACACCCCATAAATATTTAGATATTCACGTTAACACTTTAACGTAATTCATTGGTGTTCATTTGGGAAGCATACCTAGAAAGTGGAAAAAGAAGGGCAGGATGCGCTGGAAATGGGTAAAGAAGAAAAGAAAGAGAATAAAGAGAGCCCAGAAGAGGAGAGTAGGAGAGCTCTAAACAGTAGTTAGAGTCCTTATCTTGTATCTCCCTCTTCTTTCTATATCCTCAAGCTTGGAGATGATTAGGCCTGCCTTCCCTGGTTTTTTGTAGCCGGCAAGGAAATGCCTCCATTGTGCTTCAGTTATAGAGCGCTTCATTAGCAGAAGGTCCATCGCCTTCTCCTCGCTGCTCTTCGTGACTTCGGACAACCCAAAATCTATGACAAACGGCGAATTTTGGCTTATGATTATGTTGGCCGTTGTGAAGTCGCCATGGGCGATGTCAAATTTGTGAAGTTTGGATAACAGTTCGCCCACTTTTCCTAGAATTTCGTTTTCGAACTTCGTTTCATCCATGCGGGTTCCTTTTATGTAGCTCATGCATATTGTGAATTTTCCAACTGCAAGAAGCATGGGAGAATTTATTTTGGATTCGTTTGCCCTTAGTATGATTTTCGCTTCTCTTTTTGTCCTGGATTTTCGCAGTTTGTTGTCTATCTCTGCGATTCTGTAGGCTTTTGGAACCCTTACTTTTAGAAGCACTGGTTTTCCGAGCAGTTTTTGCTCATAAATCTTTGCTTCTGCGCCTTCGCTTAATAATTTCATACTATCATCTAATACACAGTTGCCAGATCCGTCCTGAATTTCTGGTCTATGGTGCATTTTTCAAGAGGAACGTGGTGCTTTCCTTTAAGGTTTCTCTCTCCTACAAACGCTATCATCGCGCCGTTGTCGGCATTATACTGGTCAGGAGCGTATCCGAATTTGAAATTATGCTCTTTTGCAATCTCGCTTAGCATGCTTCTGAGCCTTTCGCTCTGCGCCACTCCTCCGCATGCGCATATCTCCTTGCTTTTTGTGAGCATGAGCGCCCTTTCCAGGGCTTCGCAGAGCATTGAGAAAGACGCCTCTTGAATGGAGAAGCACAGGTCCTCTATCTTTTCCTTTCCTATCAGCGACGTCGCCCTTGTCAGAAGGCCGGTGAAGGAGAAGTCCATTCCTTTGACAGTATAGGGCATGTCAAGGTATCTGCCGTCTTTTGCATATTTTGCGACTGTAGATCCCCATGCAGGATTGAGTTTTGCGGATCTCGCGAAATTATCCAGCATGTTCCCTACACCTATGTCGAAAGTCTCGCCGAGTACATGGTAGTGTTTATGCGGTGTTTTTTTAATCTTCAAAATCTGCGAGTTTCCGCCGCTCACATATAGCGCGATCGGGTCTTTTTGCTTCGCGAAGTGCTTTGCTATCTCTATGTGCGCAACGCAGTGGTTTACCGTTGTAATTTTAACCCCCAGGTTCAGGGCGATTGTCTTGGCTGACAGCTGCCCGACTTGAAGGCATGGCCCTATTCCAGGCCCTTTTGTATAGCATACTCCCTGGATGTCATCGAATGATAGGTTTGCCTTTGAAAGCGCGTTGTCTATAACCCCTGCCGCGTGTTCTATGTGAAAATCGGCCACTTCGGCAGGTATCATTCCAGCGGTTGTTATTTTGTACATCGATTTCTCGTTCGCAAGGACTCTGCCTTTATCGACTATCCCTACTCCGAATGTGTGGGCGCTGCTTTCTATCCCTAGTACTTTCATCTGGAATCTACCACTGGATGTTCTTCGGGTTTTAGATATAATAAATTATTTGCATTAGCAAAATGTCTATTAATTTGTCTCACGTAGTTTAGCTGATGGAACTCAACGAGTCAGCTTTGATAGAAAAAGAGATTACAATAAGAAATCTCAGGCTTACAAGTGAGGTGCTAGAGACAAAGAGGTCCATAATAAGGTGGCTCGCTCTGTCTCTTGGGATAATAAATCCCGGGGAATCAAGGCTTAGCGCAGTTGCAGTTCTCGATTCGCTTGTGCATTTCCAGTTCGTTAGGCATCACGACCCGACTGTTGCGGATCTTACAGATTACATAAACAAGAACTGGGAGGAGATAAACGAGAAGACGCTCAGATACCATCTATTGCGGATGAAGAAGATGGGATACGTGAAGAACAGCGGCGGGACTTTTTACCTAACACCTCCAGCGATAGGCGACAAGTACGACTATGACAACTGGGCAAGGTCTTTATTTGAGGAGGATTATAAGCAGGTATCGAAAAAGGTAGCAGAAGCATTAAAAGAATTAAAGAATAGGACACAGTGATAAGAATGGAGAAAATAGATTATATTATAGCAGTTATAGCGATCGTTGCAATAGGATCAGGAATATACATATGGCAGTTTTATTCCCCGCAGATAAATGCAAGCGTGAAATTCCTAAGCGGGCAGAGCAGCACTGCTGCAATATACCCCTATGAAAACGTGGCTCTTCCGATAGTGATAAACAACACCGGGAGCGTTGCGATCCAGAATGTGAGCCTGGAGATATCGCAAAATGGGGGGCTTGCGTCTTATTACAAGGTCACGATACCTGTAACCAAGGAGACCATTTTGTACTACAATTTCACGCCGGCAGGCGCTGGAAGCTATAACATATCTGCAGAGCTTGATCCTGCGCACGTATATAACATAGGCAATAGGCAAAACGTGAAGAGCAATGTTGATGTCGTAGTCAGGCCGTTGCAGCCTGACCAGCCGTACACTCTGCTGCCAAAAGGCAATTACACGCAAAGGTCATCTTTGTATTCCACACCTCTGGGATTTGAGGTTGCAAAATTTTTGGCCGGGCCGTACAATTTATCTGTGACCGGAACTTCTCAGGAAACGGGGTTTGACTCTGTGTTTGTTCCGTTCTTCAATGTGACAGGCAGCTACATGAAGAATATTTCGATAGAATACGCTAGATACCCTGATGGCTCATATGCATACTCGCTTTGGTTCGATGGGTACCTTACGCCGGGCATAATGAATACGGTGCTGGAGGGATACTCAAGCTACCATAACAACGACCTGTCAATAAGCAAAGCCCAGTTCCAGGGATTCAATGTTACAGTTGCGCTGTTCGGAAATGATTCGAGTCTGTGCAGCTGGTATGCGGGAGGATGGAACAAGAATCTTTTCTACCATGGGGGCGCAAGCTGCTATAGCGTAATAGCCAACGCGTCCGGATCTCAAACAACCGGCGTGAATGTCATGCGTTTGGGTAACAATTTTGTCGGCACGCAGAATTTCGCAGAACTAGCAAATTTCTCTGAAAAAACCGCCAATGCTTTCAGTTATGGAAACATATTGCTTAGCAGTGCAGGGATAAGCGTGCCTATAGTTTCAAGCAAGGCACAGTCGCATCCGGTCTGCTATGGACTAATCAACCTCTTGAACAACACATATTACTGCACTTATTACGTATCGGATAACACGCAGAAGATAGCCGCTGTCTCTTTGGTCAACAGCTATTTCGATACAAAGCAGTACAATTTGAGCGTGCTGGGGCTATTTAACACGTCAAGGATCCTGAGCTCGATCCCTCTGAGCCTTGATATCCTAAATGGGTACAACCTTTCTAAAAACGCTGTCAATTTCACCTCTGGGTTGAATGACAGCTGCTCGTTTGGAAACGTGTTCAAATGCGCGAACGTGACTTTCGCCAACAGCACAATAAAATTTGACTTCAAGTCAAATGTCACGCTCACAGTGAATAACCTGAACTGTTTTGAGTATCCTCCTGGAAAAGCCAATGTATTGCATGAAACAGAGATAGCGAATCATACGCTTAGGATAAGCGCCCCTTGCTACAATGGAACCTCCACGATATCCGGGATACCGCTCAACCTCTTCTTGAAACTAAAACTCAATTTCACAGAGGCCAATCAAACAGGGTACATTAATGGGACGGCGTACATTATAGGCCTGCATTAGCAGTGGTTATATTGGATGAGGCGTACAGACTATTTTTCGAAACGTTTAGCAGCCCGACGGAGATACAGAAGCTTGCTTTCCCGATTGTGGAGAGGGGAGAGAACTGCCTGATAATAGCACCGACAGGAAGCGGAAAGACGGAGGCCGCGTTGCTGCCCATATTGAATAGACTATCAAAGACCGATAAATCAGGAATAGAGGCAATTTACATCACGCCACTAAGAGCGCTAAACAGGGACTTGATAAAAAGGCTTGAAGACATATGCAGGAGGATAGGAGTGTCTATAGCGGTAAGGCACGGGGATACAAAATATTCGGAGAGGAAAAAGCAGGTTGCAAATCCGCCGCAGATAATAATAACCACGCCCGAGAGTTTGCAGAGCATTCTGATAAATAAGGGCCTTAGAAGCGCCATTGGAAACGTGAAGGTGGTTGTCGTAGATGAACTGCACGAGTTGTACCACAACAAAAGAGGCGCACAACTCTCAGTTGCATTGGAGAGATTAGCGGAGTATGCAGGAGATTTTCAGAGAGTTGGAATAAGCGCCACGATAGGGGACCGGGAGCTGGTATCAAAATTCATATTCGCTAGCAAAAACAGCAGCGTGGCTATAGTTCCTGAATCAAAAAAGATCGAGATACGCGTTGCAGATCCCAAAATGCCAAAAAGAGAGCACAAGGAGCTTCAGAACGCATTTGACTTGAACCATGAATCCATGGCCCGACTTGAATTTATTGCGGACTCCATAAAATCCTGCAAATCCTCGATATTGTTCGCAAACACGCGGCAGGTTGTCGAGTCATTAGGCAGCAAGCTGATATATTTCGACAGGTATGAGAACTTTGGTCCTGTGGCGGTGCATCATGGTTCGCTCAACCAAGAGGAGAGGATATCTGTGGAGAACAAGTTCAAGGACGGTGAGATCAAAAGCATAATTGCGACAAGCTCGTTGGAGCTTGGGATAGATATTGGAAGCATAGATTTGGTGATACAGTACAACTCCCCAAGGCAGGTTACGAGGCTTGTGCAGCGCGTTGGGAGGTCAGGACACAAAGAAGGCAGGACTGCAAATGGGATAATAGTGATAGGCAGCGTCATAGACGCAATCGAATCGATAGCTATAATTGAAAATTCAAAAGCTGGCAGATTTGAGCAACATGAAGTGGAGATCAAGCCATATGACGTTCTGATCAATCAAATCTGCAGCATGATTATAGAGCGCGGGACGCTGGAGAGGAATCTTGCTTTCAGCATAATCAAGCGGGCATATCCATACAGTGAACTTCATGTCGGAGAGTTTGACAGAGTAGTAGATTTCGGAAGGGAGCAGCACCTGCTGAATTTAGATGGAAAGATATTGAAGCGTGGCTCGAGAACTTTGAGATATTATTATGGCCACATAAGCTTGATCTCGGATCGCAATTACTTCAAGGTAAAAAACGTGGTTACAAACAGGCTGATCTCAAATCTTGACGAGAGTTTTGTCTCCAGCGCAATAGATATCGGAACTGTTTTTATAACAAAGGGCCTGCAGTGGAGGGTGTTGAGCATAGAAGATGACATCATATATGTGGAGCCAAGCTTAGAGGTAGAAGCGGCTATACCGGATTGGGAAGGAGAGGATATACCAGTATCTTTTGACGTTGCGCAGAGAGCGATTGAGATTTTTGAGGAAGGCGAATACGGTGGGTTTTCAAAGTACGTTGATTCGCAGACATTGGATTCTATGCAGGGCGTGTTTGAAAAGCAGAAAAGTTTCGGATTGCCAAAAAAGGATTCGATAGTGATTGAAGAACAGGACAACTACATAATAATTTTCTCTCCTTTTGGAAAGAAAGCCAATGAAGCGCTATCCAAAATAATCTGGTCCGCTGCCATTACATCTGCAAAACAGGAATACAGGATAAGAACTACTCCATATGCGATAATAATAGAGCTTGGCTACGGTGCAAAGCGAATAGATGCAAAATCCATAATAAAAAATCTGGAACTGGTGAATCTAGATTTGTTCATTAAGGACAGCGCAGCGTTCAGGAACTCTGAGATATTCAGATACAAGTTCTTGCAAATTGCGAAAGCTTTCGGAGTTGTTGAAAAAAAGGCCACGGTAACGAAAAGTGTTGTGTCAAAATTGGTCGATTTCTACAAGGACTCCCCGATATTCGATGAAACTCTAAGAGACCTCAAAAAGAATTATCTTGATTTTGAAACTGCGAAGCAGATAATAGGCAGGATAAAGAAAGGCTCTGTAAAGGTAAGTTCAATGCATACGGAATACTCGCCTTTTGCAGAGGAGATACTGAGGGCGGCGTATAAATACGGAGAACTGTTCCTTCCCATAGGCGAGAACAGCAAGGAAGTAGAACAGTTCATGGAGGGCATACTCAGAAAAAGGGTCGAGATATACTGCACTTTCTGCGGCTATGGGAAGAGTTGCGAGATATCTGAATTTAAAGAAGACGAGAAGATACGCTGCGACAATTGCAAAAGCAGCATGATAACGCTTGGAAAGGAGAGGTATATTGAAGTTATACAAAAAGAGAGGGAAGGCAGAGGCCTTACAAAGGCTGAGCGCACTACTTACAAAGAGGCGTATAGAGTAGCTAGTTTGATAGATGCATATGGAGAGAGGGCGATAATAGCGCTGTCGGCGTATGGCGTGGGGCCAGAAGGGGCTGCAAGGCTGCTGAAGATGCTTAGGAAAGAGAGCAAAGCATTCGTTGTTGACATAATCAATGCTCAGAAGAACTTCGTGAAGTATAAGAGGTTCTGGAAATAATGTGCTTTAGGCCTAGAAGTTGAACAATAGACGAATTCTGAATCACATTTAAATAGTAGTAAATGGTTAATTAGAGCTACGGGGTATACAATGCTGGGGAGCATAATTGCATATTACAGGATAGCTTTGGCAATACCTCTTGATCCGTAGGGATTTGGGGATTAATTGAGACAAGCTAAGGTCAATGGGACAAATACCAAGATCGTTACACTGGATAATGGTCTTACTGTAATAATGATTCACGATCCGAAGGCCGACACTATCTCTGCCTGTGTTGGGGTAAGATATGGAGGGGCTTATGAAAATCCGGGCTCCGAGGGAGCAGCCGAGAAACTTATGACTGGGATCTCCCATCTTTTGGAGCATGTTGTCCTTAGAGGCACTAAGGAAAGATCTGCAATTGACACATGGAAGGGCTTTCGCAGGTTTACAACAGAAGATTGTGCAGAAACAGATTTTGAAAAGACTATGTACTATTTTGAGACTGACAGGCAGCATTTCTCACAAAAACTGGGTATTCTTGCGGATACAATAAAGAATGCAGCGATAGCTGGAAGTTCCGTAAATGATGAGAAAAAGGTTGTCGTAATAGAGAAACTTGAGAGAGACGAAAGCGCGGAAACAAAAGCATTCGATATGGTTTATGACCTGGCGGTGGAGGGAAAAGAAGGCGCAGAGTCTACCATAGGGAGCAGGGAGACTATAAATAACATTGACAGAGACAAGTTGGTGCAGGCGTACAACGACAATTACAAACCAGACAATGCAGTTGTGGCGATATGCGGATCGCTTAGCCAGAACGACATGCTTAGAAAAGCCAAGAAATATTTTGGGGATTGGAAAGGCAAGGCAAAACCACGAGTCGTATCACAAAAATTCAAGCCTGAGATTAGTGGAAGGGATATTGTGAGGGTCAATAACGGTTCGGAAACTGTGTCTGTTACTTATGCTTTTGAGATTCTTCCTGCGAAGGTGCTTCGTTCCAAAAGAGAACACATGGCACTTGAATTGATCAGCTACGAGCTTAAGGACCGGTTAGAATGGGCAATGCGGCTTACGAATGGAACTGGAACGATATACCATCCGTGGATAGTACATGATTATGGAAGAGAGCATGGGCTCTTCGTAGTCAACATTAAGATGGACCCACTGGCAGGGGATGTTGAGAAGGCAAAGCAGTTATTGCATGAAGAACTTAGACGCACGTTCAGAGGAGAGATCACCAAAAAAGATCTGATAGACCATAGAGACAGCATCGGGATAAGAAGGATTGCGAGAGACACTGCGCATAATACTTGTGACCAGGCAATACATAGCCTGAAATATTTCATGGATACAGGTTCCCCACATTACCATGAGAAATTTCTAAAGGAACTCAAGAAGATAACTCCAGAATACATGAGGAAGGTAGCTGCGAAATATTTGGATCCTGACAGAGCAATGAGGTATACGATCGTGCCACAAGGATACCTTCCCGCAGAGTCAGGCACTATGTCAGATGGGGCTGGAATTTAGATACGGGCCCGGTGGGATTTGAACCCACGACCTACTGGTTAAGAGCCAGTCACTCTG
>VFSW01009162.1_pt1 | contig 14149 bp, 13 predicted proteins | sample 5358111 | NCBI WGS metagenome assembly VFSW01 (sample SAMN11554181, study PRJNA540505) | mine drainage metagenome | isolation source: sediment from site ElyBrook_90M | place: USA: Ely Copper Mine, Vershire, VT | collected 2017
AAGTCATGACTGTTTCGTGCATGCTCTTCGGACTGCTGCCGATTATGTGGTCGGTAGGTTCTGGAGCGGATGTCATGAAGCGCATCGCGGCTCCCATGATCGGCGGAATTATCACGTCGTTCCTCATGGAGTTGGTCGTATATCCGCCGATCTTCGCAATCTGGAAATGGAATTGGGAAGTGAAGCCATCGCTGAAGCGCGAAGCCGCTCAACTTCCGGAGGCGCCTCATGCGTAACAGGATGATCTGCGAAGCGAAGACGCGTTGGCGGATAGGTGTGGCTGTAATCTTCCTCTGGGCCATCTCTGTCTCTCTATGGGGCCAGGGAGTGTCAACCTCTCAAGCGGTTCAGTCAGCCGGCGATCAACCTTTCTCAGGAGTTGACGGCTGGTTGACCAGGACGGCGGACGCGCTTCTTGCTTCCGCCGCGCAGACCCCAGCCGCCGCTAACGCACAGGCAGGATTTAACAAAGCACCGAGTGCAGACCTTGCCAGTCTTTATGGGCCGCAAGCACGCCCATGGAGAGGTGGCCCGAGCCTTGCGGCAGCACGGATGGATCTGTTGCGTCCGGCCATCGAGCCCATTCTGCGGAGTCATGGGGTGCCAACCGATCTGGTTGCCGTGATTCTTGTCGAAAGCGGAGGACGCGCCGATGCGCTCTCTCCCAAGGGAGCGCGCGGGCTTTGGCAGTTGATGCCGGATACAGCGCGCCGCTACGGCTTGCATGTGGATGAGATTCAGGACGACCGCCTCGATCTATTCAAGGCCACCGACGCTGCAGCGCGATACCTTCATGACCTTTATGTGCAATTCGGCGATTGGAAACTCGCTCTCGCCGCATACAACACGGGAGAAGTTAACGTGGCGTCCGCAATTTTGAGAGCGCACTCTCAGGACTTTGACCGGTTAACAAGCATGCGAATGCTGCCGCTCGAAACCAGAGACTATGTTCCTCGCGTGTTGGCCGCTGTCCAGTCATCAGGTCAGCTTTCGGCTTTCGCGCAATACCACCCCGCCGCAAGAGCAATAACCGTCTTCGCCGTCAGCAGTCATTGAGGATTACTTTATGAGCAATCGCCGGATTCGCGTGAGACATACCAAGACATCCCGCTGGGGTGACTGGCATACGCTCTGGCCCGTTTGTGCCTTATGCGCAGGCCTTTTGCTCTTGTTCGCCCTCGGTATTGTGCAAGTGTATTTGACGGATCTCCCACGGAAAAGCGATATACCAGTAGTCGTCCTGGGCCACGGCCAGGATCTACATCTCGATCCGACCAAACTGCGGTCTTCTGAGTTGCATCTCTTCGAGGCAAACGCTTCGGGGAAAAAGATGAAGTTCATTGTCGAACGAACCAAGGACAATACCATCCATACTGCACTTGCAAGCTGCCAGCTTTGCTATCGAAGCCACGATCGCCATTACGCCAAGCAAGGAAGGATGATCTGCGGCGAATGCAACGGCCCAATGGACTATGAATCGAAAGATCGGCAAGTAGGCACAAATAGTTGCACGCTTGTCGAAGTGCCGCACACGGAGACAGATCGCGACATAACGGTCTTTGCGCGTGATGTCATCGCACAGGCTGCGAGGCAGCCTCAATGATGACCGCAGGGTCAATGCATCATCACGGAGGAATTTCGCATTTCACACTGTAGTCGTAAGTTTGTTTAGACTTCATCCAACGGAGAAAACTATGAGAAAGACACCGGTCCTCAACCTCGCTCTTCTATCAGCCATCATGATTCCAGCAATCCAGCAGGTTCATGCCGCCCCTCAGCCCATCAATGGCGTCATTAGTGACACCATGTGTGGCAAAAAGCACATGTTGAAGGGCAAGACCGATGCCGAATGCATCGCGCAGTGCCTGAAAGAAAAGGCCAGTTATGCGCTTGTTGTAGGCAGCAAGGTTTATACCCTCACCGGAAATCTTGAAACCGTCGCACCCTTTGCAGGTAAGCACGTCCATGTTGAGGGAAGCATAAAGGGCAATACCATCACAGTCACTGCGGTGCATGAGGCGAAGACCGACATGCCTGCCGACATGCCGATGTAACAGCCACCAATGCTGGCCGCTGTCTTTGGACAACGGTCAGCCGCTGCATCGTGGGTTGATCCTCTCTTCTCCGTCCCGTATTCGGACGGAGAAGAGAGGCGACCTCTAGTCTAAGAGTGATCTGCGTTATAGACGTTCGAACCTCTCAGTGTGTCTTCAGATCTACTTTGGCGACCTGTTAAACAACCTCGCCGGATTAATCTTCGGTAGATTGATATCAAGCTGCGTACTTATCCTCCAGTCTCCATTGAGACCCCTATCGTTAAAAAAGGTGGGGCCGACAAGAAGGCTGACGTCGCTCGTAAAGTAGTAGTAGAGGCCTGCGCCCGACGCACCAAGGGCATTCTTGCCCGATTGATAATCGGCGGCAAAGACAACCTTGCTGTATTCAACCGAGCCGTCCTTGCCAGTCACCGGAACGAACGAATGATCGAAAGCGGCCATGAAACCGACATTCTCATGTTTACCATCGCTGGAGACAAGAGTTGCTCGGTTGCCGATGTAAGGACCTGTGGATAGGCGTCCTAGCTTTCGAATTGTCTTGCCAATTACTGCATATGCAACATCGAAGTCCAGCCGTGATTCGCCCGAAGTCGCGGCGAATTTCTCTCCTGCGTCGTAGATGCCAATTTCGAGAGCTGGCTGGTTTTTGAAAAATGAGTCTTCTGGTGCGCCTATTTTTGAGTTGAAGAGCCATGGATGAGGAGTACTCGCGAAGTAATCGAACCCTGTTTCCATCTGAATCTTCTTAAAGGGCAACACGCCCACCGTGGGTGCCGTGAAGTCTGTAGGGAATGCGCTGTTTTCGTTGGTAACCGGCTTATAGACGCGAAAATAGTTATCAATTCCAAGATGTATAACACCGAAAGGTTGAATATCCTCCACCATTGGAGTCCAGAACGTAGTTGACGGTGTAGCAAAGACATACGTCACGGGAAACAGCATGTAAAGAATTGCTGCGAGGGGCCAATATGCCTTTGTCCAACTCGTCCGTAAGCGGCTAAGGGCGGTTGTCATCGTCGCTAATTGCATTTATTCTTTCCCTTCTGTACGGCTATGGATGCCTTTTGCTTCAAGTGTCAGCCAAGTTTCTCATCACACATAAACGCGGGTCTGTGATCTGGATCACTGGTGAAAGCGGACCAGGGGTCTGAAAAACCGTGGGAACGAGGTATTGCCGACAAGCCAAAAGTAGAACAAGCGGAACAACGGCGGCAGCTGTCACAAATCCAAGAAGACAAGTGCGCGTGATAGCTCCTTTTGTGTCCCCTGATCCATTGAGATGTGACTTTTCACTGGTCGATATGCGCCACGAGGTGCCTGATATGAGGCACAAAAACCGGATGCACAGCTTTGAGCTTGCGCGTCTGCCGCACAATATCTTTTATCAGAAGCCTTTTAATAGACAGTCGCGAATGGCCTACAACGTGCAATATGGGAAGCAGATGACGCGAGCGAAAATAATCACAGATTTGTATGGATGGATGGATGTCAACAAGCGGTCGCGCCTTTTAGAGTGACCGCCTCTTAAAGAGAAAGGAATCAGTTGTGATTTCTAAAAGCTATGTTAGATTGTCTCTCGTGGTGGCCGGATGGCTGCTCCCATTGCTGATCCCGCGACAGGCGCATGCAATTCCCCAGTTCGCGCGCCGATATCATGTCACCTGCTATGCGTGTCACACTATTCCGCCGGTGCTGAACGAGCAGGGTTATATGTTCAAAAGGCTTGGACACCACCTGCCTCCTTCGTTTGAGTCCACAGCCAATATCGAGCGGATTATGGATCTGGTGCAGAAGGAACCTGAATGGACACTTACGAATAATGCCTCACTGGCAGTGAGCGATTTCAATGTGTCCGCGCAGCGAACAGTGCAGCAAGGACAAAGCTCGTCTTCCACCTCTGCGATTGAAGTGGGGGCCTGGAATGCATACTTTTCCGGGTGGATTCCCAATACGAATCTTTTCTACTATTCTGAGTTCGACATCGTGACGGGTGGACAGACCAGTCCAAACATGCCAAACGCACACATCGGTTATGTAGGCGGCAACGTGAAAAACAGTTGGTACGGCATTGTTGGGAGGGAACATCTACAGGTTTCCGAGGGGACTCGGGCCGCCCAGGTTTATAGTCTGTTGCCCAGTTCTCCGCTTATCTTCGAGAATATCGGTCCGACCAATTTTGTACTCGACCAGTCGCCGGTCGGTGCCGAAGTTGGATATACCTGGGCATCGTCCAAGTACAGGGATATAGTCGGCGTCAATGTCAAGGTGACGAACGGCGATCACGCAGACGGCAGCGAGATTCTCAGCTCTGATTCCAGCAAGAACAGCAAGGATGTCTGGGCGGATGCCGACTGGTGGTACGCGCCGGAGAGCGGCGTCAGTTTCGTTACCTATCAGGGACAAAAAAACCAGACACAGAACGCCGGTCTGGCCAATCAGTTCGGCTATTATGGCCGCATCCGGCGCGAAGGCGCTTTTGCCAATTACATGATCGGCAGGGATAAGGTTGATCTGTTGGCTGGATACCTCCACGGCAATGACGACTGGCAGGATCCTGCCACTGGAACTCCGGGAAATTACCTGTCCAACGGCTACTTCACCGAGGTCGATTACTATATTTATCGAGGACTGGCGCTTGCTGGTCGTTATGACCGGCTACGTCAGGATGTGACCGGCGGTATCCATCCGACCAATCTGGAGCAGTGGCAGGTGGGCGCTGAAAAGGCATTCACCCCGTCAGGAAATGTTGTCGGTCGCGTCGGCGTCGGGAATTCCCACGGCATCGATCCTGTTTCGTTCTCGGGCAACGCCACGAAGACTTACGAAGCAGATATTCAATTCAACTTCTAGGGACAAAAGACGAGGGCACGGACGATGAAACGCATTACTATCTCGGCTGGATATGGTTTGGCGGCATTGGCAATGGTTGCAGTCTATGTGGCGCAAGCCGCTCCTCAATTCCACCACAGTCCCCCAAATGGATCTATCGATGTCAGCACATATCCGCCTGCCATTCAGCAGGATTACAGGGTGTTCGTCAATAAATGCTCCGAATGTCACGACCTGTCTTCCAGCCTGACGCAGCCGCGTTCTGCGGCAGGCTGGGCAGCCGAGGTCCGTCGTATGCAAGTCATGGCGAGCTCGCATATCAACGACCGCGAGGCAGGAGAAATCACCGAATTTCTGACCTATAACGAATCTCACGGGAACGCCGTAGGGCAGGGTGCGAGCGGTAGCGGCGGCGCTGCTGAAGTCTCTGGCAAGGAGCTTTTTGCTAAAGATAGTTGCTCCGCGTGTCACTCGGTGGGAGGTGAGGGAAATGCGAGCTTCCCGCTGGATGGAATTGGAAGCAGAAGAACGGCAGCCGAACTGAAACAACTTATCGTCTCGCCGCCTTCGGGCAGCATCATGCCGCCCACAACCGTTTCTGATGATGAGATCAATAAACTTGTCGGCTATCTAGTTTCGCTAAAGAACAGATAGTGTCAGCCTTTTGCTGAATGGCAATTTGAAGCGCGGAACTATCGCAGATCGAACGGGACGGTCGGACTGTCGGAGCACGTAAAGCAAGCGAACTGTAGATGGAGAACTTCGGCCAGGGAGGCACATGTGAATTACGAAGCATCAATTCAAGTGGCGCTCGCGGCAGTTTTGCTTGCATCCGCATCGGCAGTCGCACAAACACCCCAACGTATGGACTACGAACAGAACACGATTGACGTGTTTCGTAGTGCCAGTGGCGGGGTGGTGCATATCAACGCACAGGCAACGGCGGCATCTGCGTTCGAGGAACATACGCTTGAATCGAGCACTGGTACAGGCTTCGAGATTGACGATACCGGCCGGATTCTCACGGCGTTTCATGTAATCAAGGACAAGGACGAGATTACAGTGGTGCTGAACGACCGGCATCGTTTTGTGGCGCGCCTTCTTGGGACGGCTCCCCGTCTCGATCTCGCTGTACTACAGATCGACGCGTCACGGGAAGATCTGGCACCGCTTACGCTCGGCCATTCCGAGTCACTTCTGGTTGGACAGAAAGCCATTGCAATCGGTAATGCGCTTGGCCTGCACAACACGCTCACGGTGGGCGTAGTGAGCGGACTGGGCCGCAGCACGGATAATACCGCGACCGACCTGGAGAATCTACTTATTCAGACCGATGCAGCAATCAATCCGGGGGACAGTGGTGGGCCGCTTCTCAATTCGGCTGGGGAAGTTATTGGAATCAATGATGCTATTTTTAAAGGTGCGCAGAACATCGGATTCGCCATCCCCATCGAGATAGTGAAGAGCGCCTTACCCGATCTGATCGAGATGGGCCATCCCTATAAACCAAGTTTAGGGTTTGGTGGAAGCGAGATTACCGCATCGCTGGCCAAGCTTTTCGGCCTGCCTGTTTCAAGCGGTTTTCTTGTTGAAGATGTTCTGCCAGATTCACCAGCGGCGGTAGCGGGTCTGCTTGCTGGTGAACGGCTAGTAGTCGTGGGAGAGAGATCCTTTGTTTTGGGAGGAGATATCATTCTTGCTATGGATGGGGAACCAATTACATCGTCGTCGCAACTCACAAAGGTTCTCCTTCGATCTCACCCCGGTCAAAATCTTCAATTGCAAGTTTATCGCCAGGGCAAAACAATTGATCTTTCCGTTCCGCTGCAACCGATGCAAATGCACTTTTAGAACCACGCCATAGAGGGCTTGTGTTGGAGTAATTGGTCAGGTCGTGCAGAGCACAGGGGTGGCAGCTCGTGGTGGAAGTTCTCGGTTGAGCAGTTCGATGCTGGATTTATAGCGTCTAACTGATACGGCGGTGGGCAGGGGGGGATCGACCAGCGATTGCCGGTTCGTGTTCGGGCTTCGGCGCTGGTACTGAGGGTTTCACTTGGACCCAGTTAGCGTTCTCAAACTAGATCGGAGGCTTCATGCGCAATTCTCTTCTCGGATTTACGCTCGGCGTTATGGTTGCTCTATCGGCGGTCCTCTGCTATGTGCGCTTTGGATTTGTCGATCCGCGGGCGGACAAGGAAGTCGGCTTGCTCGAAAGGAAGATCGCAATGCCTTCCCTCGATGCTGCCGTGGATCGCCATGCTTCGGAAGCCCAGAATCCAGTTCAAGCAACGGATGCCAATCTCATCACGGGCATGAGAATCTATCAGGCGAACTGCGCGAGTTGCCATGGAGACATTCATCGGCCCCGCGGGATCTTTGCCGATGCGTTCTATCCTCGCGCTCCTCAGTTCGTTGAGGACCCGCCGGACATGCCCGACAATCAGAACTTCTATATCGTCCAACACGGCGTACGCCTGAGCGGGATGCCCGCCTGGAAACAGACCCTCACGGAGCAGGAGATGTGGCAGGTGACCACTTTCCTGAGCCACATGGATAAACTGACCCCACAGGTCTCTGCGGCATGGAAAACCGCGACTGGCGGTTCTCAGGTCGAGGGTTCGTCACATGATGGGTCAACGATGGATATGAATGACAAGAAAAGCATGGGTATGCCCATGCACTGACCGTAAACATAGTCCAGAGAAGCCGCTCACGAAAAGAAAGAACCGGACGCTAAGCCCTGCCGCGACATCCTTGTTCCTGCTGTATCGGGGGGCATTTTACCGAGCCGAATGAGCAAAACACGCAGCAATCGCCCGGATTGGGGTGCAGCAGCGCCTTGCAATTTCCGCACTCATAATAGAACTGGCAGGCATCCGTGGGCATGGTTTCCTGCTTGGCAAAGCCACATTGAGGACAGGTCAGCACGGATTCCAGAACAATTTCGCTCATCGCGCAATCACACTTCCTGTCTCAAACCTGTGCTAAGGCATGTTGGTCTCAACATCTCTTTTGTCCGGATCACTCTTCAGGCACGACTGATGCTTCTCCATCCGAGGCCGGCACCAATCCAAATTTTTCCATCCTGTAGATAAGAGTCTTTCGGCTGATGTTCAAATACCGGGCGGCTCGCGTCTGGTTCCACTGATGCCGTTCCAGTGACTGAACAATTATCTCTTTTTCAACTTCTTCCAAGCTGATACCTTCGTCGGGGAGCTTCAGATTGATGGCCGAGATTCGCGACTTCGCGTTCCGTATGTGTGGCGGCAATTCCTCGCCCCGGATGACATCGGACCGCCCAAGCACCACCAATCTTTCAATAACATTCTCCAGTTCCCTGACGTTCCCTGGCCATGCGTATCGCGTCAGAAGATCTATGGCATCGTCTGTCAGGGACGGAATTGTCAACTGATAGCGCTCACAGTGTTTCCTCAGGAAATGTTGCAGAAGCAGAGGAATGTCGTCGCGCCGTTCTCGAAGGGGGGGAAGTTCTATGGCCACTACGCTGAGCCGGTAGAACAGGTCTTCACGAAACTGGCCATCCTCAATCAAAGCACCAAGGTCGCGGTTGGTCGCAGCGACAATTCGAACATTGATCGGAATCGGCTTGGGATAGCCAATTTTGTCGATCTCGCGCTCCTGAATGACGCGCAGGAGTCGAACCTGCAGATTGATCGGAAGTTCTCCAATCTCATCGAGAAAGACGGTTCCCTGGTTAGCAGCTTCGAATTTTCCATTGCGATCCGCCAACGCTCCGGTAAACGAACCCTTCCTGTGACCGAATAGCTCAGATTCGATCAGATTCTCGGGAATAGCGCCGCAGTTGATGGTGATAAAAGGCTTGGAGGATCGGAGACTGTTCTGGTGGATTGCCTTTGCGAGCAGTTCCTTGCCGGTACCCGATTCCCCCGTGAGGAGCACGGTCGAATCGCGCCCTGCAATCTGCAATGCAACATCGAAGACGTCGCGCATTTTTTTGGAGGCACCAACGATGTTTTCAAAGCGAAACGCAGTATTCGCAAAGTCGCGCAGATAACGGTTTTCGTCCGCCAGTTGCCGATGCTCCAGAGCATGCTGAACATTCAGCTTCAGTTCGTCTGGATTCACTGGCTTCAGCACATAATGCGCAGCGCCAAGCTTCATCGCATCCACTGCGTCGGCAACCGTGCCAAAAGCGGTAATGAGGATGACCGGCGTGTCTGGGCTAGCTGCCTTGATACGGACGAGGAGATCCAGCCCGCTGAGGTCACGCATGCGGATGTCGGAGATGACAAGCGAAGGCGGGCTGCTCTCAAACACTTGTAGGCCGCTTTTTCCGTCCGCCGCGGTAACGACCGCGTATCCTTCTTCCTTAAGCCAAAACTCTATAAGCCGTCGCTGGCTGGCGTCGTCGTCAACGACAAGGATCGGAGCGTTTTCCATGTCTACCTGCTACTCACAACCGAGTCGACAACAGCGGCTTCAAATACAGGCAGCGTCACCGAAAAAGTTGTGCCTCGTTGAGGGTTTGGTCGAGTGGCGATGTGTCCGCCGTGCTGGCTGACAATCTGGTATGCGATGGAGAGGCCTAGTCCTGTGCCGTTGGTGCGTGTTGTGAAAAAGGGATCGAAGACACGTTCCATATCTTCCGGCGGGATACCAACGCCCTCGTCTTCAACCTCTACCCGAACCCAATCGCCATCTCGATTCGCGCGCAGCGAGATCTTTCCTCCATCTGGGGTCGCTTGAACCGCGTTGATCACGAGATTTAAAAGAACCTGCTTGATCTGCTCTGGATCGACGGAAACCGGAGGTAGTGCTTCTGCGCTCTCCACCCGGACCGAGACACGGGCCATTGTCGCAGTCTTAGACGCCAGCTTTGCCACTGATTCGAGAAGTGAACCAATTTCAGAAACGAAGATTCGTGGTGGCTGAGGACGTGCAAACTCGAGAAAATTGGTAACCAGGCCATTGAGACGGACGACTTCACGGGAAGCCAAATCTGTGAACTCCCGCCTTGAATCCTCAGGCAATTGTGGGCGACCCAGAATCTGAACAGCTCCCTCGATAGATCCAAGCGGGTTACGAATTTCGTGGGCGAGCCCCGCCGAAAGTTCGCCAAGGGCGGAAAGGCGATCGGCGCGCCGCAGCCGTTCAAAAGACTTCTGCAACTGGGCATTTGCTTCAGCCAGTTTAAGGGCCGTCTCCTCGACCCTGTGTCGTTGTGCTCGCTCGTGATCGGCAAGTATGCCCGTTAACGTCGCGATTACGAAGAACATCCCAATCTCAACATATTGGGCGGCCGTGTACTCGGGCTCGGATTTCCAAGCCATCACGATATGGGGAATGTAGGAACCGGCAGCCACGGTTGCGGCAGATAGCCCTCCGCGCCAACCGAACCACAACGCTGCCAGCAGAATGGGAATGTAATATGCCCGCTGTAACAGCGGGTGAATCCAAATATGAGTTATCGGCGTGACATAATGCAGGAACGCAACAGCGCTGATCGCTGCCGTCAAAATTACCGCTCGCTGCCAGCTTTTCGTCGAGATCGTCACTGCCGAGATTCTAGCATTTGTTTGTGCTGGCCGAGTCGCACATGGCACAGTTTCTAGAGCCTGTTATGAACTTGGGCTGAGTAATTTGAATAGGTTGGCGAGCATGAGCCATGCGAAGGCGAGGTAGTGGTATCCGGCGAGCGTCTCGGACAGGCGTTCGTAGTCTCTGGCGAGTCTGCGGAAGCGTGCGGCCCAGGCGAAGCTTCTTTCCACCACCCAGCGTCGCGGTAACAGGACAAAGCCGCGCTTTGCCTCAGTATGCTTGATGACCTCCAACTGGATGCCGTGACTGGCTGCGGCATCTTCAGCAGCCTGGCCGGTGTAGCCTTGATCGACATAAGCAAGCTCCACATGGTCTCCGGTAATCTGCTGCACCTCGGCGGCGAGCCGTTCCACCTGCGCCCGATCCTGCTCGTCGGCTGCGGTCACATGCAGCGCCAGCAGATGGCCTAGCGTATCCACGGCGGCATGCACCTTGGAGCCTTTGCGGCGTTTGGCCCCATCGTATCCAGCGCGTGCGCCCGACTCCGGCGTGGACTGGAGGGTGCGGCTGTCGAGGATTATGGCGGTTGGCTTCGCGTTGCGCCCGGCGAACTCGCGCAGCAGGCTGCGCAGGTCTTCCACCATGATCTCGAAGACTCCGGCCCGCAGCCAACGCTGCATCTGCTGATAGACCACGGGCCACGGCGGCAGATCGTGCGGCATCATCCGCCACTGATTGCCCGTTCGCACGATGTAACGCAGACCGTTGAACACGGCCCGCAGCGAGTGCTCCCGCTGCAACGCGTCCTCTCGGCACAACGCCAGATACGGCGCTACAAACCCCCACTCTTCATCGCTTACGTCACTCGGATAGCCAACCTGTCGCTTGTTCCCCATCCCTCCATGCTGGAGTGAAATCAGCGGCACGCAAAGAATCTACCTTGGTGCAGGTTCATAACAGGCTCTAGGAATTTGCTCGTCAAGGCCACGCCTTAGCAGCCCGTGGTGCAAGTCGCTGAATTTCAGGCCATCTGGAATCGGGTTCTGGTTTGGGGATAGGATCTGGATGAGGCGAGAACCGGGCCGGTATGGGGTTTCACTGCGCTCTCGGGCCGAGTTCCGAGCTAATCGGAAGTTATACCGATGAATTTTCCTTGGCGCCCTTGTGTTGACCCTTCATCTTGCAACCTCAACTGACTTCTGAAACCGGTTGAGCGTGAGGTCGGCAGTCTGCACAATCTCCTGTTTGCACGATCACTCGGCCACCGTGCCGGTGCTGGAGCTGCGCCCTGCGGCTCTGCGTTCAGAACTCGCGTACCGCGCCCTCCGGGTTTCGGACTCCTCCCCCCTCGCAGGCTCCGGGTCCCTTTCCAAAAACTTCTTCTCTTGGCAACGCGGCTACGCCGCGACTTGGGAGTAGCGCACCTTGCGCCCCTTCGGGATGTGTGTCCCGAGTAACCGGGCAAAAGGAGAAACACCATGCAAATCAAACAAACCATCACCCTCTTCGGCACCGTCAGCAACTCAGCCACCAGCCGCACTTCCAAGAACGGCCGCAAGTACACCGCCTTCGGAGTCGCAATCATCCCCGACCGCAACCTTCAGGCCTTTCACTACAACGTCGTGGCATTCGGCAAGCAGGGCCACTTCGCCAAGCCGCTGTAGAAGGGCACCCGCATCAAGCTAGTCGTCCAGGCACAATCTCAACCCGACAACATCGCCACCCTCCCACTCCTCACCGCAACCTTCGTGCGACCGGTTCGTCCGGTTGCACGGGGGACTGCGACAGAGACATTGGCGGCATGAGGCTCTGCAATCGGCATAGGGGGGAGAGTTGCCTCTCCTCCCCTGCCACACCACCGGACATGCGGGTCCGCATCCGGCGGTTCGGACGGATTGAGCTAAGGACCAGCGAACAACCTGGGAACTCCAAGCGCTTCGAAGCGGGCGATGGGGAACGCGATGTTCAGGGCGGGGCTGTTGGCGATGCGCCATGGCCCGTGCGCACTCCCGGCCGTTTTGGCAGCCAGGTCCTTGCTCACTCCCAGAGCACACAGTTTAGCGAACCGCACCGTTCCGCGTTTCCACTGCTTCCAGATCACGGATCGCAGCCTGCGCCGCATCCATTGATCCAGTCTCTCCAGCACTGAGGGCGTCTCGCAGAAGCCGAAGTAGCTCTTCCAGCCGCGTAAGTAGCCGGACAACTGCTTCGTCATTTGCTCGATACTGATGCCCCGCGTCCGTTGAGTAAGTTCCCGAACCTTCTGCTTGAAGCGCACCAGGGCCTTGGCGGCAATGCGCCGCTTTGGTTCCAGTGCGTTCGAGATGCTGAAGCCGAGGAACTTACGTTCTGCCGGTCTCGCCACTGCGCTCTTCTGTTCATTGACCTTAAGTTTGAGACGCCGCTCGATGAACTGGGTTATGCTACGCTTCACCCGTTCCCCTGCCCGCTGGCTGCGAACATAGATGTTGCAATCGTCCGCGTACCGCACGAAGCAGTGTTTGCGCCGCTCCAACTCCCGATCCAATTCGTCGAGCACAAGGTTCGACAGCAGTGGTGAAAGTGGACCGCCTTGCGGCGTGCCCTCATCCACCGGATCTACCAGCCCGTTCTCCATCACGCCAGCCGTGAGAAATGCCCGGATCAGCTTGAGCATCCTCTTGTCCGCGATCCGGCGCGCCACAGCCGCCATCAGCTTGTCGTGGTTGACCCGGTCGAAGAACTTTTCCAGATCCAGATCAACCACCCAGCGGCGGCCTTCGGCTATATACTTCTGGGCCTCGGCTACCGCCCGATGCGCCGAGCGTCCGGGCCGGAACCCGTGGCTGTGAACGGAAAACTCCGCGTCCCATCTGCGTTGCAAGACCTGCATCACCGCCTGCTGAACCATGCGGTCCAACACCGTCGGGATGCCCAGCTTGCGCACCCCGCCGTCCGGTTTGGGTATCTCTACCCGCTTCACCGGCTGCGGCTTGTAAGTCCCTGCAAGAAGCTGCTCGCGGATGGCTGGCCAGTGCTCCAACAAGCAGCCCGATAACTCACCGACCGTCATGCCGTCGATGCCCGGACTGCCCTTGTTGGACTTCACTCGCTTGAAAGCCTGCAAGCAGTTTTCCCGCTCGCAAACCTCTTCCATCAGTTGTTCGTGGTTAGCCGGGCTTTCGTTCCCGCGCTTCGCCGCGAGCGTTTCGGACCCTTCGCCAGAAGCCATTGGAGCTTCACTCCGCCCCTCCTCGCCAAAGGCCAGCCGAAGCTGGTTGTTCTGCCGCTTGCCGCTCATCGAGTCGCGCCGCCTACTTGCCCTTTCCTTCCGTTTGGGCCTTCGCCGCTTGCACGGCTACTATGCCCGCTGCTGACTTCTGCCGCACGGTCAGAGTGAATCGCTTCACCCTCAGTCCCGATTTCAGGACGGACGGCAGACCTCCCGTGATAAGAATGACCGCCTTCAACGCGCAACCGCCGAATTTACCACCAGCGCTCTTGATGGATATGGACTTCGCTGTCAGTTGCCAGCTCGTCCTGCACCGTAGGCCTCATATCCGGTTCTTGTCCATCGGCTCGCGTCTTTGCTCCACGCTTCCTTCAGACCCCGCCTCGCGGCAACGCCCTTGCGCTTCGCTATCACTTCTCCTCCATCAGGATGTGAAGGGGACTTACACCCCCAAGATGTCATTCATGCACGGCGTACAACGCAAAACGGCCGCTCCTGAGAGCGGCCGTAGCGAACAAAAATCGATTTATAG
>VFSW01009163.1_pt1 | contig 14149 bp, 9 predicted proteins | sample 5358111 | NCBI WGS metagenome assembly VFSW01 (sample SAMN11554181, study PRJNA540505) | mine drainage metagenome | isolation source: sediment from site ElyBrook_90M | place: USA: Ely Copper Mine, Vershire, VT | collected 2017
AGAAGAGAAGCCGGCCGCGGTGCTCAAGGCCTGTGAAACTCACAACCTTCTTGGCGTTGTGAACCCTACGCTGGAAAAACGGCATCCGGATTACGACGCGATCAATCGGATCTTCCGTGTCCGCGAGGAAATGGTTTCCTCGGGTCTGCGCCCGCGCCTGTTTGCTCCGGTCACGGTAGCGATCCTCGGCCGGCTGAAGGATACGGAGCGAAAAGCCGCTCTCGCCCGCGTTTCGCTTCCTGCCTCGGAATTGCGCTCGGTGCAGGATGTGGAGCCGGAAGCCTCGAAAATAGTGAAGCTCCTCACCGGCCCCAAGACAGCGGCCGCGCGCGACGCTTATGCGTACCTGGAAAAGGCGCCGCTGGAATTACTGGCCTACATCCTGGCCGAGTCCTCCAACGCAAAAGCCGTGGGAAAAATTAAAACCTATTTCAGTAAGTGGAAGCCGATCCGCCAGGCTCTACCGGGCGTCGCCACGGAACTCGAACTCCTGGGCATGGAGCGCGGCCCGAAATTCGATAAAGTGGTGGAAGATTTCTTCCAGTTGCAGCTCCTCGGCCGCGCGCGCAAGCCCGAGGATCACGCCAAGATTCTGCGAAAACTAGCCGGCATCAAGGAACCGCCCAAAAAAGTGGAAGAAAAGAAAAAACCGGAAAAGCCGAAGAAGAAAGGCGAGCCGGGATATAAACAGGAACAAGCCGCCGGTGGGCCGGTGACTCCTCCAAAAATAGAGCCTCACCGCATGGCGCCGGGGAAATCGGCTCCCGCGCCAACACCAAAGCCGAAGCCCAAGGCGAAGAAGAGATAATGTGCATATGCTTTACAGCTTGCGGAAAAAATGGTTTCTTTTGTCATTCTGAGCGAAGCGAGGAATCTCTCTTTGATTGCAGCTCAAGAAAAGAGGAGATTCTTTCCGCTGGTCCGTTCCGATAGCCACGTGCGCAGATCAAAGATCCCTTGTCAATTAACGGTATAGCCTTTGAAGCAATGCCTTTCCTTCGGCCTCACCCAGCACTCCCTTTTTTATGAGGGCCAGGAGAAGTTCATGCAAAACAAAATATAGGCCTTTGGTTGACTCCGCCGCGGCGCCCAGCGCTTCCGATTTTTCCGGCTCCTCCGTTCCCGCTGAGGATTTCCCGGTTAATTCGTTGAGCCAGTTTTGGAAGATCCGAAGCTGCCTTGGCATTGCGGAAACGAAGGCGACACCCATGCCCATGCCAGCATGAGAGAATAAGACCTTCGCATCCGCCTCGAAAGTCTCTTTGTCCTTTGTCAAACGAATTTTGATTGCCGTCCCGGCGGCGTATGGGTTCATTGTGTCCACATAACACCCTCCGAGACTCAAATCGGAGGTTCGCGCGCTGAGTTTTACATGCGACTGAGGTTCGATCGCTTCCACAAAAGCGGTAAATGGAAATCGGACGTGTGATCGGCGTTCGGACTGGCGCTCCGCAGTTCTTGTGGCTTCTGAAGACCCTTTGTGAGTTCTAGCTTCATCGTCTGACATGTCGGGTTCCTTTTTACGCGGTCGAGGACGTGGACTTTTCGATTAATAGAAGTGAGATGAAGCCGCGCTTGTGATAACACCTATCTTACGTCCCCTCGTTATTAATTGTAACCATATTTATTTTATCTGCATCGTAATAGTGTAAAGGGATTGGGGATTGGTGCGTGGCTAAGGATCAAATGGACGAGCGTTACTGGATTAGCCGGCTTCCTTGGAGACAGAAGAACAAGGCGGAATCAAAGTCCGCCCAGATCAAGTTTGCGCCAAAACTGAAGATTCGCCGAGAAGGCGGTTGGCAACACCTCGAATTACAGCTAGTGAATCGCTCTAGCTGGGCGGTTTGGGTCGAGGGAGCTAGCGTTGTCTTGGCTGACCTGGTTGCCGATTTTCAAACTGTAATTCCCCCGGAGCAAACCAAACGCGTAATTCTCCGGAATGTGAATCCACATGAGACATTCAGCGTGAATTTCGCCGGTGCGATCCACGACGCCGCTGGCAGGCCGCAGGGCCAGTGCACGTGCCTTGTCCTTATAGATGTCCGCTATCGCGTCTTCAATGAATGGTGCAATGCGAAGCTTGAGACATATCGCGTCGAAATGGAGGGGCTTAGCGTTTTTGGTCTTCGCAGCGCACGTTGGTACGACAGGAAGATGAAACAAATCGTCGGTCGATTCGATCCGCCTGACACCTAGAGCGTATTACACAACCTAGCTAAGTTGTTGATTCCATTGGGCCGAAACCCGGTTGTGCAATACGCTCTAGATTGTTTCGTCGGCCGACTGTGTGCTTTTCTCCGACGATTGATAAACAAAGACGCAATCGCGACCGGCTTTCTTTGCTCGATACAACGCTTCGTCAGCGGCGCGTATTAAATCTTCTGAATTGTCCCCGTGTGCGGGATAGGTCGCAATGCCCGCCGAAACTGTGATAACGCTGAGGATTTGGCCGCGATGATGGAGGGAAAGATGCTTAATTGCCTCGCGAATGCTCTCTACGCACTTATAAGCTCCCTCGGTATCCACTTCAGCCAGAATAAGAGAAAATTCTTCTCCTCCATAACGGCAAGCTAGATCTCCAGCGCGCACCCGGCTTTTAATCACTCCAGCAACTTCCCTGAGCAGGATGTCTCCAACCTGGTGGCCATAGGTGTCGTTAAAGCGTTTGAAGTGGTCCAAATCAAGCATCACCATGGAAACATTGCGACCTGTTCGGTTCGCGCGGTGGAATTCCCGGTTTAACGACTCCTCTAGGTAACGACGGTTATAAAGGCCCGTAAGTGGGTCACGAATCGATTGGTTGCGAAGTAATTCCCGGAGCTTAAGGTTCGCAAGGGCTAAAGAAACACGCTCGGCAACTGCGCTGGCGCGGCGTTTAAGGATGGCTTGCTCAAACAGCATCGCTTGTGGCGACTGAGTCGCAGGACTTGCCATGTCTTCGATGTATAGGAGACCCAAAGTTTCTCCCTGGGCAGCCAACGGTACGCAGAGGTAGTTTACGGAGCCGGATAGACGCACGTGTGAACATGCCAATGGAGAGCCGGGGCCTCCGTAAGGCTTTCCCTGCCGCAGGCCCCAGCAATCGTCAGGATGAAACACAGACTCAATCGTCGAACAATTGCTCCAAGTGGTAACGGTTTCCACAAGATCGCGCGACGAATTGAGAATGCAAAGTGCGCCCGGTCGAACGCCAAATATGCCTGAAAGGATTTTTTCACTCATCTTGTACGCTTCTTCGACTGTCTGACAAGATTGCAACATATCGCCCAATTCGCTCAAATTCTTGCTTTCTCTGGCGAGCGCCTCCGATTCGAGCAATGCAGCCTTTAACTGCTTGTCGGCCATTTTGCGGGCGGTAATGTCACGTAAAAAAACGACACCCCCTCTTTTCTCGCTCCGACCATTGCGCAGCGGACTACCCGCCACGAGCATCCACCGAAGCTCTCCACCGTTGGGGGGACGAACGCATATCTCCAATTCAGTTGCGGAATCCTTCACGAGAGCACAACTGAGAGGCAATTCGTCGGCCCTAAGCAATGTTTCGCCATCATTCTTATAAAGACCTAGTAGTTCAGGGTATTTCTCACTTAATTCTCCCGCAGGGGCGCCCGCGCTGTAATTGACTCCGACCGGATTCCGAAGAATGATCTTGCCGGAAGTGTCGGCGACGATCACCGCGTCGCTGCAACTATCCAAAATCGATTGCAGTAGTTCCTTCTGTTCGGCAGCAGTACGTTCGGCCTGTTCACGGCGAGAGAGTTCACGGTTGAGAACCCCGAGCGCGAAAATCAAAAACAAAAATACGGAAGCCCCCAGAAATGCATTGATTTTTATCGCTCGACGGGAATTCGCTTGAGCCGCCGCGGTTTGTTCTTGCAAAAGCCCTCGCTCCGAACGATCGAAGACATCTAACAGATCTATGAGTTGCGTGGAGACCTTGGTGCCTTGATCGTCAAAATCGTCCTGCTGTTTCCGATCATTGGGATTTCTCTGATGGAGCTCCACGGAGGCTTTCAAGAGCGATAGCCGCGACTTTACGAACGGTTCCATCTGCGCGAGGCCGATTTGCTGCTGAGGGTTGTCTACTGTTAACTTGCGCAGTGTGGCGAAATCCGCCAGCGCCGATTTGCTCGCGAGGATAAACGCATCGATTTGCGTTGGGTCCCCCCAACGGGTATACGCTCGACGAGTGGCCGCGGCATCGTAAATATGAGATCGAAGTAACTCACTGGCTTCAAGGACATCCCGGTAGTGAGAAACCGAATGGTCGTTCTCTGCCGTGCTGCGATTTCCTTGAATGGAAAGCCAACCTATGATTCCGAGTGTAATCAGAGCAAGGATAAACGCAATATTCGTTTTGCTCTTCAAGCTCAAAAACACCGCCTTGCCTTCTCGCCACGCTGGAGACTCAAAGGCAGTTCAAGCTCTATTAACTTATCCGATTCTAAATCCTTTACACGATCGAAGCTAATGGAATGAGCTGTGGTGTCTGAATGAATAATGGCGCGCAGAATCGTTAGTCCGTCGCCGCATAGGACGAAAAGCCGTACCAGACCCAATCCCAACAAGCCGGGAAACGCATCGCTCCGGCCGGGGACTCGGAATTAGAATTGGAGCACGGCCAATCCGATCGCGGCGATCCGAGGAGCGCTGCGCGCCGAGGAATCTCATTTGTCCTGCATTTAAACCGAAGTGAGATTCCTCGTTTCGCTCGGAATGTTAAAATAAGCCACTCTTTCCGCGGGCCGTGAAGCCCGTCCTACTAAACGTAGCTAAAATCCTCGCGCGCGATTAGAATAGCCTCCGGCATGGAAACTCCCAGATTCGTTCACCTGCATCTGCACACGGATTATAGTTTGCTGGATGGCGCGTGCGACCTCGAAGAAGTTGTCGATGAAGCGGCGCGCCGGAAGATGCCGGCGGTGGCCGTCACCGATCACGGCAATCTTTTCGCGGCGGAATCGTTCTACCACACGGCCAAGACGCGGGGCGTGAAACCAATCATCGGCTGCGAAGTGTATGTCGCGAAGGGAAGCCGGCACGATCGCGGCGAAACGCCGGCGCGCGATGCGGCCAATGGCCACGCGAATCCAGCGGCGGCGGAGCCGGGGCAGCGTTCCAACAACCACCTCGTCCTGCTCTGCGAAAATGCGGAGGGCTACCGCAATCTGATCAAGCTCGTTTCGGCCGGATATTTGGAAGGCTTTTATTACAAACCCAGAATCGATTACGACCTGCTGGCCAAACACAGCAAAGGTTTGATCGCTTTGTCGGCCTGCTTGAACGGCGCCGTCACTCAAAATTTGGTGGAAGAGCGGCCGGATCAGGCTCGGGAAGCCGCTTACCGGCTGCGCGACATTTTTGGAAAAGGGAATTTCTTCCTGGAAATTCAGGACCAGGGCCTGGAAATCGAAAAGCGCGTCAATCCGAAAATTGCGGACCTATCGCGCGAGACCGGCATTCCGCTGGTCGCCACCAACGATTGCCACTATCTGAAGCATTCCGACGCGCACGCGCAGGAAGTGCTGCTGTGCATTCAGACCGGCAAAACCATGAGCGACACGCACCGCATGAAATTTGCCACCGACCAATTTTTCTTCAAGACCGCGGAAGAGATGGCGCAGCTCTTTGGCGAAATTCCCGATGCGCTCGAACGCACCGTGGCGATTGCCGAGCGCTGCAACGTAAAGATCGACGCCATGCAGAATTCATTTCCGGATTTCCAGGTTCCGGAAGGGCATACGGTCGACACTTATTTCGAGGCAGTCTCCCGCGAAGGCTTCGTTTCTCGCGTGCCGATTCTGGAAGCGCGCGCCAAGGCCGGCCTGCTCCGCAAAACGCTGGCCGAATATGAAACGCGCCTGACGAATGAAATCCGGATGATTCAGAAGATGCGCTACGCCGGATATTTCCTGATCGTCTGGGATTTTATTCGCCATGCCAGGGCGCAGGGAATTCCAGTGGGGCCCGGCCGCGGTTCCGCGGCGGGCAGCCTGGTGAGCTACGCGCTGCAGATCACGGACGTCGATCCGCTGCAATACGATTTGCTGTTCGAGCGCTTCCTCAATCCGGAACGCGTGTCGATGCCCGATATCGATATCGATTTTTGCATGCGCCGCCGCGGCGAAGTGATCGAGTACGTCACGGGAAAATACGGCCGGTCGAACGTGGCGCAGATCATCACGTTCGGAACCATGGCGGCCAAGGCGGCGATCAAGGACGTGGGCCGCGCGATGGATTTGCCTTACGGTGAAGTGGATCGCATCGCGAAGCTGGTTCCAGCGCAGCTCAACATCACGCTGGACGAAGCTTTGAAGCAGGCGCCGCAACTCAAAAGCCTGATCGACGGAGACGCACGCTATACGGACCTGATGGAAGTCGCGAAACGCCTGGAAGGCCTGGCGCGGCACGCCTCGACGCACGCCGCGGGCGTCGTCATTTCTCCCGAGCCGCTTACCAACATCGTGCCCCTGTACAAGTCCAACCGGGATGAAATCACGACGCAGTACGACATGAAGGGACTTGAGCACATCGGCCTGCTCAAGATGGATTTCCTGGGTCTGACGACGCTCACCGTGCTGGACGACACCGTGCGCATGATGGAACAAAACCGCAACGTCCGCATCGATCTGAGTACGCTGCCCCTGGACGACGAGGACACTTACAAACTTTTCTCCCGGGGAGAAACAACAGCGATATTCCAATTTGAATCGCACGGCATGCGGGATATTTTGCGCCGCTATCAACCCACGCGCCTGGAAGACCTCACGGCTCTGAACGCGCTGTACCGTCCCGGCCCGATCCAGGGCGGCATGATCGACGACTTCATCAACCGCAAGCATGGGAAAAAGAAAGTCGCGTACGATTTGCCCGAGCTGAAGGAAATTCTGGAAGAAACGTACGGCGTGATTCTGTATCAGGAACAAGTCATGCAGATCGCCAATCGGCTGCCCGGCTTTTCGCTTGGGGAAGCGGACATTCTGCGGCGCGCGATGGGCAAAAAGAATCACGCCGAGATGGCGGCGCAGCGGGAAAAATTTCTGGCTGGATGCGCCACGCGGAAAGTTCCGGCGAAAAAGGCTGAAAAGATTTTCGACCTGATGGCGGAATTCGCCGGGTACGGCTTCAACAAATCGCACTCGTGCGCTTACGCTTTGCTCGCCTACCAGACCGCATATTTGAAAACGCATTATCCCGTCGAGTTCATGGCCGCGCTGCTGACCTCGGAAACGGGCAATACCGAAAAAGTGGTGAAGTACATCAACGAATCGCGCGGCATGGGCATCACGGTCCTTCCGCCCGACGTGAATTCCAGCGACCTCGATTTCACACCGGGGGGAGAAGCCATACGATTCGGACTCCGCGCCATTAAAAACGTGGGCGAAAACACGGTCAAAGGCATTCTCGATGCGCGCGCGGAACTTGGACGATTCACCTCGATCCATCAATTGTGCGATCACATCGACACGCGCCTGTTGAACAAGCGCGTTCTCGAAAGCCTGATCAAATCGGGCGCGATGGATTCCCTGGGATCGCGGCGATCGCAAATGTTCGCGGTCATCGACCGCGCCATGGAAAAGGCGCAGCGCCGCCAGCGCGAAAAAACGAGCGGGCAGCACGGGCTTTTCGGCGGCGCCTCCGCGGCCCCGGAATCCGCCGACGAACCGCTGCCCGATCTCGAAGAGTGGCCCGAACAAGAAAGATTGGCCGCGGAATTCGCGACGGTGGGTTTTTATATTTCCGGCCATCCGCTCTCGAAATACGCGTCCAAGCTGGCGGAACTGGGCGCCGTCGATCTTGCCGCGGTGGAGGGACGCAGGAACGGCGAAGAGATCGCCGTCGCGGGCATCGTGGTCGCCATGCGCAGCATGCGGTCTCGCAAAGGGGGACGCTGGGGGATTCTCACTTTGCAAGACATGACCGGAGTGCTTGAAATTCTAGCCTTTCCCGAATCGTTCGCGCGTCTGGAAGCCGTCTTTAAGAGCAACGCGCCGTTGGTTCTGAAGGGGCGCGTCAACGTGGAAGAAGCCGGGACTCGCCTTGCGGTGATGGCCGCTCGGAACCTCGAGGACATGGGGCAGCGCCCGCCGAGTGTGATGCGCGTCCGCATGAAACTGGAGACGGTCGATGCCGGAGTGCTCGATGAACTGAAGGAGCTGTTCACGAACAAGCCCGGTTCGTGTTCGGTTGCGTTCGATCTCGTTTCACCGGAGGGCGCCGTGGCCACGCTTCGAGCCGATCAGCGCGTGCGGGCGGATCAAGAACTCGTGCGCGAAGTCTGCCGACTGTGCGGCGACAACGCCGTACAGCTCGAAGCGCGCGCGTAGACGGATACCGGCGTCCACGATATTTGTGGTTTTGACGAAAGATTTGCCGTGGCCCGCGTCTTCAGACGAGGGGCTTTTCTTCGCGATTGGCGGAGAACCCTCGGGTCTGAAGAGGCGAGCTACAATACCGGCGACGACCGAAGCCTTTAACGTTGCGGGGAATGTAAACGGCGGCGGATAAATTGTAAGCGCGATATTTAACCTTATGGCCCGAGAATCTCGAAAAGAAGAAATCGAAAAGCTAGAGAGGGAATTAGCCGACCTCCAGCGCATGACCCGGCCGGACGTCCCTTCCCCCGAATTGGACCGCCTGCGCGGCGAAGTCTCCAAATTGCGCCGCGATTTTTACGAAAACATGGGCGCCTGGCAGCGGACGCTTCTGGCGCGCCATCCCCAACGTCCCTACATGATGGATTACGTGCGCATCCTGTTTGAGGATTTTCATGAACTGCACGGCGACCGCGCGTACGGCGACGACGCGGCAATGGTGACGGGCTTTGCGCGCTACCGCGGACGTCCCGTCGTGCTCGTTGGCCAGCAAAAGGGCAGGGACACCAAGCAGCGCGTGGCGCAAAATTTCGGACAGGCCAAGCCCGAGGGCTACCGCAAAGCGCTGCGCGTCATGCAGCTCGCCGCGAAGTTTGGCCGGCCGATCTTCACGTTTATCGACACGCCGGGCGCTTACCCGGGAATCGACGCGGAAGAGCGGGGCCAGGCCGAAGCCATCGCGCGAAATCTGCGCGAGATGGCGCGCCTGCCCGTGCCCATCGTGGTGACCATCACAGGCGAGGGCGGATCGGGCGGCGCGCTGGCCATCGCCATCGGCGATCGGGTGAACATGCTCGAAAATTCCGTCTACTCGGTTATTTCTCCCGAGGGTTGCGCCTCGATCCTCTGGCGCGATGCGGCCAAAGCGGAAGTAGCCGCCGAAGCCTTGAAAATTACCGCGCGGGACTTGAAGGAGTTCGGAATTATCGACGAAATTATTCCGGAGCCGGAAGGCGGCGCGCATGTCGATCATGAAGCCTCCGCCGCGTTCCTCGGCAATATGCTCGACGACACGCTTCGCGATCTTTCGCGGTTGACGGTCGCCGAACTCCTCGACCGGCGCTATGAAAAATTCCGCCGCATGGGGCAGTTCTTCGAGGCTGCAAGAATTTAACCCGCCATTCTTGCGAACCACAGGGCCGCCTCTTAAATCGTTGGCGCGGCTGGTCTTGAAACCTCCATAGCTTGAGCAGACCGTAGGGGGGCGGCAAGCCCCGCCCCGACAAATGTTTCGGCAACCGAGGTTTGTTGACGGCCAAACAGCAATGATGGGTTAGGCCCACTGTGCAGCATCTTCATTGTCGCGCCGTGCCTTCTCGTCATAGTCTGGAAGAACGGAGAAAGGCCTCTCATGTCAAAGCAAACGGGATCGCAAGTATCGGAACCAGTGGCATCCAATGGCACCACTCAGGTTTTCCGCCCCTACGAACGGCTGGTCGAAATCAAGATTCTGGGGAAATCGTTTCAGGTCCCGGAGAAGAATACGATTCTTCGTTGCTTTCAGTACATCAGCCCGGAAACCATCCCCTACGGGCGTTTCTGCTGGAACCAGGACTGCCAATACTGCCGCGTCGTCGGAAAACTCACCGATGAAGACCGCCCGCATGAACTTCTGAGCTGCAAATTCCTGGTGAGCGCAGGCATGGAAATTACCGAAATAAGCCCCGAACTGAAGTATTGCCTCCAAAATAAGCTGGGCAAGTAGGCTTTTCCGTCAGGAGGCCCGTGGCGCTTCCGAGGTTTGCCAACGCCCCCGCGCCACAAGGCGATAATCATCCTCAACTTTTTGCCTTCGTTTCAACTTTGTATTGCCTGGCTCGTTTTCCGAGACTGCCCAATGCAGTGGCCTGGCTCTACCCTTGGGATCCCAGTTTGCGTGATTGAGTTTCGAAGGGTGCGCCTTCCCCGATTACGGCGCGCCTTTCAGCTTTGAGGCCGAGCCTGTGCTCCCTGCGCCATCTTCCCCTGGTCGGGTTTTCCTGTGTTTCCCTTGCCTTTCCCGCTGCTACTTGCTGTAGGATGTTGAACATATATGGGAACATCCCAGCATTATCTTCCTTGCGATGGGTGCGGTATCCCGGCGTCGCCCGATCACATAGCGCAACGCTTGCGTCGTCTCGAAGTCTCCACGAGGTTTCGGCCGGTGCATATCGGCGTGCTGTTTGTGGCTCTGGCGCCCCAGGTTCGTCCGGAAGACGATTTTTATGGCCCTGCGGAATCGAAGGAATTCACCGATCCCTTCCTAGAGGCCCTTGAAATTCACTCCTCCGCGGAAAAGTCTGCGCCGGAATTGGACGCTCACGCGACTGACTTAGCAAGACTCGCGGAATTCCAGCGAAGGGGATACTACCTGGCTTATCTTTCGGAATGTCCGATTCCGGTGAATGAGGAGCCTCCCGCTTCTACGATTGCACGGCTCGGCCCCACGCTGATCCGGCGAATCCGGCTCAATTACAAGCCAAAACACATTGCACCACTGGGGCAAGAGATGCTTCCTTTGGCTGAAGTATTGAGAGGCGAAGGAGTGGGCTCTCTTCTCATGCTGGATCAGGGGCTAACGTTGCCAATCCCAAGGACAGGGAATCGGGACTGGATGGAACTGTTCCGAAGGGCGGTGTCTGCCGTGGCACCTCGCGAAAATCTTTCCTCGGGGTATGATAGAATTTAACTTACGCAGACGGAACGAGATTTGGGAGCGGGGGGCTATACGTGAAACCTAGAGCGAAGTTCGGCATCGGAGTCGCGATTATCCTCGTCACTCTTTCCTGCCTGGCCTATGTCGGCGCGCAGCAAAGCAAGACCTACTACCATACGATCTCGGAAATTCCCACGCTGAATGGTACGGCGCTACACCAGCGTCTTCGCGTGGGCGGTGACGTGAAGAACGGTTCGATCCAGCACTATTCCGGCCGCGTGGATTTCGTTCTGGTCGAGCAAGGAAAAGCCCTTCCCGTCAGTTATGTGGGCACCGATCCGCTCCCCGATACGTTCAAGGATGGCGCTCAGTGCCTGGTCGAAGGCAAAGTGCAGCCCGACGGGCGATTTGTGGCTGAGACGGTTCAAGCCAAGTGCGCGTCTAAGTACGAAGCGGCGCCGGGCGGCCAAGCGCAGCCGGGGAATGCAACCGGCGATTCGTATCAAAACGGCAAGAGCTAGTTTGTTCGCTCGACGAGTTGTCGGAAATAATGGTGGCTATCCGAATCGCATTTGCCAGGACGGTAGAGTGCCGACTCGAATTGTTTAGCCTGAGAATCGAAGGGGATCCCGTCTCAAGAAGGCAAAGTTACTCCGCATGATGCCGGTGAAAAACACAGAATCGAGGACTTGATTTGGATCTGTTCGGTTCCTACGCGTTGTTGTTGGCTTTCGCCTTCGCGCTCTATGCGATTTTCGGGGGCATTGCCGCAATTATCACCCGGCGTCCCCTGCTGATTAAATCCGCGCGGAATGCAGGCTTCGCGGTGTGCGTTCTCATCTGGATCGGAACTGTCAGCCTCTGGTACCTGTTTTACACCGACAATTATTCGATGGCCTACGTTGCGGCCCACAGCAACCGGGATCTCTCCCCCTATTACAAATTTTCCGCGCTTTGGTCGGGCCAGGAAGGCTCGCTGCTGTTCTGGAGCTTCCTGCTTTCGATTTATGTGTTTTCGGCGCTCTTTGCATACCGGGGAAAACATCCGGAGTTGATGCCGTACGTCGGAGTGGTTCTCGCGGGCGTTCAAATTTTCTTTCTGACGATGAATAATTTCGTTGCCAGCCCCTTCCAGGTGCTTACGGCTCCCGGCGCCGGAGGAATTTTGCATCTGGCGACGCGCGCCGATGGAAGCGGCCTCAATCCGCTCCTGCAATATCCGGAGATGGCGATCCATCCACCCACGCTATATTCGGGCTATACGGGCTTCACGATCCCGTTTGCGTTTGCTCTGGGCGCGCTGCTCGGGCGATATCCGGGAGAGAAGTGGATTCATCTGACGCGCCGCTGGACCATGATCGCCTGGGCTTTTCAATCGGCTGGAATCCTGCTTGGCGCGCATTGGGCCTATGCCGTGCTCGGGTGGGGCGGCTACTGGGGCTGGGACCCGGTCGAAAACGCGTCCTTGATGCCATGGCTTACCGGGACAGCGTTTTTACATTCGGTAATCATGCAGGAAAAGCGCGGGATGATGCGCGTGTGGAACGTCTGGCTGGTCTTTCTCACCTTCATGTTATGCATTTTGGGGACTTCGCTGACGCGCAGCGGCGCGGTCAATTCGGTCCATGCCTTCGCGGAATCGAACATCGGCCACTGGTTCTGGGGCTTTCTGCTGGTGATTATCATCGTGTGCCTCGCGGCCTACTTCAAGAATCGCGATTACCTGCGCAGCGATAATCAACTGGACTCCATGCTTTCGCGCGAGTCCAGCTTCCTGTTCAATAACCTGATCCTCCTGGTCGCCTGCGTCGCGGTTCTGGCGGGCACGCTCTTTCCGGTGCTCTCGGAAGCGGTGCGCGGATCGAAGATCAGCGTCGGGCCTCCCTTTTTCAATCGCGTGAATATTCCCATCGCGATGTTCCTGTTGTTTCTGACCGGTGTCGGTCCGCTCCTCGCCTGGCGCAAGACGTCCGTGGAAAGCCTGCGCAAGAATTTCGGATTTCCGCTGATCGGCGGATTCGTGGCCGCGGGAATCGCGGTGGCGCTGGGCTTGCGTGAATTTTACGTGACCCTGTGCTTGCTGCTCTCCGTGTTCGTGACGCTGACAATACTCGCCGAGTTTTATCGCGGCGCGCGCGTGATTTCCGCGCGCACGGGTTCCAACCTATTTTCCTCCGTCTCGCAGCTCACCATGCGGAACACGCGGCGCTATGGCGGATACGTGGTCCACTTCGGAATGGTCCTCGTCTTTATCGGCATCTCCGGCCAAGCCTTCAATCAAGACAAGCAGATGGATATGTCGGCCGGCTCCGAGATGAACATCGGCCCTTACAATCTTTACCTGCAGAATTACGACTCCACGCAGGAACCCAATTACAGCGCCGAGCGCGCCACGATTGACGTGGAAAAGAACGGCCGCTCCGTAATGATGCTCTATCCCACGCGGCGCTTTTATCCGTCCAATCAAGAATCGGGCACGATGGTGGCCATCGCTTCGACGCTCCGCGAAGACCTCTACGTGGTTTATGCCGGGACGAATCCGGACACCAATCTTCCCGTGATTCACGCGTACCTGAATCCGCTCGTGAAGTGGATTTGGCTGGGTGGAGCGGTGGTCGTCCTGGGAACGATTCTCGCTCTTCTGCCGAACCGGCAAGCGGTCATGGTCCTTTCCACGGCAACGGCCGGGCAATCCGCGCCCATGCCCGGAGGAGCGCAACCCGCGCAAGTATCGTATTCCGCTCGATCGCAATTGCCGGGGAGTACGGGTACGGGCTCTAGTTGGAGTCCGCGAGAAAAATGACCGACCGCCGGCGAGTTGCGCTGATTTGCGCCGCGTGCGTGGCCATCGCCTCGGCGCTCGTTCCCCTGCACGTGGACGCGCAGAAAACCGATCGCGCCAAGATTCTGGGCGCGAAGCTGATGTGCATGTGCGGCTGCGGCCAGATTCTCACGCAGTGCAATCACCTCAACTGCCCGTCGTCCGGCCCAATGCTCAAGGAACTGGACGCGCATGTGGCCAAGGGCGAATCCGACGACTTGATCGTTCAGGATTTTGTACAGGAATACGGCGAAAAAGTCTTGAGCGCGCCGCCCACCAGGGGATTCAACAGCATCGCCTGGTACATTCCGGGCG
>VFSW01009164.1_pt1 | contig 14149 bp, 15 predicted proteins | sample 5358111 | NCBI WGS metagenome assembly VFSW01 (sample SAMN11554181, study PRJNA540505) | mine drainage metagenome | isolation source: sediment from site ElyBrook_90M | place: USA: Ely Copper Mine, Vershire, VT | collected 2017
AGGTTGCCGAGAAGTTGAAGGCCGAAGGGTTGCGCGTGGAAGTCGACGAGCGCGCAGAGCGCATGAATTCCAAAATCCGCGACGCCCAGAACCAGAAGATCCCCTACATGCTGGTGGTAGGAGATAAAGAAGCCGAAGCTGGCGCGGTAGCTTTGCGGCTGCGCGGCGGAGAGAACCCGGGCGCCATCCCGCTGGCGGACTTCATCGCTAAGGCGAAGAAAGACATAATTGAAGGAATTTAGAATAACCTTACCACCCCCTCTCCTGGAACAAAATAGCGTTGCAGGAGAGGGGCAATGCATTAAGGTTTTTGATACACAATAAATACCAAAGGAGCGGGCTGACCGGCGGAAATCTTCTGTACAATCACCCGGATGAGTTCGAGTTTTGGATCGAGCGGTATTGGGATGCCCATATCGCTGCACGAACTGGATTCACCGATTTCAATACCTGAATAGGGTTCTAATTCTAAAGCTGGCTTATCACCGGCTTGTATTGAAACCTGAGGATTCCAATCAGCAGAAATGAATTTACGATTCCATGGGGTTTCAAAACATATGTGCAAGCTGGTGAAAGATGGGCTGAGGGTTATCGTTTCCAATCGGACGCTAATCCCATCAGCCACCTGAGTCTGGTTGGGTATCAAGGTCAATCCTTTATAGACCGGGATGACGATGTCAAAATGATAATTACCAATCAATGGAGGAGGTGTCGGGGTTTGTGTTTCCTGGCCCGGGATGTGGACCTCCCCAAAGTTCCAACGCGGCCCGCAGGGCCCAATCGTTAAATCCATACGCAAGTGTAAATGGTCGTGGCGGCTGGCATCGATGGGCTGGTTTGATACATACGTCAAAAGAATAGGCTGCCCGGGGTCATCTTTTTTTACCTGCACATCCACAGGATCGATACTGCCAATCGAGACTCCCTGATCATTTGAAACATACAACTTACAGATGTACTCATTCATCAGAGCCCCTTCGGGCAGTTTTAACCCTTCAACAGCCATTTGGATGGCCAATCTATTCTCATCCGCATAAGCCCAGTTCAAGGTCACGGTAATCCCCTTGTGTGTACTGGAGGGTCCAGAAGATTGAACGAGCTGAGTGGGAACTGCGGCGAAGACAGTCGGTGCAGATGCCTGGTTAAAATTGACAACTAACCCTTTATTCTCAACATTTTGAAGCCCCGGATCAATCATGATCCGGTAAAAAGCGTAAGCTGCCGTCGCTACGGCGATCAATGCGCCCAACACAATCACGACAGTCAGTGACAATTTAACCTTCGGGTGAATTAACGGGATAATTTTTGCTGTAAACACATCCTTAATGCGCGGGCAAATATTAACATTCTTTTGTATGTCGGTAATCGCGGCCTGCCATAACGCCTTACGAAGAGTTTCATCAGTATTCATAAACCGTTCCTCTCTGAGCCAAGTAAGGTGCGCAACTTGCTTCGTGCGGAATTCAACAACCATTTAACTGTACCAACGGGCGACCCAAGCTCCCCAGACATCTCTTTTTCGCTCATATCCAGGAAATAGCGTTGGACGATTACAGCCCTTTGGCGAGGTGACAGTTCTCCCATTGCGGCCCAAATTGTATTTTGGAATTCGGAAGTTTCCGATTGATTCTCAGGGGAATTAGACCCTAACTCGATCAATTTTCTGAGGTCCTTGCCACCTGCTTTCGAATCAATCGGGACTTGTCTGGCCTCTTTACGGGCTTTCTTCAATGCAGAATTAGCCACGCTGCGCATAAACCACGGTGCAAAAGGCCGGTGATCATCAAATTGGTCAATGATCTGGTAAACATGGACAAAAGCATCCTGCACGATATCCTCGGCCAAAGGGATATCGCGAGTAATCAGATATGCAATCCGCACAGCTTTAGTCTGATGGGTAATTACTAACCATTCCAGGCCGTTGATGTCGCCCTGCTTCAACAAGCGGATAGCGTCGCTTTCGTTCATATTGAATAATTCAAAGAATAGAATGGGATCATACTTAATATATCCAATCGTAAGGGAAAAAGTTGGTTCTTATAATGTATGAATATAAATTTTTTTTGATCATTTTAACATATGAAAGGAAACATTAATTTAGTTGACGTTTATGATAAAAATGTGGTATTATCTGATCATTAGATCCGTTGATAGCGACGGATCATATTATCTATTCGTTCAATGAGGAGAAGACTATCAGTACAACCAATTTTAGGGTAAATGAGACCATCCGCGTGCCGGAAGTTCGCTTGATCGGACCTGCCGGAGAAAACATTGGTGTAGTGCCTATCGATCAGGCGATGAAAATCGCCCGAACGGCTGAACTGGACCTGGTAGAGGTCGCTCCTGGCGCTACCCCTCCGGTGTGTCGGGTCATGGATTTTGGGAAGTTCCTGTATGAACGCACTAAGAAGGAACGCGAAGCGCGCAAATCGCAGACCAAAATCGAAATTAAAGAGATCCGGCTGCGCCCCAAGACGAATGAACACCACCGTTCATTTAAGACCCGGGACGCTCGCCGTTGGCTCAATGAAGGCATGAAGGTGCGGGTGACAGTACGCTTCCGTGGGCGAGAAATCACCTACCCGGAACTGGCTCTCGAAGACCTGAAAGAGGTGGCTGAAGAGTTAGCCGACGTCGCAATCGTCGAGCAAGCGCCTTCGATGGAAGGCAAAGTTATGACGATGGTGTTGAGCTCCTCCAAGCCGGTACACAAGAAACCCGCTGCTCCTGCCAGTGGTAAACCAGAAGCAGCCGCTGAACCGGCCCCAGGGAAAACAACTCAGACAGCCGACCACTAACGTTTTTTTCACCCACATGAAAATGTGGTATACTACTGCGGCTGCGCAAGCAGGCCGTTATATTATGTCGAGAGGAGTTTCGCTGTGCCACGCAAGTTGAAAGTAAAAGTCAAACTGAAGACCCACAAGGCAACCTCTAAACGGTTTCGCCTGACCGGGTCGGGGACATTGGTGCGGACCAAGGGTGGCAAAAGCCATCTGCGCCGCCGTCGTTCTGAGCGCACCAAAGCCCTCTTCGCTGAGATGATCGCCGTAAGGGGTAAGAGCATCGTCCAGCGGGTCAAGCGTCTGGCCCCTAACATGGGCGAATAAGAGGAGTTCGCTCTCATCGTTATCCATTTTTAGTGCGGCTGTTGGGTGTTTGCAACTGGTTATCCTACCGGCGCCCAGGGGTTCGCAAAGGAGTAAGCAATGGCACGTGTAAAGGGAGGTCCGCATGGACATCTCCGTCATCAAAAAGTACTAAAGACAACTGAAGGCTACTCAATGTCTCGCCACTTGATTTTCAGCCGCGCCAATCAGGCTATGCTGAAAAGTATGTGGTATGCGACCCGCGATCGCCGGGTTCGCAAACGCGACTTACGCAAACTGTGGATCATGCGTATCAATGCCGCCGCCCGGCTGAACGGAATGACGTACAGCCAGCTGGTATTCGGCATGAAGAAAACCGGCATCGTCCTGAACCGCAAGGTCCTGTCCGATCTCGCCGTGCGCGACCCGCAGGTATTTGCCGCCATTGTTGCCAAAGCCAAAGCAGCCTGATCAGCACAGTGGAAATCCTCAACTGGATGGTGATTACTCACCATCCAGTTTTAATTTAAAAAGATTTCTGGCTGATATAATAGAATTATGATCACGCGCAAAGCCAGCCATACCTTCCCTTCGGGGCAAGTCCTCGAGGTGTGCCAGGGCGACCTGACCGAAGAGATGCTGGATGCCATCGTCAACGCCGCCAATGCGCACCTGGCGCACGGCGGCGGGGTGGCCGGCGCCATCCTGCGCAAAGGCGGCTGGGTGATCCAGGAAGAAAGCAACGCCTGGGTAAAGAAGCATGGCCCGGTGACGCACGCGGAACCCGCCTACACCAGCCCCGGACGTTTAGGCTGCCGTTACGTGATCCATGCCGTAGGCCCGGTGTGGGGTGACGGCAACGAAGATCAAAAACTGGAAGATGCAATCGTCGGCAGCCTGCGCCTGGCTGAACGTTTACAGCTTAATTCCATCGCTTTTCCCGCTATTTCCACCGGCATCTTCGGTTTCCCCAAGGACCGTGCCGCCCTGGTCATTTTTGACGCCATCGCGGATTATTTTGCCGAGAACAAACAGTCAAAAGTAACCCTGGTGCGCCTGACCATCATCGACGAACCCACCCTCAAGGTCTTCCAAGAAGTCTTCAAGTCGTGGACCAGCCAGCCCTCAGCCGCTGACATTTTTGGGCAGGATCCGGGAAACGGTTGATCCTGTGATCACCTCCTCCCACAACCCAAAGATCCAGCAAATGCGCAATCTGTTAGCCCGCCGGCAAGAGCGCCAACAGGCGCAGGCGTTTGTCGTCGAAGGGGTGCGCCTGGCCGAAGAAGCTTTGCACAGCGGCTGGCAGCCAAAAACCGTTTATTTTACAGACCAGCTTTCCAACCGGGGGAAAAATCTGCTGAAGGGTTTTGCAGAGTCGGGTGCGGATGTCGACGAAATCACGCCGCAATTAATGGAATCCCTGGCTGAGATCGAAGCGTCACAAGGTATCCTGGCTACCTTTAATATGCGAGACCTGCCCCTGCCAGAAAAGCTCGATTTTGTGCTGGTACTGGATAATCTGCGGGACCCCGGTAACCTGGGCACATTGCTGCGCACGGCCTGCGCGGCCGGCATGCAAGCTGCGCTGCTCACCCCCGGCACAGTCGACGTTTTTTCCCCGAAGGTCTTGCGGGCGGGCATGGGCGCCCAATTCAAACTACCAGCTCTGACCAGGTCGTGGGAAGGAATTCACACAATCTGCCACATCCAATCCAACCCAGCCTTGAAAATATTCCTGGCTGAAGGCCAGCAAGGCGCCTCCTGCTGGGAATTGGACCTGCGCCGGCCTTTAGCCCTGATCATCGGCAGCGAGGCGGATGGCGCCAGCGATACGGCGCGGCAGTTAGCCGATGGTCTGGTCAAAATTCCAATGCCGGGTGGCAGCGAATCGCTGAATGCCGCCGTAGCCGGCAGCATCCTAATCTTTGAAATCGTTCGTCAGAGGGTTGCATGAAAATCCGTTCCGTGACTTGTTTTTACAATCCTGCCTCAGGTAAGGCGGCAAAGGACCTGGGCCGCGCCGGGGCATTGGCTAATGAGACAGCCAGGCGTATCCAGAACCGGGGTTTTGAAGTGCAGTCGACCCGCCTGGCGACCACCCCCTTTGCAAGTTTCTTAGACGTCAAACATCCAGAAAAAGCTGTTCAGGGCGCTCAAAAACTAGAAAATGAAGCGAACCAGGCGGGCTTTGCCCACCTGGCGCTGGGTCCAGCCCTGCTGGGATCTCCGCAAAGTTATGCGGTAATCCCGGCTATTCTGGCGGCGACTAAAAATGTCTTCCTGGGCGGGGTGATGGCTAATAAGCGGGACGGTGTGGCGCTGGCGGCAGTCAAAGCCTGCGCCGAGGTAATCCACCAATCTGCCAATATCACCCCGGATGGCTTTGCCAATCTGCGTTTCGCCGGGTTGGCCAACGTCAAACCTTTTGCGCCGTTCTTTCCGGCGGCTTATTCGAAAGGTGGGCAGGTCGGCTTTGCCCTGGCGATCGAGTGCGCCGACCTGGCTTTGCTGGCATTCACCCGCCCGCTGACCTTATCTGCGGCGCGCGCCAGCCTGCTGAAGACTCTGCAAGATTACGCCAGGGTGCTGACCGGCATTGCGGAAGAAACCGCCAGGCAGTTCGATGCAGTTTTCTACGGCATCGATTATTCCCTGGCCCCCTACCCGCAAGCCTGGTGCTCGTTGGGCAGCGCCATCGAACGGCTGGGACCTCCCAGGCTGGGCCTATCCGGCTCGCTGGCGGCGGCGGCTTACGTGGCCGACCTGCTGGACCGGGGGGATTGGAAACGCACCGGTTTCAACGGACTGATGCTGCCGGTTCTGGAAGATTCTACCCTTGCCCAACGTTCGGCGGAAGGCAGCCTGACGCTCAAGGATTTGCTGTTGTATTCTGCGGTATGCGGCACGGGGTTGGATACCGTTCCGCTGCCGGGAGATATTTCCGTTCCTCAACTATACGCAATCCTGCTGGACCTATCGGCGCTGGCTGTGCGGCTGGGCAAGCCGCTCACGGCGCGCCTGATGCCCATTCCGGGTAAATCAGCCGGGGACCCGACCAGCTTCAATTTCAGCTATTTTGCGAACGGGAAAGTAATGGAGACCCAGGCGGCGCCCCTGCAAGGCGGTCTGGCAGGTGACGAGACGTTCACCCTCTTTCCGAGAAATCAGGGCGGTTCTTCAAAAAAGCCAGGGAAAAATACGTAGGTTTTTACCCACCGACTAATTAATATGTAGACGTAGGGCGAAGCAGCCGGAAATTATCTCTGTTTGCCAAAATTAACGCTGCTCCGGCTGCTTCGCCTTTACCAGACCATGTCAGAGCTGAAAAAGGACGCTTAACGCGCCTGCTTAAAATTGATCAAGATCAGGTTCTTGGCGCAATCGTCGAAGGTATCGAAGGTGACCTTCTCAGACAGCGGCAGGCCGGCCTGATCGAGCAGGTAGACAGACAACGATCTGATCGAGCTGACCGGGACGTCGGTCAATGTAAACTCGTACCCTGAAGGCCCATAAGCCAGGGCAGTTCCGGTCAGGCTGGTCTGTTCTACATAACGCTTGTTAAGCGATCCCACCAGTTGAACGGTGATGCCGGTCGCCGGACGGTCTTGCATATCTACGACGTGACCAGCCACCCCCATCCAATTACAGGTATGGTTGGTCGGAAACACCGATGCTGACATGGCCGCCGGAGACCCCTGGAGCATGAAAGGAAAAGCCGAATAAGGACGAGTTGTATTGGTAACCTCAGGTGTTAAGGTCTCGGTGATCGTAGGAGTCAGCGTGGGGGTAACCGGCGTGTTGGTAGGCGTAAAGGTGTTGGTGGCGGTCTTGGTCAACGTGGGTGTGCGGGTGACCGAGGCGATGCGCACCGGCGTGCGGGTGAACGGAACCACTGTATGGGTGGGCGGCGGATCGGTAGGCAGCACCATGGCGACTGCCGGTGTAGGTGGTGGGTAGGTATTATAAGGGGAATCTGGGTTGTAGTAAATAAACACAAAATACAGCGCCATGGCCGCAATTGCGAGTAAAACCAGCACCGTCAAGAAATTCCATAAAATATCGGTGTGTTTTGCCCTACTTTTCATCTTGGTGTCCTCGCAATCGGTTCAGTTGTTTATCCTTCTATGGCAATACAACCACTATCTGAGCTTTGCTGCGCTGGTCAGCTAACCATTTTTGTAGGGCCTGGTGCTGAAAAAGTTGTAATGCGTCCGGTGATAAAGCATGCTTGCCATCTCGTTCGATAATCTGGATGATGTGGTAACCGATAGCGGAATGGATCACCTGGCTGTATTTCCCGACCTCCAATGAAAAGGCAGCCGCTTCAACCTCTGGCTGGGTCAGATAACCCTTTGGAAACCATCCCAGGTCTCCACCCGTTTGAGAATCGTACTGAAGAGCAAGGGTTGCAAAATCCGAGCCAGATACTAATTTTTGCTCGATGGTGTCCGCAAGAGCTGCATCAAACACCAGGATTTGCCGGGCGTGGACCTGGTCGGCTGTGGCAGGTACCGCCGAAATGATCTGGTTGCGTTCCCAGGCAGCCTTCATTTGGATCTTCAAAGCGGCTTTGAACCCGTCGGCGGTATAACCCATTTTGTTTTCCCAGTCTGACAGAGCCTGATCGCCACCGGCCTGGCTGGCCAATTGCGCCAGCCTGGCCTGTAAAGCAGCATCATCGACCGGATGGCCGGCCTGGGTGGCCGCCTGCGCCATCAACACCTGGTCGACCAGGTCATCCAGAACGATTTTCTGCTGTTCCTTCGGGTCGGGGGTGACTTTCTGCCCCAGTTCTACCTGAGCAGCCTGGTAATTCTTCAAACTGGCCTGATATACGGCTAAAGGGATACCTTCTCCATTTACTTTGGCCGCCAGCGGGCCCTCGGTAGGAGTTGGGACCAGGGTAACTTGCGGTGCAGTGGTTTGGGTCGAGCCGCTCGCCGTCTTCCCGGTAGTAGGGGCAGTGGCCGAAGGCTTTGCGGCTGGAGCGCAACCTGAGGCCCATCCGGCAAGCGAGGCGAGGATAACGATAATTATGAGATTAGTTTGCTTCAAAGGCATAAGAACGATTATACCTTAAGTACGGGTTCGTTTTTTATTTGTGAAATGCTACGCATTTCACAAATAAAAAACGAAAAGAAAGACTCCAGTCTTGTACGGCTGGTGTCTGTTGCTTACAATTTCCGGTTTAGTACTCGGGCATCTGAGGCGCCGGAGCGGTTTTTTCCTTTTCAGGAACGTCCGTCACCAGGGCTTCTGTGGTCAGGATCATGGCAGCGATGGAAGCTGCATTTTCCAGAGCGCCGCGGGTAACCTTGGCGGGATCGATCACGCCGCCCTTGACCATGTCCATATATTCATCGCGCAGTACATCGTAGCCGAAGTGCTTGCTCTTCTTGCGCTTCTGCTCGTCGCGTACGTTAGCAACAACGACTGAGCCATCTTTGCCTGCGTTTTCAGCGATCCTGCGCATGGGGAACTCAAGCGACTTGCGCACGATATTGACGCCAATCTGCTCATCATCGACACCCATCTTGAGGCTTTCGAGGGCGAGCATGCAGTTGACCAGGGCAACGCCGCCGCCGGGCACGATGCCTTCCTCAACTGCTGCACGGGTAGCCGACAGAGCGTCTTCTACACGATGCTTCTTTTCTTTCAGTTCGGTTTCGGTGGCTGCACCCACGCGGATGATCGCCACACCACCGGACAGTTTGGCCAGGCGTTCTTGCAGTTTTTCGCGGTCGTAATCGCTGGTGGTCTTGTCGATTTCAACGCGGATCTGCTCGATGCGGCCCTTGATTTCTTTCTCGTCACCTTTACCACCGATGACGGTGGTGTTGTCTTTGTCGACGGTGATCTTTTCAGCACGGCCGAGATCAGCAATCGTGGTGCTCTCGAGCTTGCGGCCGGTCTCTTCCGAGATGAGCTGGGCGCCGGTCAGGATAGCCAGGTCCTGCAACATAGCCTTGCGGCGATCGCCAAAGCCAGGGGCCTTGACGGCCACGACATTGAGCATGCCGCGCAGTTTGTTCAGTACCAGGGTCGCCAGGGCTTCGCCATCAATATCTTCGGCAATGATCAGCAGGTCGCGCTTGCCAACCTGGACCAATTTTTCCAGCAGGGGAACGATATCGGCAGCAGCCGAAATTTTCTTGTCATAGATCAGGATATAGGGATCCGGAATAGTGGAATCCATATGCTCCGGGTCGGTAATGAAATAAGCCGAAATATAGCCGCGGTCAAACTGCATGCCTTCGACGTATTCTTTTTCGAATTCAAGGCCTTTAGATTCTTCAACGGTGATGACGCCATCTTTGCCGACTTTGTCCATCACTTCGGCGATTAAATCACCGATAGCGCGGTCCTGGGCAGAAATGGTGGCTACGTTGGCAATATCTTCCTTGGTCGAAATTTCAATTGCCTGTTTCTTGATCTCGTCCGCCACCATCTTGGAAGCGGCCTCGATGCCACGTTTGAGCAGCATGGGGTTAGCGCCGGCTGCCAGGTTCTTCAGACCTTCGGTTACGATCGCATGAGCCAGTACAGTCGAAGTAGTCGTGCCATCGCCAGCGATATCGTTGGTTTTAGTAGCGGCTTCTTTGAGCAGTTGAGCGCCCATATTCTCAAAGGGGTCTTCGAGCTCAATTTCCTTGGCCACGGTCACGCCATCATGGGTAATTGTCGGGGATCCAAACTTGCGATCCAGTGCAACGTTGCGACCTTTCGGGCCGAGTGTGGTAGCTACCGCATTGGCAACAATATCAACACCGTTCTTTAAACGGCGACGTGCATCATCCCCAAAAACTAGTTGCTTGGCTGCCATAACAATTCTCCTTATTTGTTTTAATTACTTAGTCTCTACAATTGCAAGCAGGTCGCTCTCGCGCAGGATCAGCAGTTTCTTGCCGTCCACCTTGATTTCCGTCCCGCTGTATTTAGCAAACAACACAGTATCGCCAACGCTTACATCCATAGCGATGCGTTTGCCGTTATCGTCACGATCGCCAGGCCCTACCGCCATAACCGTCCCCTTCTGGGGCTTTTCCTTGGCAGTTTCAGGAAGCACGATGCCGCCCGCAGTCACTTCTTCCTGCTCATTCGGCTCAACAACAACGCGTGCACCTAATGGTTTGAGATGCATTGCCATATCTATTCCTCCTATATCAATATCTAAATGGATTTTACTACATTTTAGCACTCATACTACAAGAGTGCTAAAGTACGATTTGAATGATACTATGTTTTTACGGGAAGTCAAGAGAATTTTATAGATTCTTATAAAATTCTGAGATTGCAATCGCTTTGTTGGGATATTAAGCAGGCAATTACACCGCCCGCTCAACATCCCAACAAAGAATTATTTTTTTCCATTCACGCCGTTGTAGGTGATGCCAAACGACGCACACACCTGCTCGTTGGCCTGCACGATCGACATGACATCGGCGTTGCCTTCATAAACGGCCCGGACTTCGGCCAGAACCTTGACGGCTTCGGTGCACTTGTCATCGGTTGGGGTGTGCATGCCGGTAAGGACAGACCCGTACGTGTAATAATAAACCACCGTGTTGCCCGTAAGCGGCATACCCTGCACAGTTACCTGTGGGTCGGTAGCCGGGTCGCACTGGCGCAGATCACAGCTCTCTGGGGCAGTACAGCCGCGCACGGCGCATTTCAACGCCAGGATGGCCGTCTCATAGTTACGGGCGTGGAAGTAAACGATGCCAAGCTGCCCGTATAGATCAGGGCTATAGGGGTTGTACTGGAGAGCCTTGCGCATATTAAGCGAGGCCACCAGAAAGTCTCCCGTCTGGCTGTAGGTCTTACCGATCGCCACGTAAGGAATGGGGTCTTTAATCTGGAGCTGGGCGTCGATGCGCGCCGCCTTATCGAAATACTCCAGAGCCCGGTCGTATTGTTTCAGATAGCGATAATTTGAGCCAATCGAAATGTACAGGAAGGTCAGGTTAGGGGTAATTGCAGCAGCTTTTTGGTATTCCTGGATGGCTCCGTTATAATCGCGGAAAGTCTCCAGGACGATGGCGTTGATACGGTGTACATCCATCAAGCTGGGGTCACGTTCGAGGGCCTGGGTAATGTATTGGTTGGCCTGGTTCCATTTTTGCTGGTCGAGCAGGATTTCTGCGTAATAGGCCAGGGCCAGGGTATTCTGATTATCTAGCTGTAAAGCCTGTACGGCTTCCTGTTCGGCCTGGGTCAACAGCGATCCCGACTGGTCGCCAGATAGGGTGGGGTTAGCGTTCCAATCCAGCACAAAAGCCCGGATGGCGTGGGCAGTGCTATCGTCAGGAGTTACGGCAACTGCCTGGTTGACCGAGTTGAGCGCTTCCTGCAATCTCGTCCGGCGTTCATCGTCCGTGGTAAGCAGGTTCGATGAATATACCTGGATTTGCGCCATACTCGACCATAAGCGGACGTTATCTGGCTCCAGCTGAGTGGCCTGTTTATAGGCAGCGATAGACCCATTCAAATCGCCGGCATTGAAGCGCGCTTCCGCCTCATTGACGAAGGAATTAGCCGTTCGGGTCGGTATTGGCGTAGGATCAAACGGAGAATGGATCTGTTTATTGTTCAAGGCGCGCAACACGAAGATACCGACCAGTACCAGGATCAACAAAACCAGCAGTCGGTAGGAATTTACCTGCGAACCATTCTGCCTGAAAGTAGGTTGCTTGCCTGTCAGGTTCTTTTCCATAAAAGATAACTTTATTGTGCGGGCGTGGGAGTGGTAGCCCCTGCCGCCGGAGTATTGGCTCCTGTTGGCTCTCCGGTACCTGAAACCACCGGAGTAGGCGTTGAATCTGCTACTTGCTGGCAGATATTGATCATTTCCTGTGCATTACCAATCGCATATTCGTCCTTGGGCACTCCCTGCTGGATCAGTTGTGAGATCTGCAAAGCTTCACCGCAGCCCCCGGTATGGGCCATGGCCAGGCCATAAGTGTAGTAGTATTCTGCAATACGGCCGTAATCCAACGGCAGCCCTTTCACTTCCTGTCCATTCTCCAGAGTCCCGCCGCGCACTGCCAGCCGCAAAGGCACCAATGAGTCCTTATATTGCACATTATGATATAACATCACGCCCAGGTTGCCCTGCATGTACGGATCCTGGGCGGATTCCTTGACTGCCTGCTCGGCAAACTGGATGGCTTTAGCCCATTCGCCAACGGTAGCGTAAGTTCGGGAAATATAGGTATCCGGGAGAGGGTCGGCAGGGTTCAGAGCATTGGCGCGGTTAAACTGGTCGATGGCCTTGTCATACTCCTGCAGGAAGCGGTAATTCCTGCCCAGGGCCATATGCAGATCGGCTATATTCGGATTGAGCGCCACAGCCGCTTCAAATTCGGTAACGGCTTCCTGGTAATTGGCAGTGATCTCCAACACAACGCCGCGTCCCCGGTGGGTCTCCATCAGGTCAGGAGCGAGGCTGACGGCCCTTTTGGACATTTCGATGGCCTTATCCAACGTCCCCAGGCTGCCTTCGCCTGTCTGCGACTCATTCGCCAGCACTTCCGCCAGGTAAGCATACGCAATAGCGTTGTTTGGGTCCTGCTGGATGGCATTATTCAGCGAGGTCTCCGCTTCAACCCAATTACCCAGGAAGCCTTCCACCCAGCCGCGCAAGGCCAGGGCAGTCGAGTTATTCGGGTTGAGCAGCAAGGCATTTTCTATGTTGGTCAGGGCATCCGGGTATTGATTGGTGTATATCTGCAGGCGTGACAGAGCTACATAGTTAGATGGATTCTTAGGGGCAGACTGAACCGCATTTTCGTAAGCCTGGATAGCCTGGGAGAGTTTCCCCTGGGCCATAAGACCCTCTGCATTGGCCACAAAGGACTCAGGCGAAAGGGTGGCGGTTGGGGTAGGGATAAATAACGGCGGCGTGACCGGTACAATGACCTGTTCGAAGTAAAGCGCCGCGCCAACGGCCACCACCAGAATTATGATGCTCCAGGGGTTGGACCGTTTCTTACGTTTGGTATAACTCCATTTATTTCCACGCAGGTACATAACGTCATCTTACCATACGTACAATTAGAGTTATCGTTAGGCTCGCGGATTTGGATCGGCATGCATGCACAGGCACGCCAAATCCGGATACTTTCCACGGCAATTTTGTATCGGCCACAAATCGCGGATTTACCAATAAATTATATAACACTACTTGCCAACCTTCTTTGATCAAGCTAGAATTATGCAATGCGCTTCGATGTCTTTACGTTGTTTCCTTCGGTATTTCAATCATACTTCGATATTAGTATTTTACAAAGGGCAATTACCAATAACCTGCTCGAAGTAAACATTCATAACATTCGGGATTGGTCAACGGACAAACATCACATCACCGATGACGCGCCATTTGGTGGAGGGGGTGGAATGGTAATGAAACCCGAGCCAGTTTTCAGCGCGATAGAAGAAGTGCTGGGGTCGCCCCCTACCTGCCCTTTGATACTGATGACCCCCCAGGGACGCATTTTCAACCAGCATATCGCCATGGAACTGGCTGGCCTCGATCATATCGGGCTGTTATGCGGTCGGTATGAAGGGGTAGACGAACGTATCCGCCAGCACCTGGTCACGGATGAAATATCGATTGGCGATTTCGTTTTGACCGGAGGAGAGCTACCGGCGTTGATCGTCATGGATGCGATCAGCCGCCACATTCCCGGAACCCTCGGCGATCCGGACGGCGCCATGGACGATTCGCACGCTACCGGGCTGCTGGAATACCCTCATTACACGCGCCCTTCGATCTTCAGAGAATGGAAAGTGCCGGAGATCTTGCTTTCCGGCAACCATGCCGCCATAGTTCGCTGGAGGCGGGAACAATCTTTACTGCGTACCTACCTCCGCCGCCCCGACATGCTTGAAAAAGCTGATCTATCCAAAGAAGACCTGGCTTTTTTGGAAGGAATCAAGCAACAAACTGCTAAGAATTTTCGAGCTACGTAGACGGCCACGCCGTCTACTGGCCTAAAAATCCTCTTTATATAAGGGCTCTCTGGGAGTTGCCGTGGTAGGTTCCCGGATTTGGG
>VFSW01009165.1_pt1 | contig 14149 bp, 16 predicted proteins | sample 5358111 | NCBI WGS metagenome assembly VFSW01 (sample SAMN11554181, study PRJNA540505) | mine drainage metagenome | isolation source: sediment from site ElyBrook_90M | place: USA: Ely Copper Mine, Vershire, VT | collected 2017
AGCGCCCGGCCCGCAGGAGGCATCTCTCAGGCGCTCTCGATGAGTATGGCCAGTACCAGCACATTTATACATTGGGCGATCAACACGTTGCCGATCCACATCATGCCCGTACCGAACAGGGCGGGCAGCGCCCGCACTCCATAGAATCTGCGAATTGCGAGGAACCAGTAGAGCGGTAGCAGGGTGAGGGCGGTCAGTGTTTGGGCGTCGGCGTCGTAGCTGGCATAGTGACTTCCGGCGAAGATACCAAGAGCCGCCTCGATGAGAACCATGACAACGATGTAAAAGGAGACGACGTTGAGGGCGAGAGCCACGTGCTCCAGATACCGTCGATGGGTGCGGAAAAAGACGACTTTTTGAATGGCAGCGACACCCAGGAAGACAAGCATGGTGCCGATTTCCGAGCCCCAGCGTGTACGCTCGCTGAGCGACTCCCGCAATTCAGGCGCGCTCCAGTTGATGTCGCGTCGCGAAGCGGCAAGTCGGGTCAGAAGGTTCCACGGATCGTTCCGGTGAATCTGCTCCAGCAGAGAGGGCCCGTGGCCGGCGAACAGGGCGGTCAGCGTCGCATGGAGCAGAAAGGCGATCACGTAGAAGCGCAGGGGTTCGAGATAACCTTTTCTGCGACCGGCCACGTAGTCAGAGGCCAGCGCTCCGGGCCGGAACACCAGCACCCTCATCGTGCGCACGAACTTTCCATCAATGTCGAACAGCTCGTGCGGCAGACTCCTTAGAACGAAGTATTTGAGGCTGAGATCATGATCTGTGAGGAAGCGCTCGCCACAGGCTGAGCAATACGGTCCGCGACCTTTCTCGCCGCAGTTGGGGCATGGCTCCCCGAGGTGGTGGCCATTGAATCCAGCCACCTGATCCTGCGGCGCTACACCAGATTGCCCTTGAATGGGGTCACGGGGACTCATGTGGTGCTCATATTATCTTGAGCAGCTGTGCTGCGGCCGTGGTGGCTGCGCGGCGAGGAACGCCCGACTGCACTCGCTCGCGACCCGCCTCGATCAGCTCGCGGATATTGTTTCCGGCCTTCCGGGTACTGATGACTGTTTTGTGGCGGATGTCCTGGAATGCCGCGTGCGACATGTGGTTCGTGAAGTAGTCTATTTATATACACGATAAGTGATGCTTATCGATGTTAGGAGGAAAACCAAATGGGAGCGGTCTGGAGTCTTCTGCATCGTAAACCAGCCATTAACCGGCTATTGCGGGTTGCTTGCCAGGGAGGTAGCATCACGCATCAGATGATGCTGCAATGCGAACAACCCTCGACATAGACTCCGAAGTACTCCAGGCCACCAAGGAACTCGCCCGGCAACAAGGCCGGACGACGGGCGCAGTGCTGTCGGAGCTGGCGCGTCAGGGCCTGCGGTCGGTGTTGGGGCCCTCGTCCCCACCAGAGCGGGCCGTCCCGGCGAGCTTCTTTGGGTTCCGGCCCTTCAGTCCACGCGGAACGCCGGTGACCAACGAGAGGATCGATTGGCTGCGCGAGGAATCGGGGGGGTGATGCGGGCGCTGCTTGATGTGAACGTCCTCACCGCGCTGCTCGATGCGGATCACCTCCATCACGGACGCGCCCGGGCGTGGCTCGAGGCAAACATCGCCTCCGGGTGGGCCTCGTGCGTGATCACCCAGACCGGCTGTATCCAGGTGCTTTCGCACCCTCATTATCCCAACGCCCTAAGCCCGGCAGAGGTCGCCACACGGTTGCGGGAGGCCACGGAAATGGTCTTCCATCAGTTCTGGGGCGAGGGCCCTGGCCTGCTGGCCCCGGGCCTCGTGAGCTGGGAGTACATCGTCGGCTCCCGCCAGGTGACCGCCGCCTACCTGCTGGCGCTGGCCGTCCGTCAGGGCGGCCCACTGGTCGCCTTGGATGACGCCCTCGCCCGGCGCGTGGTGCCCGGGGCTGAAGACCGACACCTGGTCGTGCTGTGAGCGTCGGGTAATGGCCATACCGGTGCCGCTGCGCGGTGGGCAGGAGTCGCAGCTGCTGAATGCGGACCCGCCGGCCCGCTACCTGGACCCCGACACACTCAGCGATGAGGCCCGCCGGGCCGCGGAGGCCTTCGAGGTCGAAGGCACCTCGCCCAATACCCGGCGCACCTACCGGACCGCACTGGTCTACTGGGGTGCCTGGTATGCGCTGCGCTATGGCAAGGTCCTGACGGCGCCGGTGGCCGCCCCGGCCGTCATCCAGTTCATCCTGGATCATCTCGAGCACAATCCCTTTGCGGAACCGGTCGAGGCCTCGCCCTTCGTGCCCTCGAGCCGCACCACCCAGCACCTGCTGCCGCCGCCGATCGATCGGGTGCTCGTGGCGCGCGCCTACAAGTCGAGGCCCGGCCCCTGGTCGCTTGCGACCGTGGAAACCCGTCTGGCCGCCCTGTCGCGGGCGCATGAGGTGTTCATCGCCAGTCACAATCCGCCCCTGCCGGCCGAGACCAACCCATTACGGAATCCCGGTGTGCGTAACCTGCTCTCTGCGGTGCGCCGGGCCTATGCCAGGCGGCCACCCGATCACGCGCGCCGACCGCCGATCGCAGCGACCCGACCGGTGATGGAGGCGCTGCTGGCGACCTGCCAGGAGGATCTGGCGGGACTGCGCGATCGGGCGCTGCTGCTGTTCGGCTTTGCCAGCGGCGGCCGGCGCCGCTCGGAGATCGTGGCCGCGACGCTGGAGAATGTCCGTCGGGATGGATCGGGGGGCTTTGTGTTTGAGCTCGCGCGCTCGAAGACCAATCAGTCCGGGGCGCGCGCACCGCAGAATTTCAAGCCGGTTGTGGGCGAGGCGGCCGTGGCTCTTGAGGTCTGGCTGCGCGAACTGTTTCGGGCGAAGATCACCCAGGGGGCGATCTTCCGGCGGATTCACAACGGCCGCATCACCGAGCCCCTGAAGGACGCTGCCGTGCGGGAGATCATCCGGCGGCGGGCAAAACTGGTCGACCCACCGCTGGGCAGGCTCTCGGCCCACAGCCTGCGGTCGGGATACGTGACCGAGTCGGGACGGCAGAACATTCCGATCGGCGAGGCCATGGCGCTCACCGGGCACCGCAGCGTCCAGACCTTCATTGGCTACTATCGCAGCGGTGAGGTGACGAACTCGGAGGCCGCGCGGCTGATGGATCCCAAGAAGTGAACCCCGCCATATCGCGCGCCCGGGGACTTCCGGCGGCGCGGCCGGTCGGGGCCTGCTACGGCTGCGGATCTGTAGTGTACAATTCCGGCCCTGTCACGCTTGCGGAGCACGGATGAATATGGCGCCCTTCACGAAGGCACGTTGGCTCGGTCTGTTCTCGGTCGTGGCCGTGACTTGCGGGGCTGTGGCCCAGGCGGCCGCGATGATCGAGACGCCCGGACAGGGCACGCCATTTGCGGACGGAACCGTGGAGGCGGGCATGCTGAAGGCGGCCACCTGCACGGCCTGCCACGGGCCCAATGGCAACAGCACCAACCCCCTGTGGCCGAAGCTCGCCGGGCAGAACGCCGTCTACATCGCCGAGCAGTTGCGGTTGTTCAAGGCCGGTGTGCGCGTGAATCCGGTGATGCTGGGCATGTCCAGCACCCTGAGTGACAAGGACATCGACAGCGTGGCCGTGTACTTCGAGGCCCAGACGACGGCCGGGAGCGAGGCGGATGCCGCGCTCTGGAAGGCCGGCGAGAGTCTCTATCGCTTCGGTGATCCGGCCCGGGACATTCCGGCATGCACGGCCTGCCACGGCCCGGTCGGGCGTGGCAATGACCTGGCCGGATATCCGTCAGTGCGGGCGCAGTACGCCGAGTACGTCACCAATCAGCTCCACAGTTTTGCCAGCGGAGCGCGTTACGCGGCAGCCAGAGCCGGTGCGCCGACCAGCCGCAATGGTTCCATGATGGAGACCATCGCAAAACGACTGACCGACGATGACATCAAGCACGTCGCCGCCGATATCCAGGGGATGCGGTAGTCAGACTACAGCATGATCGGCCGCGCTCGGGGACGGTGACTTTTCGCTATCCGGATGCCGCCCCCTGCCCTCAGGCAGGCTTCTTCGCGTAGCCCCGGCACCACCCGGCCGCATAGACATCCTTGCCGGGAAACAGAATGCAAGGTCCCTGCTTGTCGGCGGGCTTGCCCTGGTACTGGGCACAACCCGTGCACTGCTGGCCGGGCATGTACGTGGGATTGGTCTTGGGATCGACCTTCGCAGCATTCGGAACATACCCGAGCGCCTGGGCGGTCGGATCGGCGTTGGTCAGCAGGGGCAGCGGCGCGGCTGCCCTGGCGCCTCGCCACAATGTGGCCGCGGGGATTACCGTGGCACCGCAGATCACGGCCTTGAGCAGCACACGTCGTGGGATCTTGTCGTTCATTACAGTCGCACTCCTTCGCAGAACCGATACGTTACTTGTCGCGTGACCTTGAGTTATTAGTGCACGGCACTCCCGCGAGGTCAAGAATGCCACCGCATGCAAAGATCAGTCACATGCATGATGAGGGCGTGAGGCGGACCGGGAGCCATGGACGGCGGCCCTCGGCAGGCAGATCCCGGCCATGAGACTCGCTGCGAACAGCACCGGGCTACCCCACCGGCGCCCAGCGCGTGTGCCAGCCGGTGAGCTGCTGGTAGGCATGCGCCAGCGCGAGCACGCGGGATTCGCTGAAGGCGGGTCCTGCGATCTGCAGGCCAATGGGCATCCCCTCGCGGGTGAAGCCGCACGGCACCGAGATCGCAGGCAGTCCCAGCACATCGAACATGTGCGTGTTGCGGATCTCCACCGGCACTCCGTCCGGCGGCAGGCTTGGGTCCCGGTAGCCGGATTCGATGCTGATCGGCGCGATCGCGGTCGTCGGGGTGACCAGCAGATCAACGCTTGAGAACGCACTGTCGGCCGTCCAGCGCAGGCGCTGCATCTGCCTGCAGGCGTTGATGTAGTCCGCCGCGGATATGCCGCGCGCCTGCTCCAGCCGTTGGCGGGTCATGGGCTGGTACAGCTGCGGGGTGTGGCTGAAGTGGGGCTGGTGGAAGGCGTAGGCCTCGGCCGAGGCGATCGTCATCAGGATATTGACGTAAGGCAGCTCGACCTCGCGCACGCCGGCGCTCAGGCGCGCGAGCACCGCGATGGCGGCGTCGACTGCCGCTTCCATGTCCGGGTCGAGGTCCTCGAAGTACGGCCGGCGGATGATGCCGATCCTCAAGGAGGCCGCACTGGCATCGATCGCGTCCGCATAGCGATCGGTCGGCCGGTCCGCGCTCGTGGGTTCCAGCGGATCGAAGCCGGCGATCGCCTCCAGCACCAGCGCCGCATCCCGGGCCGAGTGGCACAGCGGCCCGATAGCAACCCGCGCCCAGCACAGCGGTAGGACCCCGCGGGGGCTGACGCGCCCGTAGGTGGGCTTCAGGCCGACGACTCCGCAATACGCGGCCGGTTGGCGGATGGAGGCCGCCGTGTCCGATCCCAGGGCGCCCAGGCACAGGCCCGCCGCCACGGCTGCGGCGGAGCCTCCCGAGGAGCCGCCGGCGATGCGGGTGAGATCCCACGGATTGTGAACCGCCCCGAAGTGGCTGGGTACCGAGGTCCCGCCATACGCGAACTCGTGCATGTTGAGCTTGCCGAGCAGCACCGCGCCCGCCGCCTTGAGCCGGCGCACCACTTCGGCGTCTGCGCTCGGCACGCGGTCCTTGAACACGGCGCTGGCCGCGGTCGTGGCAACCCCCGCCGTATCGATCAGGTCCTTCAGCGCCAGCGGCATACCGTGCAGCGGGCCGCGCCACTGCCCGCGCTGGATTTCCGCCTCAGCCTGCCGCGCCTGCTGCAGGGCCTGCTCGGCGGTGACCGTGATGAACGCGTTGAGGGTCGGATTCAGTCGTTCGATGCGGTCCACGAACGCCTGCACGAGTTCGACCGGCGAGATGGCCTTGCGGCGCACGCTCTCCATGGCCTGGGCCAGCGTCAGCCGCGTGAGTTCGGTGGGCGTTGATTCACTCATTCCATTCAGAGCATCCGGCGACGCGCTACCCTATCACGGCGTCGCGGCGCTGACGTCCCGCTTCTACGATGCCCTTGCGGCCGGATACGACCGCGTGTGGCCGATGAGGAAATCGGCGGACGATTTCGCTAACATGGGTTTTTCGTGAGGATCCAGGTGAACCCGTTGTCAAGACATCTGTGGGCGCGCGCGGGGCTCCTGGGAGTGGCCTGGCTCGCTGTGGCCGGCGGCGCTGCGCAGGCGCAGGCGCCGGGGGAGCCGAGCGCAGTCACCAGGGTGACGTGCGACCGCGAGTGTCTCATCGGTTTTGCGCGCCGCTACATGGCGGCGCTGGCCGCCCAGGATCCGTCGCTGCTGCCGTTGGCGGGCACGGTCCGGTTCACCGAGAATGACGTCGCCATGGTGCTGGGTAAGGGGCTGTGGCGCACGATCAGCAAGGTCGCACCCGACGGTCTTGAAGTCGCCGATCCGCTGACCGGCAATGCGGCCTGGTTCGGCGTCGTCTGGGAGCACGGGAATCCGGCCATCTATGCCATGCGCCTGCATGTGGCCGACGACAGGATCGACCAGATCGAAACGGTGGTGCACCGCAAGACCGGCCTGCCGGCCCCGTTCGGCGACCCCGACCGGGTCGTGCACGATCCGCTCTTTCAGCCCGTGCTGCCGACTGCTGCGCGCCGCTCGCGCGAGCGCCTGATCGCGGTGGCGCAGCGCTTTTTCAATAACGTCGAGCGCAACGACGGCATGGTCTTCGCGCACTTCACCGATGACTGCGGGCGTCTGGAGAATGGCATCAGCACCACCGCCGCACCCAAGGCCGGCGGCCCGGGCAATGCCGCCTCATTGGCGCTGGGCTGCGAGAACCAGTTCCGGCTGGGCATCTACCGCATCAACAAGCGCGTGCGCGAGCGGCGGTTCCCGATCGTCGATACCGAACGGGGTGTGGTCGTGGCCTCGGGATTCTTCGACCATGACAACAGCTTCGATCATTACGACCTCACCACTGGCCGGGAAATGAAGACCGCGCTCAAGTGGCCCAATTCGATCACGCTGCTCGAGGCCTTCCGCATCAATGCGGGCGACATCCAGCGCATCGAGGCTGTGTTCACCTACGTGCCCTACTTCATGCACAATCCCTTTGCCACCTGCCGCCCGGATGCGGAGTCCGGCCAGTGAGCGCGCCGCCGGGCCACAGGGGCGGGCTGGCCGCCGCGCTGTTCACGTGCGTCGCGCTGGCCGCGGCGACTGCGGCGCGCTGCGCTGCAAGCTGTGACGCCGCCTGCCTCACGGGTCTCGCCAGTCACTATATGGACGCCCTGGCCGCCCAACGCTGGCAGGATCTGCCCTGGGCCGACACGGTCCACTACGCCGAGAACAGCGTGAAGATGCGGGTCGGCGATGGTGTCTGGGCGACGGCCACGGGCCACTCGGCGACGCCGCTGATCGTTGCGGATCCGGTGGCCGGTACGGTCGCCTGGATCGGCACGATCGATGAACATGGCCAGCCGGGCTTCTATGCGCTGGAACTGACCATCAAGGGTGACCGGATCGCCGCCGTGCAGTCGGTGATCCGCCGCAAGGAAGGTCGCCCGCCCTTCGGCGATCCGGTGGGCTTCGGCCCCGCGGCGCGGGTCACGGCGCCGCGGGCGGGCGGCCCGGCGGGCGACCGTGATGCGTTGATCGGGCTGGCCGAGAGTTTCTTCGCCGCGCAGGCGGGCGGCGCGGGCGGCGTGCCGGTCGCCTTCGCCAAAGGCTGTCGGCTCATCGAGAATGGCGTGCCGATGACGGGCAATCTGCCCGCCGCCCGGGGCGAGTCGGGCGATTGTGCGCAGGCGTTCCAGCGCCGCCTGTTCCAGGAATATGAGGGCGTGCGTCACCGCATCGTCGCGGTCGATCCGGCACGCGCGCTGGTGGTCGCGATCGGCTATCGCGACCTGCCGGCGGCGGCAGTCACGTTCACAGCGGCGGACGGCAGGTCGTATCCGGCCGAAGCGCAGTATCCGCGCAGCGTGGGCTTCGTCAGCGTGATGCGGGTCAGGCATGGCGCGATCGCCGAGGTCGAGACGGTGGCGAGCGAACTGCCCTACCTGATGCCCTTCCCCTGGTGAGGGTGACGCAACCATGAGGACGAAGATGACTCCCGGCCTGGTCCGCGCGACGGTGTTGGTGGGGGCGCTGCTGCTGGCCGGTGGGCCGGCCGTGGCCGCTGCGCAGTCGCTGGCGGAGCAGATCAACGCGCTCAGCCTGCGCGTGGAGAAGCTCGAGGCGGTGCGGTCGATCAAGAAGCTGCAGCGCGCGTTTGGCTACTATGTCGATCGCGGCCTGTGGGGCGAGGCGAGCGATCTGTTCACCGACGACGGCACCATCGAGATCGGCCTCGACGGCGTGTATGTCGGCAGGCCGCGCCTCCACGACTATCTGCAGAGGCTCGGCGGGGGCCAGCCGGGCCTGATCTACGGTGAGCTCAACGAATTCGTGACGCTGCAGCCGCAGATCGACATCGCGCCCGACGGACTCAGTGCCAGGGCGCGCTGGCGCGACCTGGGCATGCTCGGCCAGTACCACAAGTGGGCGGCCTGGCGTGACGGCATCTACGAGAACAGCTACGTGAAGCAGGACGGGATCTGGAAGATCCGGTCGCTGCATCTGTACGTCAATTTCCAGGCGCCCTATGACCGGGGCTGGGCGCGCCTGCAGCCCGGCGAAGGCTTGAGGCGCAGCCAGGCCTCGCTCGACATGCCGCCCGATCGGCCCTCGACCGTGGTCTACAGGCCGTTCCCGGACGTCTTCGTGCCACCCTTCCATGGCCCCAATCCGGTCACCGGCAAGCCGGTGGAGACGTCCCGATGAGCGGTCGGCTGCGTCTCACGGGAGTCCTGCTCGTCGGCCTGGCCGGCGCTGTGGCCGCGTCCGCCGTGGCCCAGACACCGACCCGGGCTGCGCTCGAGGCGCGCCTCGCCGCCTATCGGCACCGCGTGGCGCTGCTGGAGGACCAGGACGCGGTGGCCAATCTGCAGACGACCTTCGGCTATTATTTCGACAAGGGGCTCTGGGACCAGGCCGCGGCGCTGTTCACCCGGGACGGCAGTTTCGAATATGGCATGCGCGGCGTGTATATCGGCCAGGACCATATCCGCCGGGCCCTGCTGCTCTTCGGGCCGCAGGGGCTGGCGCCCGGGCATCTCAACAATCACATGCAGCTGCAGGCCGTGATCAGCGTCGCGCCCGACGGACTCAGTGCCAGGGCGCGCTGGCAGGGCATGATCCAGCTCGCCCAGCCCGGCGCGAATGGCATCTGGGGCGTCGGGGTCTACGAAAATGAATATGTGCAGCACCAGGGCATCTGGAGGATCTCCAAGCTGCATTTCTACGTCACGGCCAGGACGGACTATGACCTGGGCTTCGCGAAGTCGCAGCTGCCCATGGAAGGCCAAAGCGCGGTCCTGCCGCCCGACAGACCGCCGACGGTGGTCTACCGGTCGCTCCCGGGTGTCTACATTCCGCCGTTCAGCTACCCGAATCCGGTGACGGGCAGGTCCCTGGCCGACATTCCCGAGCCGGCCGACGATGTCGTGGGGCGCAAATGATCAGCAGACTCGTCGTCCTCGCGGCACTGCTCGCCGCACCCGCCCTGCTCGGTGGCCAGCTGGCACGGGCCGGGCAGCCCGAGGACCTGGCGGCCGCCGCCAGGCGGCTCTATGCGCTCGATCAGCGCATCACGCGTCTGGAGGACATGAACCAGATCGAGAAGCTGCAGCGCGCCTACGGGTATTTCGTCGACAAGGGGCAATGGACCCAGCTCGCCGATCTGTTCGCGGACGATGCGACGCTGGAGATCGGGGGCAAGGGCCTCTTCCTCGGCAAGGCGCATGTGCTCAAATACATGCAGGACGCCTTCGGAGCGGAGGGTCCGAAATTCGGGCTGATCGCCAATCACATGCAGTTCCAGCCCATCGTCGATGTCTCCCCGGATGGCACGCACGGCTGGATCCGCTCGCGGGCCTGGGTGATGAGCCTGGGGGGCTGGGGCCTGCCGATCTATGAGGACGAGTTCATCAAGGCGGGGGGCGTGTGGAAGTTCAAGCGCGAGTCCGGCCCGTTCACGATGTACTCGAGCTGGAAGGGCTGGGCGCATGACGCCCTCAACAATACCTGGCCCGACAAGTTCCCGCCGGATCCGGACCTGCCGCCCTCAGCGGTCTATCTGACCTACCCGTCGTACTATATCGTCCCGTTCCACTATCCCAACCCGGTCACGGGCAGGCCCTTCCCGGTCGAGCCCGTCGGCGCCTATGCCGGACCGCCGGGCTCCGCCCAGCAGGCGCTGTGGCAGAAGACCGGTCGGCTGGCTGACGGCACACAGCCGATCCGGGAAGAGGGCAACCGCTAGGCGAAGGGCGCTCGGTGGCGGTCACTTCGTCGCCGGCGCCCCCGCCTGCTGCTTGGTCTTCTGCATGCGCCGGACCATTTCCATGAAATCGGGCTGGTAGTCGTCCTGGGCCCGCTTGATGAGATAGTCGTGGATCGCCGCGGCGTCCTCGTGGGTGAGGCGCTTGCCGAAGTTGGGCATGCCGTGCTTCTCGCGCGTGCCGGTCAGGACGATGTTGAAGAAGTCCTCATGGACCGGCGCGGTCATGTGTCGCAGGTCCTTGACCCCGCCCGCCGCGGATGGGCCGTGGCAGAGGGCACAGTTCTGCGTGTAGAGCCGCTCGCCCGCGGCGACCATCGCCGCCGGCACCACCGTCGTCGGCGGCGCGGGAATGGCGTCGGAGGGCGGCGGGGGGGGCCGCTTCACGCCCTTGGCATCGAGTGCAAAGACCATGAGCCGCGCGGGCGCATAGCTGAACGGCGTGCCGTCGGGATTGGTGAGATTGGAAACGATGGCGCTGTTCCAGCCGACGTTGACGGCGATGTACTGGGTGTCGTTGACCTGATAGGTGATCGGTCCGGAGACCGGGACGCTGCCGACCGGCATTTCCCACAGCTTCCTGCCCGTGTCGGCGCGATAGATGGCGAGCGTCTTGTTGATCGTGCCCTCGACCAGCAGATTGGCGGCCGTCACCATCGTGCCGCCGTTGCCGGCGTGGGGATAGGGAATGCGGAAGGCCTCCGACTGCGTCACCGGGTTCCAGGCGAGCATGTAGCCTGACTCGCGGTCGGCCGCCTGCTTGCGCAGCGTGGCGCGCAGTTGCGGATCATTGGCGTAGCCGGCGTTGAGCGTCGTCCTGCCGAGCGTGAATTTGAACTGGTCGTCCGGCACGACGGACTCGACGAAATAGCCCTCCATCATCGGGATGTAGACCAGGCCGGTCAGCGGGCTGTACGCCATCGGGTTCCAGTTGTGGCCGCCGCCGGTGCCGGGCGTGAGCAGGTGCGGCGTCTGCGTAACGTAGGCATCCGGATAGATCATGGGGCGGCCGCTCTTCATGTCGACGCCCGCGGCCCAGTTGCTCGGCATGTAGTTGCGCGCCGCGAGCAGCTTGCCCGTCTTGCGGTCGATCACGTAGAAGATGCCGTCCTTGGGCGCATGCAGGATCACGTCGCGCGGGCGGCCGTCGACCCTGATCGAGGCCAGGATCATCTGTGCGGTACAGTCGTAATCCCATTCCTCGGCCGGGATCTCCTGGTAGTGCCACCGGTATTCGCCGGTGCGCGCGTTGACCGCGACGATCGAGCACAGGAAGAGATTGTCGCCCTTGCCGGCCGAGCGGAACTTGTGCGGGTGCGGGGAGCCGTTGCCGGTGCCGAAAAAGACCAGGTCGAGCTTCGGATCGTAGGCGATCGAGTCCCAGTCATTGCCGCCGCCGCCGTATTTCCACAATTCGCCGGCCCAGGTCTGGGCGGCCATCGGCATGATGGGATCGGACGCCGCCTGATCCGGCCTCCCCGGCTTGCCGGGTACGATCCAGAAGCGCCAGGCGAACTTGCCGGTGTCGGCGTTGTATGCGGACATGTAGCCGCGCGCGCCCAGGTCGCCGCCGCTGTTGCCGATGACCACATTGCCATCGGCGATGCGCGGCGCGCCGGTGATCGTGATGGGTTGAGTCTTGTCGACGACCGTGTCGGCGGTCCAGACCGGCTTGCCGGTTCTGGCGTCGAGCGCGATCAGCCGCCCGTCGAGCGTCGCGATGATGATCTTACCGTGCCAGGCGGCAACCCCGCGGCTGACCGGACCGCAGCAGATCCACTGCGCGACATCGGGTGAGATCTTCGGATCATAGGTCCACAGCTTCCTGCCGGTCACGGCGTCATAAGCGGTGGTGAGATCCCAGGCGGAGATGTTATAGAGAACGCCGTCGATCTCCAGCGGCGTGGCCTCGACTCCACGGTAGGTGTGCAGATCGTCATACCAGAGCAGGCCAAGACGGCTCACGTTCTGCGTGTTGATCCGGGTGAGCGGGCTGAACCGCTGCTGGGTCCAGTCATGGCCGCTGGTGATCCAGTCACGCCCGTCCTGGGGCGAGTGCACGAGGCGGGCCTGATCCACCGCGGCGGCTCCGGATACTGCCGCGCCGGTTTCGCCGGCCTGAACGGACAAGGCCACCAGGCCCGCTCCAAGCAGCAGGGCCACCGACAACAATTCCACCCGGCGTCGCATCAGTGGCCGCTCCTTCCGCATCGGTAAGGCCGGCATGATAGCTCAACCCCTGTGGTCTTGCCCTCGGGATGCGTCGCGCACCCCTTCAAGGAATTCCCGCATCGACCGTGCCGGATGACCCGTGATCTCCCGATAATCGGGGCTCACGACGTCGAACTCGCCCGCCTCGATCGCCTGCATCGTCCCGATGGTGCTCTTCGACAGTTCGGGTGGGACGCCCCAGTTCTCGGTCATGTAGCGGGGCCAGTCGGCCGCCGGTACGGACTGGAAGCGCACGGGTCTCGCGAAGATCTCGGACATCAGCGCCGCGATCTCCTCCCCCGACCAGGTCTGCTCCATGGTCTCCGTGTACGTACGGCCCGACGGCGCGTTGCGCAGCAGGATCTGCGCCGCCGACACGCCGAGGTCCTCGCGCGCGATGTAGGCGCAGCGGGACCGCCCGCCCGGCCGCCGCAGCAGGCCACAGGCCAGCGTGTCGCGCAGGTCACCGACCAGGATGTCGGCATACAGCGCGTGGCGCAGCAGCGTGAACCCGAGGCCGGATTCGCGGATGGCCTGCTCCGTCGGGTAGTGAACCAGGCGACTGTGCTCCACCCGCGCCGACTCGGCCCGCAGAAAGCTCGCATAGACCACGTGCCTGACACCGCTGTCCCGGGCGGCCTCGAGCGCGTTGAGGTTCTGCCGCAGGCGCAGGTCATTGCTGTCGTAGGTCGGGATCAACAGCGCCGTCTCGACACCCTCGAGCGCCTGGCGCATGAGATCGGACCGGCCAAAGTCCGCCTCCCGGACCTGGACCCCCTGGCCGGCAAGTTCCCGCGCAAACGCGGTGTGGACATCGCGCGTACCCACGATCAGGTCGCTGCCGCGCCCCGCCGCGAGCAGGTTGCGGATGACGGCCCGCGCAAACTGTCCGTTCGCTCCCGACACGAATATCATCGCCGCATCCCTCCTTAACATCTACCCATTCCAATGGTAACCCATGGTGCCGCAAGCCCGGGCGTGCCACCGTGCACGCCGGTCCCGTACAGTACTCGCCACGAGCGCTTGCTGTACGATGGTCGTGCTGGTGTAAGGTCTGCCTTACCACCCGATCCGCGGAGCGCTCCCGTGACAGTCCCCCATATCGTGTCCGATGACAGCGAGCTGAATCACGCGGAACGGGCCTTCCTGGATGCCGTCCTGGTCTGCCACGGGGTTGGTGGGCAACCCACCGAGTCCGACTTCGGTCGGGCGATGAAGATCATGATCACCTACGCGCAACAGGTCCAGGACAACCCGCCCGAAGGCACGCCGAGCCTCATGATAAGGCGGTGGCTCGCCCCGCTGTCGGACCTGGATCGGATCAGGATCGCCGCGGCGGCATTCGTGATGTTCGGCGCGACCAAGCCCAATATATTTCAGGTGCGGGCCGCCCATCGGGAGATCTTCGGCAAGGATCCGCAGCGCAGTTCCTGAGCCCGGGGCAGCCGCTCGAGCGCCATGGCGACCTGCTCAGTGCCGCTTCGCTCAGCGCGCAGTCTTCCCGCCGTCCACTGGCCAGGCGGCGCCGGTCACGAATCCGGCGGCATCACTGG
>VFSW01009166.1_pt1 | contig 14148 bp, 13 predicted proteins | sample 5358111 | NCBI WGS metagenome assembly VFSW01 (sample SAMN11554181, study PRJNA540505) | mine drainage metagenome | isolation source: sediment from site ElyBrook_90M | place: USA: Ely Copper Mine, Vershire, VT | collected 2017
CACCACCCCGCGCAGATCGGGCGCCGGCGCCTCCTCGACGATCTTCTGGTCGCGGCGCTGCACCGAGCAGTCGCGGTCGAACAGGGTCACGACGCCGCCGTGCGAATCGGCGAACAGCTGCACCTCTACGTGGCGTGCGCGGCTGAAGAACCGCTCGAGCAGCAGCCGGTCGTCGGCGAATGCGGTGCGCGCGAGCCGCCGCGCCGAGTCGAGCGCCGGCGCGAGTTCCGCCATGGAATACACCACCTGCATGCCCTTGCCGCCGCCGCCCGCGCTCGCCTTGATGATGAGCGGCAGACCGATGCGCTCGGCCTCGGTCCGAAGACGATCGAAGGTCTGATCCGCGCCGTGGTAGCCCGGCGCGACCGGCACCCCGGCGCGCAGCATCAGATCCTTGGACTCGCTCTTCGAGCCCATCGCGCGAATCGCGGCCGCCAGCGGACCCACGAAGCGCACGCCGGCCTGCGTGCACAGCTCGGCGAACTCCGGATTTTCCGACAGGAATCCGTAGCCCGGGTGGATCGCATCGGCGCCCACCCGGCGCGCGAGGTCGAGGATGCGTGCGGCATCGAGGTAGCTCTCGGCGGCGGGCGAGGCGCCCAGCCGGTAGGCCTCGTCCGCGAGGCGCACGTGCCGTGCCCCTCGATCGGCGTCCGAATACACCGCGATCCCGGTGATCCCCAGCCGCCGCGCCGTGCCCAGGATGCGGCAGGCGATCTCCCCGCGATTGGCGATCAGGAGTCGGCGCAGCACGGCCGGCCTCAAAACCGGAACACGCCGAAGCGCGTGGCCGCGGCCGGCTGCGAGCGGGTGAGCGCCAGCGCGAGGCCGAGGACCCGCCGGGTGTCGAGCGGATCGATCACCCCGTCGTCCCACAGCCGCGCACTCGCGTAGTAAGGGTGGCCCTGCCGCTCGAACTGCGCCTCGATCGGCGCCTTCAGCGCCTGCTCCTCGCTCCCCGTCATCGCCTGCCCCGAGCGCGCCAGGGCCTCGCGGCGGATGGTGGCGAGCACGTTCGCCGCCTGCTCGCCGCCCATCACCGAGGTGCGCGCGTTCGGCCACTGGAACAGCAGACGCGGTCCGTAGGCGCGGCCGCACATGGCGTAGTTGCCCGCACCGAAACTGCCGCCCACCACCACCGTGAATTTCGGCACCGCGGCGCAGGCGACCGCGGTGACCAGCTTCGCGCCGTCCTTGGCGATGCCGCCCGCCTCGGCGGCGCGACCCACCATGAATCCGGCGATGTTCTGCAGGAACACGAGCGGCAGGCCCTCGCGGCAGCACAATTCGATGAAATGCGCGCCCTTGAGCGCGCTCTCCGAGAACAGGATGCCGTTGTTGGCGAGGATGCCGACGGTGGTTCCATGGATGTCGGCGAAGCCGCAGACCAAGGTGGTGCCGTACAGAGCCTTGAACTCGTCGAACCACGAGCCGTCCACCAGGCGGGCGATCAATTCGCGCGCCTCCGTCGGGCGGCGAAAATTCGGCGGCACGATGCCGTACAGCTCCGCCGGATCGTAGGCGGGCGCGGCATGCGCCGGCACCGCGAGTCCGCCGGCAGGCGGGCGCAGCCGCGCGACCACCCGCCGCGCGTGCGCGAGCGCCTGCACGTCGTCCTCGGCGCAATAGTCGGTGACGCCCGAGCGCCGGCAATGCACGTCGGCGCCGCCGAGCGCCTCGGCATCGACCTCCTCGCCGGTCGCGGCCCGCACCAGCGGCGGTCCGCCGAGGAACACCCGCCCCTGCCCGCGCACGATGATCGCGTGGTCGGACATCGCCGGGACATAGGCGCCGCCCGCGGTGCACGATCCGTGCACCACGGCGATCTGCGCGACGCCGCGCGCGGACAGCTGCGCCTGGTTGTAGAAGATCCGTCCGAAATGCTCGCGGTCCGGGAACACCTCGTCCTGCTTCGGCAGGAACGCACCGCCGCTCTCCACGAGATAGATGCACGGCAGGGCGTTCTCGGCCGCGATCTCCTGGGCGCGCAGGTGTTTCTTCACGGTCAACGGGTAGTAGGTCCCGCCCTTCACCGTCGGGTCGTTCGCCACCACCATGCAGGCGCGCCCCGAGACCATGCCGATCCCGGTGATCAGGCCCGCTCCGGGCAGTTCGTCCTCGTACACGCCGAGCGCCGCGAGCGCGGACAGCTCCAGGAACGGCGAACCCGGATCGAGCAAGGCGTCGATGCGCTCGCGCGCCAGCAGCTTGCCGGCCGCGGTGTGTTTGGCGCGCGCCGCCGCGCTGCCGCCCGCCGCATTGCGCTGCAAAACGCCGCGCAGATCCGCCACCAGCGTGCGCATGACGGCGGCATTGGCGGCGAACTCGGCCGAGCGGCCGTCGACCCCGGAAACGATCCTCGCCATGGCTTCCTCGGCGTGGCAGAATTGTCGGACAATCCGATTATCCAACATCACGGGTTCGCATGACAATGGCCGCCGCCTATCGCGAGTTCAACTTCGGCCTCGGCGAGACCGTCGACGCCGTGCGCGAGCAGGTGCGCCGCTTCGCCCAGGAGCGGATCGCCCCGCGCGCGGCCGAGATCGACCGCGGCAACGCCTTCCCGCGCGATCTCTGGCCGCAGATGGGAGCCCTCGGCCTGCTCGGACTGACCGTGCCCGAGGCGGACGGCGGCAGCGGACTCGGCTACCTCGCCCACACGGTGGCGATGGAGGAGATCTCGCGCGCCTCGGCCGCGGTCGGCCTGAGCTACGGTGCGCACTCGAACCTCTGCGTCAATCAGATCGCGCTCAACGGCACGGCCGAGCAGAAGGCCGCCTACCTGCCGAAGCTGGTCGCCGGCGAGCACGTCGGCGCGCTCGCCATGTCCGAGCCCTCCGCCGGTTCCGACGTCGTATCCATGCAGCTGCGCGCGGTGCGTCGGGGCGAGCGCTACGTGCTCGACGGGCGCAAGATGTGGATCACCAACGGGCCCGACGCCGACGTGCTGGTGGTGTATGCGAAGACGCAGCCCGACGCCGGCGCACACGGCATCAGCGCATTCATCGTCGAGCGGGGCCTGCCCGGCTTTCGCGCGGCCCAGAAGCTCGACAAGCTCGGCATGCGCGGCTCGAACACCAGTGAACAGGTGTTCGACGGCTGCGAGGTGCCGGCGGCCAATCTGCTCGGCGAGGAGAATCGCGGCATCCGGGTGCTGATGCGCGGCCTGGATTTCGAGCGCGTCGTGCTCTCGGGCGGCCCGCTCGGCATCATGGCCGCGGCGCTCGACGTCGCGATCCCGTACGTGCGCGAGCGGCGCCAGTTCGGCCAGCCCATCGGCGCCTTCGAGCTCGTCCAGGGCAAGCTTGCCGACCTGTACGCCTCGTTCAATGCCTGCCGCAGCTACGCCTACACGGTGGCCGCCGCCTGCGACCGCGGGGACGCCACGCGCAAGGACGCCGCGGCCTGCATCCTGTTCTGCGCCGAGGCGGCCACCCGTGCGGCGCTCGACGCCATCCAGCTGCTCGGCGGCAACGGCTACATCAACGACTATCCGACCGGACGGCTGCTGCGCGACGCGAAGCTCTACGAAATCGGCGCCGGCACCTCGGAGATCCGGCGCATGCTGATCGGCCGCGAGCTGTTCGGCGAGGCGCCGTGAGCGACCGGTTCCCATGAGCGACCTGTTCCAGCCGCTCGACGACCATCCGGCCTATCGCCAGATAGCGCACCAGATCGAGCGCAAGATCCTGGAGCGGGCGCTGCGCCGGGGCGATTCGCTGCCCTCCGAGGCGGATCTCGCCCGTCAGTTCGGCGTCAATCGATCCACGGTGCGCGAGGCCATCCGCGAGCTCGAGACGCGCGGGCTGCTCGGCCGCGCCCGCGGCGCCAAGCGGCTGCGCGTCACCCGGCCCGACGCGCAGCGGATCAGCGCCGACGTCAGCCGCGCGCTGTCCCTGCACGAGGTCACCTTTCTCGAACTCTGGGAGGCGATGATGGCGATCGAACCGGCGGCGGCCGAGCACGCGGCCGTGCGCCGCACCGACGCGCAACTGCAGGCGCTCGAGCGGGCGCGCACGCGTTTCCGGCGCGGCGCCGGCGGGACGTCGGGCGCCGTGCAGGCGGTGATCGATTTCTTCACCACCGTGGCCGAGGCGAGCGGCAATCAGGTGCTGGCGCTCGCCCAGGCGCCGCTCAATCTGCTGCTCGCGCCGGCCCTCTCGCAAATCCTGGAGCGCGTGCCGCAGGCGCGCGGCCGCATCGGCGAGGCCCAGGGAAAGATCGTCGCCGCCATCGAAGCGAGTCGCGGCGATCAGGCGCGCGACTGGATGGAAAAGCACATCCGCGACTTCAAGCGCGGCTACGAGATCGGCTTCTCGCGAACCCTATAGGATCTGCTCGCGCGCGGTGTCCGCCCCGGACGGATCGTGCAGCCGGGTGCTGAAGGACACCAGCACCATCACCTGCTCGCCGGTATTGCGGTAGGCGTGCGCCACCCCCGGCGGAATCGTGAACCGCCATGCCTGCCCCGCCGGCACGTCGAGGTCGCGCAGCACGCCGCCCTCGCGCAGGCGCACCCGGCACGGCCCCACCACGGTGGTGGTCTCGACCGCCTCGCGGTGCACGTGATTGCCGCGAACCTCGCCCGGCCGGGTGAGCACCACGTGCACGTTCCTTTGCGAGGCGAGCTGCGCGTCGGTCAGGGGCTCGAAGAGGCTGCCGCGCGCATCGCAATGCGCGTTCAACACGTCGATCCGGGCGGCGCCTGAGTCCATCCAGCAATGATATCCGAGCCGCAGCCGCCGCGGACGGTGAATCACCACACCGAGGCCGTCTGCGGGTAGAATCCGCACGCCAATCCCGCAGAAGTTCAAAGGTCACGCGATGCTCTACGACAATCGGAAGTTCTACATCGACGGTCAATGGGTCGATCCGATCGAACCGAGGGAATTCCAGGTCGTCAATCCGGCGACCGAGGCCGTCGCCGGCGTCATCTCCATGGGCGGTCCGGCGGACGTGGACCGCGCGGTGGCCGCCGCGCGGCGCGCCTTCGACGACTACTCGCACACCTCGCCGGCCGATCGGCTCGCCCTGCTCGAGCGGGTGCTGCTCGCGTACCAGGCGCATTACGACGAAATCGCGCGCGCGATCTGCGTGGAAATGGGCGCGCCGATCAGTCTGGCCAAGGGGTCGCAGACCCGGATCGGCGTCGGCCACATCAGCGCCATGATCGATGTGCTCAAGACCTTCCAGTTCGAGGAGGTGCGCGGCAACACGCGCCTGGTCCAGGAGCCGGTCGGCGTGTGCGCCCTGATCACCCCGTGGAACTGGCCGATGAACCAGGTGGCCGCGAAGGTCGTGCCCGCGCTCGCCGCCGGCTGCACCATGGTGCTCAAGCCGTCGGAATATTCGCCGTTCAGCGCCATCCTCTGGGCCCAAGTGATGCACGAGGCCGGGGTGCCCGCGGGCGTGTTCAATCTGATCAACGGCGACGGCCCGCGCGTAGGGGCGCCGCTGTCCGCGCATCGCGACGTCGATATGGTGTCCTTCACCGGCTCGACCCGCGCCGGCACCGAAGTGGCCAAGAACGCGGCCGCGACGGTCAAGCGGGTGCATCAGGAGCTCGGCGGCAAGTCGCCGAACATCCTGCTCGAGGACGCCGATTTCGAGCGCGCGGTGCGCCACAGCCTGCTGCACGTGATGCAGAACTCCGGCCAGTCCTGCAATGCGCCGACCCGCATGCTCGTGCCGGCCGACAAGCTCGCCGAGGTCGAGGCCATCGCCAAGCGGGTCGCGCAGACGGCCGTGGTGGTCGGCGATCCCGCCTCGGACAAGACCACGGTCGGACCCGTGGTGTCGAAGCTGCAGTTCGAGCGGGTCGAGGGATTCATCGAGAAGGGCATCGCGGAGGGCGCGCGGCTCGTCGTCGGCGGCCTCGGCCGCCCCGAGGGCCTCTCCAAGGGCTACTTCGTCAAGCCCACGATCTTCTCCGACGTGCGCAACGACATGACGGTCGCGCGCGAGGAGATCTTCGGGCCGGTGCTGTGCATCCTGCCCTACCGCAGCGAGGAGGAGGCCATCCGGATCGCCAACGACACGCCCTACGGGCTCGCCGCATACGTGTGGTCGAAGGACAACGTGCATGCCCGGCGCGTCGGCAGCCGCATCCGCGCGGGCCAGGTTGCGTTGAACGGCGCCTCGGGCGACATGAAAACCCCGTTCGGCGGCTTCAAGATGTCGGGCAACGGCCGGGAATACGGCGAATTCGGCCTGCGCGACTTCCTTGAGGTGAAGGCCGTCATCGGCGTCGACGCCGCGTGAGGTTCCCGCCCGACGGTGGCTGATTCGCCCATCCTCGCCCTCGAGGGCTTGAGCAAGCGCTACCGGCGCGACCGGCCGGCGATCTTCGAGAACCTGCGCCTGGAGCTCGGCCGCGGCGACTACGTCGCCATCATGGGCGAGTCCGGGGTCGGCAAGTCGACCCTGCTCAATCTGCTGAGCGGACTCGACCGCCCGGATGCCGGGCGCGTGCTGCTGGACGGCGTCGACATCACGCATCTCGACGACGACGCGGCCACGCGGCTGCGCCGCCGGGCCGTCGGCTTCGTGTTCCAGGCGTTTCACGTCCTGCCCTACCTCAGCGTCGAGGGCAACGTCGCACTGCCCATGGACCTGCTCGGCGTGACCGGCCCGCCGCGGGCGCAGCGCACCTCGGACATGCTGGCCGCGGTGGGCCTGGCCGACGCGGCCGGCCGCCTGGCGCGCGAGCTGTCGGGAGGCGAGGTGCAACGCGTCGCGATCGCGCGCGCGCTGGTCCATCGGCCGACGCTGCTGCTGGCCGACGAGCCCACGGGCAATCTCGATCCGCGCAACGCGGCGCAGATCCTCGGGTTGCTTCGTGATCAGATCAAGAGCCGAGCCGGAGCCGGCCTGCTGATCACGCATTCGCGTGCCGCCGCCGAGACTGCCGACCGCATCCTGGTGCTGCAAGCGGACGGCTTGCGGCCGCTGGCGGGCGGCCGATGAGCGAGCCCACGGCGCCGCGGGTCGCGCTCGGCGCCTGGCTGATGCTGCTGCGCGCGCAGGCGCGCGAACAGCCGCTGCGGCTCGCGGCCGCGGTGCTCGCGATCGCCTTGGGCGTGGCGCTGGGCACCGCCGTGCACCTGGTCAATGCGGCGGCCGTGAATGAATTCGGCGCGGCGACCAAACGCCTGCTGGGCGAGCCGGACCTGATCGTGCGCGGCCCGCCGGAAGGCTTCGCGGAGGACTGGTATGCGCGCGTGGCGCGCGACCCCGCGGTCGCGGTCGCGAGCCCGGTGCTCGAGATCCGGATTGCCCTGGCCGGCCGGCGCGACCCCCTGCCGGTGCTCGGTGTCGATCCTTTCCTGGCGTCGGCGCTGCAGCCGGCGCTGCTCGGCGATCTGGGCCGCGGTACGCTCGAACTGCTGCGCCCGGACACCATCGTGCTCAGCCGGCGCGCGGCGGGCGAGCTCGGCGTGCACCCCGGCGACCTGCTGCGGGTGGTCGTGGGCGACGAGCTCAAGGCGCTCCGGGTGTCGGGTGTGCTCGCCGGCTCGACCTATTCTCAGGCGCTCGGCATCATGGACATCGCCTCGGCGCAGTGGACCCTCGGGAATCTGGGGCGTCTGAATCGAATCGATCTGCGGCTCGCCGACGGCCGGGATGCGCCGTCCTTGCGTGCGCGGCTGAGCGCTGAGTTGCCGCCGGGAATCCTGGTGCTCACCCCCGGCGGGGAACTCGAGCGGGTGCGCACGGTGACCCGCGCCTACCGCGTGAACCTCGACATGCTCGCGCTGGTGTCGCTGTTGACCGGCGCGTTCCTGGTGTTCGCCACGCAGTCGCTCTCGGTGCTGCGGCGGCGCCGCTCGCTCGCGCTGCTGCGCGCGCTCGGCGTGACCCGCGGCGAATTGCAGGCGGCCCTGATGGCCGAGGGCACCGCTCTCGGCGCCCTCGGCGCATTGCTCGGCGTGCTGCTCGGGCTGCTCGGCGCCGCCGCGATCCTGCGTTGGGTGGCCGCGGACCTCGGCAACGGCCAGCTGCCCGTCCTGGGTGCGCACCTGGTGGCCTCGCCGGGCGCCCTGCTGGCCTACTTCTCGATCGGCACCTGCGTGGCGGGCATCGGCGGCTGGCTGCCGGCGCGCGCCGCCGCGCGCCTCGCACCCGCACGCGCGCTCAAGGGCGGGGACGCCGATCACGCGCGCACCGGCCGTGCGGGGGTTCATGCCGGACTCGCCTTGATCGGGGCCGGCGTCGCCTTCGCGTTCCTGCCGCCGGTCCGCGGACTGCCGGTGTTCGGCTACGCGAGCGTCGCAGCACTGCTGTTTGGCGCGGTCCTGCTGGTGCCCGCGCTGACCGCGCGGGTCCTGCGCGCCGTGCCGCGCGGCACCCGGCCGGTGTTCGCCACCGCCGCGGCGCAGCTCACCGAGAACGCGGCGATGTCCACCCTGAGCCTCGCCTCCATCATCGTGAGCTTCAGCTTGATGGTGGCGATGGCCATCATGGTCCATTCGTTCCGCGAGTCCTTCGACCATTGGCTGCTGCGGCTGCTGCCGGCGGACCTGCAGCTGCGCGAGCCCCTGGGCAACGACACGGCCGGCCTGAGCGCCGCGGACCAGCGCCGGATCGGCGCGCTCGCCGGCGTCGCACGAGCCGAATTCCGCCGCACGCGGCAGATCCTGCTGGATCCGACCCGCCCGCCGGTCACGCTGATTGCACGCGCGGCGGACTCGGCCGAGATGGCCGCCGCGCTGCCGCTGGTGCAGGCTCTGCCGCACGCACTGCCGCCCACCGAGCGCGGCGCCTGGATCTCCGAGGCCATGCTGGATCTGTACGGAGCCAAGCTCGGCGATCGCCTCGATCTGCCGCTCGCCGGGCGGCTTCGATCCTTCGTCGTGGCGGGCGTCTGGCGCGATTACGCGCGCTCCGGCGGGGCGGTGGCGATCACCCGGGCGGACTACCTCGAGGCGACCGGCGATCAGACCGCGAACGAAGGTTCCCTGTGGCTGAGCGCCCATGCCGATCCGGCCGTGGTGGTGTCGGCGCTGCGCGCCGCGGTGCCCGCAGGCGCGGCGCTCGACATCCTCACCAGCGGCGAGCTGCGCCGGCGTTCGCTCGCGATTTTCGACCGCGCCTTCGCCATCACGTACGCGCTCGAGGCGGTCGCGGTGCTCATCGGGCTGGCCGGGATCAGTCTGGCGGCCGGCTCCACCGCGCTCGCCCGGCGCGCGGAATTCGGGATGCTGCGCCACATCGGCATGCTGCGCCGGCAGATCCTCGGCATGCTGGCGAGCGAGGGGGTGCTGCTCAGCCTGTGCGGCGTCGTCTACGGACTGTCGCTCGGCGCGGCGCTGAGCCTCGTCCTGGTCTACGTGGTCAACCGCCAGTCGTTCAACTGGAGCATCGATCTCGCGGTCCCGCTGCCGCGGCTGCTCACGCTCGGCGGCGTGTTGATCGGCGCCGCGGCGCTGACCGCCGTGATCGGCGGCCGGGCCGCGCTGGGACCGGACGCGGTGCGCGCCGTGCGGGAGGACTGGTGAGGCGGATGCGGGTGAGGCGGATTCTGCTGCCCGCATGGCTCGCGCTCGGGGCGTGTCCGGGCGCCGCCGGCCCGGCCATCGCCGGTCCGGCCGTCGCCGCCGAGCCGGCCCCGGCATTCGCGGCGGTCGCCGCGGGCCGTCCCTTGAGCTTTCCCACCGACTACGGCAGTCACCCGCAATTTCGCACCGAGTGGTGGTATTTGACCGGCTGGCTGTCGACGCCGGAGGGCGCGCCGCTCGGCTTCCAGGTCACCTTCTTCAGGACCCGGCCCGGCGTGGCCGAGGCCAATCCGAGCACGTTCGCACCGCGGCAGCTGCTGATCGCGCACGTGGCGCTCAGCGATCCGCACCATGGACGGCTCTGGCAGGACCAGCGCGTGCGGCGCGCCGGGCTGGGTCTTGCCGAGGCGCGCGAGGGCGACACCGCGGTATGGATCGGGGATTGGTCGCTGCGGCGGAGCGCGGACCTCTACCGCGCCCAGGTGAAGGCCGCGGACTTCGCCCTGGATCTTGCGCTCGCGAGCACTCAGCCGCCGCTGCAGAACGGCGACCGGGGCTTCAGCCGCAAGGGGCCGGCCCCGGCGTCGGCCAGCTATTACTACAGCCTGCCGCACCTTGCGGTGACCGGCCGCCTGGCACGCGGCGGTCGCAGCGAGTCGGTCTCGGGCGAAGCCTGGCTCGACCACGAATGGTCGAGCGAGTATCTCGATGCCGGGGCCGTCGGCTGGGATTGGATCGGCATCGATCTCGAGCGCGGCGCCGCGCTCATGGCCTTTCGCATCCGCGACGCCGGCGGCCAGGCGCGTTGGGCGGGCGGCAGCCTGCGCGACCCCGACGGACGGACCCGGATCTTCGATCCCTCGCAGATCGAGTTCACGCCGCGCAGGGTCTGGCGCTCGCCGCGCACGGGCGTCGATTATCCGGTCGCCTGGACGGTGCGCGCCGGCGAGCGAAGCTTCGACCTGCAACCCCTCATGGACGATCAAGAGAACGACACGCGCCTGTCGAGCGGCGCGATCTACTGGGAAGGGGCGGTGCGCGCCTCGGAGAACGGCCGGCCGGCGGGCCGCGGGTACCTGGAGCTGACCGGCTACGGGGAACCGTTGCGCCTGCGCTGAACGCACGTACACTGCGCGTACCATGCGAGGTGCATCATGAACATCGGCTTCATCGGACTCGGCAACATGGGCGGCCCCATCGCCGCGAACTTGATTCGCGCGGGCCACGACCTCGCGGTGTGGAACCGCTCGCCCGACAAGGCGCGCGCCCTGGTCGAGGCGGGTGCGCAGCTCGCCGCGAGCCCGCGCGCGGCCGGGGCGGAACGCGACCTGGTGTTCACCATGCTCGCCGACGATGCCGCGCTCGAGGCGGTGCTCGCCGGCCCCTCGGGCCTGATCGCCGGCATGCGCGCCGGGGCGCTGCACGTCTCGCTGAGCACCATCGCCGTGGCGACCGCCGATCGCGCCGCGGCCGACCACGGCGCGCACGGCCAGCGCTTCCTATGTGCGCCGGTCTTCGGCCGGCCGGAGGCCGCGGCCGCCGCCAAGCTGTACGTGGTGGCGGCCGGCGATCCCGCCGACCTCGAGGCGGCCCGGCCCGCCCTGCTCGCCCTCGGTCAGCGGGTGTTCGCGGTCGGCACGACGCCGTCCGCGGCCTGTCTGCTCAAGCTGTGCGGCAACTTCATGATCCTCGCCGCCATCGAGTCCCTCGCCGAAGCCATGGCGCTCGCCGAGAAGGGCGGCATCGATCCGGCGCAGCTGCTCGAGGTCCTCACCGGAACGTTGTTCGACTCGCCCGTCTATCGCAACTACGGCCGCATCATGCTCGAACGGCGCTTTCGTCCCGCCGGCTTCGCGGCGCCGCTCGGCCTGAAGGACATGCGCCTGGTGGCGCAGTCCGCCGAGACGCTGCGCGTGCCCATGCCGGTGCTCGGCGTGCTGCGCGACCATCTGCTGCAGACCGTGGCCACCGAAGGCGCGGACGCCGACTGGTCCGAGATCGCCGCGGCGGTCGCGAAGAACGCCGGCCTGAAGCGCTAGTACTGCACCACCAGCTGGTTGTCGACCTTCGAGACGCCCGGCGCGGCCCAGGCCGCCCGCGACGCGTCGTCGCGCTCGCGCCAGGAGTGCACGTGGCCCTTGAGCGTGACCTGCGAATCGTGCACGTCGATCTCGATGTCCGTCGCCTCGAGCACGGCCTGCCGGCGGAACGCGTCCTCGATCTTCTGCTTCACGTCGACCACCTTGACGCTGGGCTTGACGCTGATGTTGTTGGTCACGCCCTTCACGCCCGTGAGATAGCGGATCGCGTTCTCGGCGGCCGTCTTCTGAAATCCCCACTTGACCTCGCCGCTCAGCGTGACCCATCCCTGCTTGACCACCGGCTTGATGTCGCAGGCGCCGAGCTCGAAGTGCCAGCCGAGCGCGCTGGCCGCGGCCTGGGCGATCTCGGTGTCGGTGCGCTCGCCGGCCCTCGGGACCACGACCCGGATGTCGTTGGCGATGGCGCGCACGCCGGTGACGCGCTTGGCGATGTCCTCGGCCATCCAGCGGTCCGCGTAGCGCGCCACGTCGCCGGTCAGCGTCACCACGCCGCCGGTCACGCTCACGCCGATCCCGCGCTCATCGAGGCTCGGATCCCACTGCAGCTCCGTCTCCACGTCGCGTCGAATGTCTGCATCGGCTTTCATGGATTTCTCCTGTGATGTTGATCCTGTGGCGAGGCCACCTGCGCCTCCGCGGCCAGCCAGTCCTCGAGTTCGTGGCCGGGAGCGAATCCGCGGCGCTCGGCCAGATGGTAGGCCGCGCATGCCACCTGTTCGTGATACGCGTGCCGTGCGTGCGCGATCTCCTCGGCGAGTTCCACGCACTCCTTGCTGCATCTGGACGCATCCGTCATGGCCATGGTCGCTCCGGTCGAATGGTGTCGCGTTTCGCGACGCCTTCGTGGACCATACGGCGTGCATCGCCGCGCTCGCCATGCGGAGTTGCCGACACTCGTCCGTGGAAGGGCGCTCGTGGAGCGGCGCGGTCGAGCTACGCGAAATCCCGAATTTCCGATCCGCCGCCGCGCGCGCACGCTCCGGCCATGAGCGCGATCGAATCGCGCTGCGATGATGGGGCCGCCGGGGCCGCCGCGCCCGGCCGACGCCGGGCGCCCCTTAAACCAAAGGAGCATAGACATGAGCATCGTTCGCTGGGAACCGCTACGCGAGTTCGAGGACTTCTTCCGCCGCTATTCGGCGCCGCGCTACCGCGCGGCCGCGGACACGAACGGCGAAGTCGACTGGACGCCCGTCGCCAACATCACCGAGACCGGCAAGGAATACGTCATCAAGGCCGAACTGCCCGAGACCAAGCGCGAGGACGTGAAGATCAGCCTGCAGAACGGCGTGATCACCATCTCCGGCGAGCGCAAGCAGGTCAAGGAGGACAAGGACGAGAACACGCTGCGCATCGAGAGCTTCTACGGCACCTTCTCCCGCAGCTTCGTGCTGCCCGACAACGTCAACACGGGAGCCATCCATGCCGAGTCCAAGGACGGCGTGCTGACCGTGCACATTCCGAAGACGCCGGAGACCAAGCCGCAGAAGATCGACATCGCCGTGCAATGAGGCCTTGATGCCGCGGGTCGGCCGGCTGGGCGCCGATCTGCGGCGGCATCTCGCGCGCCTCGAGCGCTCGGTGCCGCCCGGCGAGGTGCACGAGGCGCGCGTCGCGGCGCGCCGCCTGGGTGCGACGCTCGAGATCCTGAAAGAAGGGCTCGGGCGGGGCCTTCGGCGCCGCTATGCACGCGATCTGCGGCGCCTGGTGCGGCTTCTCGGGCCGGTGCGGGAGGCCGACGTGCGTCACGCCCTGCTGCGCTCGCTGCTCGCCGATGCCCGGCTGACCGATGCGCAAATCGGCGCCGCGCGGGCTTTGCTGCGCTTCGCGGCGCAGCGGCGCACCCGCGCCCGGGCCGATCTGCGCGCGGCGCTCGCCGCGCAGGCCTGGCGGCGACTGCGCTCCCGGCTCGAGGAGCCCGGCCGCGTACGCGCCCTCGCCGCCGCCGCCCGCTCGGCCAACCCGGCGCGCCTGCGCCGCCGAATTCGCCGGCGCCATCGGCGGCTCGAGGAGCGGATGAGCCGCCCGAAGCGCTCCGCCCGCCGGCTGCATCGGCTGCGCCTGGCGGTCAAGGAGCTTCGCTATTCCTACGAGGGCCTGGGCGCGCTCTGCGCCCTGGCTTTCGGCGCCGAGATCGCGGACCTGCGCCGCCTGCAGCATCGGCTCGGGGAGGTGCACGACCTGTGGCTGCTGCGCAAATGGCTGCGGCGGGAGGCGCCCCCCGGCAGGGCGACGCGGTCGCTGGCGAACGTGGTGCGGGCGCGCGCGCGGCGCGCGCGGCGCCGGCTCGTGTGCCTGCTCGAGGGCCGCCCAAGCCGTCGGCAGGCCCAAGTCTAGGTAAATTCCCGGATGCCGCCGCCGGCGCCGCACCGTCTATGGTCCAGGCATGCCGACGATGAGGCTACGGAAGATCCTGCTGAGCATGGCGGACGGCGGTGCGCCGGCGGCGCTGCGCCGGGCGGCCGAGCTGGCGCGGCGCGCGAACGCCTCGATCGAGCTGTTAAGCGTGGCGGCCCCCGTGCCCGGCCTGTTCGGCTGGAATCGGACCG
>VFSW01009167.1_pt1 | contig 14147 bp, 12 predicted proteins | sample 5358111 | NCBI WGS metagenome assembly VFSW01 (sample SAMN11554181, study PRJNA540505) | mine drainage metagenome | isolation source: sediment from site ElyBrook_90M | place: USA: Ely Copper Mine, Vershire, VT | collected 2017
GTGTCCATGAGTTTTGTATAGCAAACCGCAGGGGAAAGGACAAGGGATGGGTGAGAAAAATAAGATGACGGGGAAGCAAGACCTCAACCGCTCATTCCAAGAATAAGTACCCAAAGCTGCCTAAATTATAGGTGAACAGCACCCTATTTTCTCAAATCTCACTATTTACGCCAGGTATTGGTTTTTCTATTAATACCTGATCTTCCTTTTCAGTAACAGTTATTTCAATTCCCCAAAAAACTTTCTTCTCTCCCATTTTCTTATATTTTTTAAATTCTCCAGGAGGATCATTGTCCCATTTAAGATAACGGTAGAAAGCTGAAATAAATGAAGCTATCCCAGTATTAACTAAAAGGGGGGTGGCAATTTGCCCCCACCCTTTGGTAAGTTCTGGGGAGCAATGGCGTCAGCCCTTGAAACGTGAAATGGTATTATCTTCTTTCTGCAAAGTATAGGAATCAGCCCTTGACTTTGGACAAATGACTATTGGTTTGTTTGATACCGTACCAACTCCTTTCTTCCCATTAACATGGGGGATTAAGAACACACCCCTGTCTCCTCTCTTTTTAGAGGGGACGGGAAAGGAATCAGCCTCCCTACCCATCCCCCGGATTGGTACCTGTAAGAGGAGACGAGACGGGGAACGGGGGAAAAAATGTCCAATTAAAACAATGATTGAAACAGAACTCTGATTGCTCTCTGGTCTCTCGATAATCTATTACCAGTTTCCTCCACCTGAGAATTCTGGACCCGTGCAGGGAAAATATTGAGGACCTGTAGTAATAGCAAATAACTCGCTTATTGTATTATCGTAGGCATTTGTTACCCACACACTACCAGTATGATCTACGGCAATTCCCCAAGGACCTATTCCTACTGGATAAAACCCTATCGTTGAACCTGTAGGGCTCAATTCGGTTACAGTGTTGCCGCTATCCCCAATAGCAAACGCAGCATCACTATTAGTAACCCAGATATTGTCAGAACTGTCTATGGCTATGCCCATAGGATAAGCGCCTACAGTATATGTTCCTATAGTTAAACCGGCAGGATTTAATTCGGTTACACTATTGCTGCCTTCATTACTAACAACCCAGATATTGCCTTTACTATCTATTGCGATACCGGGTCCGCCACCTACGGCATAAGTACTCAAAGTGATACCAGCAGAACTTAATTTGGTTATATTATTGCCCGTGACCAAGACATTACCATTCGCATCTATGGCTATACCGTAAGGCGAACCCCCTGTACCATAAGTTCCGATGGTAATGCCGGTAGATGAGAGCTTAGTTACGGTGTTACTATTTGTATTAACCACCCATACGTTGCCAGAATTATCTATAGTTATACCGTGGGGAACACTGCCTACAGTATCAGTACCCAAGGTTACACCTTGAGGGCTTAACTCGGTTACGGTATTATCGCAGGCATTGGTAATCCATGCATTACCGGAGCTATCTATTGCTATGCCATTGGGGCAATTGCCAGTAGTATAAGTTCCAATAACTGCACCTGAAGGATTTAATTTGGTCACAGTATTTGTGCCAGAATACGCAACCCAGATATTGTCAGAACTGTCTATGGCTATGCCCCATGGGGTTGCTCCTACAGGATAAGTATGTGTGATTAGCTGCGATGTTGTGCTTAACACCACTGTGCCTGTAACCGCCATGCCAACGCTATCGTTCACAGTTGCTGTTATATAACCAATGGTATGATAAGTTGATGGTGCCATTACCGTTGCTGTGGTTCCGTATCCTGAGATTAACCAGCCGGTTGTTGCTGTCCATGTATAGCTGAGCGTATTACCGGCAGGATCGTAAGCAGCGACCACCGCCGTTGCAGTCCCTCCAGGTACCACTACGCTCGGTGCAGCACTAATGCTATTGATAACGGGGAAGTTTTTGCCTGCGATAGCATTAGTTCCATTCTTGCCGGAGCATCCTGTTATTAAAAGAATAACGAGTAAAAATATCGATAAGAAAGTTAAATGCTTTTTCATCTTATCCTCCTTAAAGTACAGGGGTTAGCCTTTGGTACTGGACAAAAGATTGCTGGTTTATTTCAAACCGTTCTATGAGTTCGGATACTGGTTGGGGAAGTTGAGTGTCCATGAGTTTTGTATAGCAAACCGCAGGGGAAAGGACAAGGATTGGGTGAGTTGAATACAATAACGGGGCGAAGTAACTCCCTTGTATCCCCCTTATGTAAGGGGGATGACGCAGAAGTGTAACACCGGCGAGTTTTCTATGGAAATGAATAGGATTTACACGCCCGCCCCTGCACTGCTTGTTGGGGAGGACGGAATAGAAATCGCTCTCCCTTTCATCCGACCCATCCCCCGGATGGATACCCCGCCCTCCCGTCAAGGGAGGGTGACAAAAGTTGAATTTTATCCAGCCAAGGTGGGACAGGAATGACGTAAGAGAGGGCAAAGACCAGGGTAGTTCTTTACACAATTTTTCCAAACATGACATTAAACCTCGTCAATTTGATATTATTGTTGTTTTGATACGAAAATGATATGAATGTGATACGAATCTGATACGAATGCAACGAAATAATTTTTAAAGTCATTGTTTTATAAGCTGTTACAAACATTCGTATCATCATTCGTATCATGCGTGATTCGTATCATTTCGTATCATGATACGAAATGATACGAATAAAAGCTATCTTTGACACAAATTGTGGCTCCAGATTTGTCTGGTGGTTTAAGATTTTTTCTCCTTGTGATATACTCCGGAACGATGGAGGTGTTCTATGAACGGTACAAAAGAGTTTTTACGCACACCTGATGAATATTTCAGAAATCTGAAGGACTACCCTTTCTCTCCGCATTACACCACAGTAGACGGGCTCCGTATGCACTATGTCGATGAGGGGAAAGCAGGCGCAATGCCCGTACTGATGCTGCACGGCGAGCCGACATGGAGTTATCTATACCGGAAGATTATCCCTCATATTGTTAGCGCAGGGTTCCGCGCCATTGCCCCGGATCTTATCGGGTTCGGAAAATCCGACAAGCCAGTCCGCAGGGAGGATTACACGTACCAGAGCCATGTCGAATGGATTAAGGAATTCATAACGGTACTGGACCTCAAGGGCATAAACCTGGTCTGCCATGACTGGGGCGGTCTTATAGGGCTACGGGTTGCGGGAGAAGAGCCCTCGCTGTTCAACAGCATAACAGCATGTAATACATTCCTCCCGACAGGGGATATCCCTCCGGGCAATGCATTCCTGCGATGGCGTGATTTCTCACAGAACACAGAGGAATTCTCTGTGAGCGATATTGTCCGGCGAGGATGCCACAACGATCCGCCTGCCGATGTTCTTGCTGCGTATGACGCCCCATTCCCGGATGACCGGTACAAGGCCGGTGCGCGCCAGTTCCCGGTCATTGTTCCCATCTCACCGGATGACCCGGCATCAAGGCCGAACAGGAAGGCATGGGAAACATTGTTTAAGTGGGACAAGCCGTTCCTCACGGCGTTCAGCGATTCTGACCCGATAACAAAGGGCGGAGACCTCTTCTTCCAACAGGCCGTACCCGGAACAGCGGGACAGCCGCATACAACCATCCTGAAAGCGGCACATTTTCTTCAGGAGGACAATCCCGGGGACCTCGCAGCAGCGATAGTGAAATTTTTAAAAGGCATAGGGGAAAAGAGATAGAGAACGAAGAGACCTCACCTCTTTCCTCTCCTCTGAGGAGAGGAAGTTTACACAGAGATACTGTCCTGCCCGTTTTTCATGATTGTCTTGTGCTTCCCCAAAAAGGCAGCCGGTATCAAGCCTGTTGCTTTTTTCAGCACAATCTTTTATACAGCACAGGAGTACAAAGAGAGAAGGAGATGGACATGCCGTTTAAATATGCAGAAAGACTTCAGATGCTGCCGCAGTACCTGTTTGCAGAGCTCGACAGGATTAAATCCGAGCAGATTGCCCTGGGCAATACGATAATCGATCTCGGGGTCGGGGACCCTGATCTGCCGACATCCGGCGAGGTTGTGGATGCCCTGAAATCCGCAGCAATAGACCCTTTAAACCATATTTATCCTTCTTACTCAGGCATGGACAAGTTCAGGGAGGTTGCAGCAGAGTGGTTTCACAAAAGGTTCGGCGTGACCCTTGATTACAAAAGACAGGTACTCTCGTTGATAGGCTCGAAGGAGGGCATCGCACATTTCCCTCTGGCATTCGTCAACCCGGGCGATGTTGTCCTGTATACAGAACCCGGTTATCCTGTTTACTTTGCCTCCACAATCTTTGCAGGGGGAACACCGTACGCACTGCCGCTTACCAGGAAGAACAATTTCATGCCGTCTCTCGAAAGCATCCCGGCGCAGGTCCTGGAAAAAGCAAAAATGCTCTTTATCAATTATCCGAACAACCCGACGTCCGCAACCGCGGATGGGGCCTTTTTCAAAAAGGTCATAGCCTTTGCGAAAAAGCACAATATCATCATAGCCCACGATGCAGCATACTCGGAGATTTATTTCGGGGAAAAAACGCACTCCATACTCGAGTACCCGGGTGCAATGGATGTTGCCATAGAATTCCATTCCCTTTCAAAAACATTCAGTATGACGGGATGGAGGATAGGGTTTGCCTGCGGCAACGAGGAGCTGATCGCAGGACTCGGCAAGATAAAAACGAACATAGATTCCGGTGTATTCCAGGCAGTGCAGTGGGCCGGTATCAAGGCATTGACACGGGGTGATGCTCTGACTGAGCCGCTCAGAAAGATATATGAAAAACGGGTACGCATGGTGACTTCAGCGCTAACCGCTGCGGGACTTGAGCCGTTCAATGCGAATGCCACCTTCTACATCTGGACAAAACTGCCGGACAACATCGATTCGATGTCATTCACCATGAAGCTGATACAGCAGGCAGGGGTTGTGGTCTCCCCGGGCATAGGGTTCGGTAAATCCGGCGAAGGTTACTTCCGGATTTCCGTTACCAACAAAGAAGACCAGATCCAAAAGGCATGTGAAAAAATAGCGAAGGTATTGGCTAAAGGTTAACCCGAAAAATGCAAGCGGGAAGTTTGCTTATCCGTGAGAAGAAAGAGTTGTTCGCCTCTGCTCGTAAAACATAGCTCTTTTCGCTAAAGGAGATTGTGAGCACAGCATGCATTTTGAATCTTTGACTCCGAAAGAGAAGCGGTCCACGCAGAATACTATGAAAGCATTGCAAGCAGTTCACAGGAGTTTTACTTCGCATCGTCTCAAACTCTTTCTTCTTTGACCCGTTAGGTGGTTACGCCCTTTCTAACGGGGTCAATATGCATCCTTATCCTTCATTATTTCTTCAATCGTACTGCCTGCCTTAAAGATCCTGTATACCCATGCCTGATAAAGAATCACTATCGGGACGAAGATCAGTGCGACAACAGTCATTATCTTCAGGGTGTAAGTGCCGGATGATGAGTTGAATATGGTCAGGCTGTAAGCAGGCCCAATGCTCGATGGAATCAGGTTCGGATAAAGCCCGATAAGGGCTGTGGCCATGATAAGCACTATGGCGACGCACGAAAGATAAAATGCCTTCTGAGCTGCTTTTGACGTAAAAAATCTTATCATTACCAGGGCTATAGCTGCAAGCACCGGTACTGCAACCAATACCGGATGTGCATAATAATTTTGATAAAGATGCGTGTCAAACCCTGTGGAGATTAAAAAGATCACGGTAAGCACCACGAGTATCATCCAATTTTTATTCGCTATATTTGTCATGCGTTTTTTAAGTTCATTGTTGGTTTTCCGGGCAAGCCACAGACTCCCCTGCTCAATGAATAAAACAACAAACAGTAAACCGGTAAGCAGGCCATAGGGATTGAGCAATGCCAAGAGGGTTCCATGGTATCCATGGGCATCCATCGGCAGGCCGTGGAATATGTTGCCGAATGCAACACCGAACAGCAGGGCAGGCACAACACTGCCGATGAAGAGAATAATATTCCATGCCTTCTGCCATGCAGCCCCGCTGACCTTTGTTCTGAACTCCAGTGCCGCCCCTCTCAGTATCAGGCTGAAAAGGATAATGAGGAGGGCTGAATAGAGATAACTGAACATAAGTGCATAGGTTGTCGGGAATGCGGCAAAAGTCGCGCCCCCTGCCGTTATAAGCCAAACCTCGTTGCCGTTCCATACAGGTCCGATGGCGTTTAACATCAACCGCCTTTCCTCGTCTTTTTTAGCATAAAAAAGCTGAAGCATACCTGCACCGAGGTCAAAGCCGTCAAGCATGAAATATACGGTCCACAACACTCCCCAGAGAATAAACCATAGTATCTGTAACATCATATTATGCCTCCTGACCTTTTGCATCCTGACTGCTTGGTATATCCTCCGGAGGAACCTCTTTCGCATATTTTGTTAAAAGGTATATATCCACGATTGCGAGCGCACCGTAAACCACGGTAAAGCTTATCAGCGATATGAGCACCTGTGAAGTACTGATAGAGCTTGATACTGCGTCGGATGTTTTTAATACACCGTAGACAATCCATGGCTGCCTGCCGACTTCTGCAAGTGTCCAGCCGAGGAAGTTTGCAATATACGGCAGGGGTATTGCGTACAGCATGACCTTAAGGAATATGCGCATGAGGCCCGGCAGGTTTACTCGTACCAGGATAACAGCCATAAGACTGAGCAGCAGAAACAACATGCCCAGACCGACCATTAACCTGAAACTGAGAAAACTCGGCAAGACGGGCGGCCGGTCTGATTTTGGGAAGTCTTTGAGTCCTTTTACCTCTTCATCACGGTTATGAAAGGCAAGCATGCTCAACATGCCCGGTAGCTTAAATGTTTCCAATGCATTCCCTTCGTCTTTTTCGTCAGGCACTATTAAAAGATAATACGGTGCCGGCTTTTCGGTCGTCCATACGGATTCCATTGCAGCAAACTTTGCCGGTTGTGTTCTGGCAACATCCGAAGCCTGAAAATCACCGACAAAAAATACCATCAGGGCACTTACAAGGCTGAAGGTTGCCGCAATTTTAAATGATGTTTTAAAAACTTCACCGGCATTGTTTTTCAGGAGATGATATGCCGATACACCCATTACAAAAAACCCTGCAACAACATACCCGGCAAATACGGTGTGAAAAAATTCCAATACTCCGTAGGTGTTTGTTACCACTGCCCAGAAATCAACCATCTCAGCCCTTCCATTATTAAGAACATAGCCGACAGGGTGCTGCATCCAGCCATTTGCGATCAGGATCCAGAATGCAGACATATTGGTGCCAAAAGCAACCAGCCACATAGAAATAGCATGTGCCTTCTTTGATATCTTATTCCAGCCAAAGATCCATAAACCTATAAAAGTAGATTCCAAAAAGAATGCGACTGTTGCCTCAATGGCAAGGGGTGCACCGAAGATGTCGCCGACATACTTTGAATATCCTGCCCAGTTCATGCCAAATTGAAATTCCATGGCAATACCGGTTACTACCCCAAGAACAAAATTTATTATAAACAACCTGCCCCAGAATTTTGTATTCTTTAAATACATGTTATTATGAGTGATCACATACCTTGTTTCCATGTATGCAATTAATAGGGATAAGCCCAGCGTAAGAGGAACAAAAATAAAGTGAAACATAATTGTCACTGCAAATTGCAGTCTGCTTAACATAACAACATTCATAATCATAATTCTCCTTTTTAACCGAATAAAAAACCTAAGCTGTTCTGGATATTACCATACTGGATCATTAACGCAGTATTATTTTTTACAATTGTTCCAAATTGGGTCAAGCGATTTTAAATTTTTTGTTTTCATAAGCAATCGCTGAATCGAGACTACGGCTGACGTTTCTATTGCATTCCCGGGTAAATCTTTTCGGGTCGGCTATCAGAAGGCGTTGTTTGTTACAAGGACGTTACAGATAATTTTTATAATCTATCCATGAAAAGATATTGTCTTTGGATTCAAGCTCGTCGAGGAACCTGTGCTCTATGCGGTTGTTCTGTATCTGCTCATAGAGTTTCGTAAACCTCGCTATGTGCGATATGAAGCGCTTTTTGGCATACTCTACCATGGTACCGGAATTCATAATGAACGGCCAATCGCTTGATTGCGCAAGCAGCAGCTCTCTCAATGCCTGATTGATTGCCCTTTGCTGCTTTCTTGATTCACCCGTTACCCGCATGAGTTCATTCATCCTGTCCTGCGCTATGTGCAGGTGCCGGTATATCCAGTCGTTCGTCCCGTTCAGCCACACCTCATGATACCCCTTGTCACCCCAGCTCGACTGGGAAGGCTGCGCGACCTGGTTGTCCGTGTACTCTTCGAGATACCTACGCGGCGTTGTTGCCGTTACCGGTCCGTTGATCTCGTGCAGCTTCCTGAAAACCTGCTCGAGAAAATCCGGTCCCTCGAACCACCAATGGCCGAAAAGTTCCGCATCATACGTTGCTATTATCAGCGGTTTGCGGTCCATGATACCCGAAAGGTATTCAACATGCTTGCCCTGGTTAAAGATAAAATTGTCAGCATGTGTTCTTACCTTGTCCATTGCCCATTGCGGAACGTACGGCTGCTTCTGGTCTGTTTTCCCTGTAATCCTGTAATACTTGATACCGAGGTTCGAACGTGAGCCGTCGCTGTGCAGGTAAGGCTTTACATATTCGAAATCGAGGTCATAGCCGACGTCCCTGTAAAACTCCCGGTAATCATAATCCCCGGGATAACCTTCTTTTGCGCTCCAGACTTGTTTTGCAGACTGTATATCCCTGCCGAAGAAGTTTACGCCGGACTCCGAACATACAGGGGCATAAACACCGAACCTGGGCCTGATGGATGCATTCAATATGCCGTGTGCGTCAAGAAAGGTATATTTTATTCCGTATTTGTTCAAGATTTTATCGAGCCCTTCTATGTATGCATTCTCCGGCAGCCATATACCGTTTGGATTTACTCCAATATGACGTATATAGGTATCAACCCCAACATGTATTTGTGTGTCCTGCCATTTCTCGTCTATAATAAGCGGCAGGTAAGCATGCGTCGCCGCCGATGCTACGATCTCAACCGCACCTGCAGTCATAAATTCTCTGAATCCCGATATGATATTCCCGCGGTACCTGTTTTCGAACAGGTCCATATAATGGATGTACCGATCATGGTACAGGGTCGCAAGAGGGTTGATGGATAGATCGTTTGCCGTCCGTTTTATTTCTTTTTCGCTCAACTCTATAAGATTCGACAGATATCTCCGGTACCTTTTCATCAGAAGCTCGTCACTGAGCATCTCGAGCAGTGTAGGGGTAAGGCTTATGGTTATATGAAAATCAACGTTATCCCTGGTTAAATGATCAAACATGTCGAGCAACGGGATATAGGTTTCTGTTACGGCCTCATAAAGCCAGTCCTCTTCAAGAAAGTCGTTGTATTCCGGATGCCTGACATACGGCAGGTGGGAGTGGAGGACGATTGCAAGGTATCCGCTCATCGCTTTCTTGATGTTATGTTTTCTCTGCTATAAGGGGTTGACCTTTCGTACGCCGGGTACGAGTCCGTAAACAGGTTCGAATGCGGTCCCATGGGGTTATTGCCGATGTCTCCGTAACCAATATCCGACGGCCATGCACGCGGCGTCCTTACCGTATTAGAAACGGCAATGATGTTGAATGTCCCGTTGGGCCTGAGGTATCCAAGCTCGCTCCGTACGGTGTCTGCGGGTTCCGGAAGATTGATATACCAATTACTGGTATTACCGATATTGATGCTTGCGTACAGCCGGTTATTCTGCCGGTACACCCTGAGTATCAAGGTCTTGCCTGAAACAAGCGACCTGTCTATCTCCCAGTAGACAAAGACCCACCATGGATCCCTCGGCATCAGGACAAGCTTGGATATTCCATGATAAACCGGAAGGACTTCTTCATCGTGCCGCTTTACGGCATCATGCCGGAGAGCAGCATGGGTCTGGGGGTGATGGATCCTGCCTTTACTCTTTTTCTTCCCCTTTAATGTTGCGGATATTGCCCTTGACCTTGCAGATGCAACAATAGCTTTAACAAGCAGCTGTTTTGTCATTGTCCTTTTAAGGCTTACCTTGAGCTGCTTCGCAAGTTTTCTCAGCTCTGTTATAGACAACGCTTTAAGGTCCTTGCTCTTCATAGTTGGATCTCTATCACACTACCGCGGTAATCTCAAGAGATTGCTGTGCGGCTGTCACGGGGTTTTAAAATCACCAGGGGACTGCTTGTGTTTTTCAAATGCCTTTATAAAAGCATCTACAAACCGAGGATCGAACTGTGTACCGGAAAATTTCTTCAGCTCTGCAATGGCAAAATCATGCGTCAGTCCTTTCCGGTACGGCCTGTCCGTGGTCATGGCATCATACGTGTCTGCAATCGATATTATCCTGGCAATCTCCGGGAGGGTACTGCCGGAAAGTCCGTCGGGATAGCCTTTGCCGTTATACCATTCATGATGGTGCAGTATCCCCGGAATAATATTTTTTATCTGGGGGATCTTGCCGAGTATGTCGGCCCCGATGGAAGGATGTGCCTTCATCTTTTCAAATTCTATCTCGTCGAGTTTTGCGGGCTTACGCAGCACACTGTCATCGATGCCTATCTTTCCTACATCGTGAAGGAGTGCGCCCATTTTTAACCGGTCTCTCTCCTCCCCATCCAGATGTATTTCGTCGGCAATCATAAGAGAGTATTGGACCACCCTCTTCGTGTGCCCTCCCGTATAGGGGTCCCGTTTTTCAATCGCTTCCGCAAGGGATTCCACGACCTCGACAAATGTCCGCTTTAATTCTTCATGGAGGGACGCATTCTCAAGGGCGATAGCCACCTGGTCTGTCAGGGACGTCAGGAGTTTAAGATCGCGTTTCGAAAACCCCGTTCGATAACTATTTTTCCCTGCGGTCTGCGTGTTCTGCGGCTTTGTTCCGGCGTTGGCTTCCGGCTGTGGTGACATCTCCGGGCCGGCGGTCTTATCAAACGGGGTAAATACTCCTTCTTTTTTGTTCAATGCCTGCATAACACCGATTACCTCATTCCTGGACAACACAGGCACACAGAGTATGTTCCTTGTTATAAAACCCGTTTTCTCGTCGGCCTTTTTATAAAACCGTTCATCCTTTGAAGTATCATTTACAATAATGGGTTTTTTTTCCTGCGCTACCCAGCCTGCGATGCCCTGCCCGAATTTCAACCGTATCTCCTTGAGGGTTTTTTCGCTGTCTCCCAGTGCAACCTCAAAAAAAAGCTCTTTTTTCTCTTTGTCCACAAGCAAGAGAGAACCGACCTCCGCATTTACCAGAGAAACAATGGCTTCCATGGCACCCCTTACAACAGCCTTTGTATCAAGATTGGAATTCAGCATCTTTGATAGTTCATACAGCTTTGCCTGCATATCGATCAGCGCATGTTGTCCGGCTTCGTCTATGAGATATTTGATAAATACCGCTATATGCGGTGTCAGTTTGGAGAGTTTTTTCATATCCTGTTTATGAAACATGCCTTGTTTTTTATTCAAGACTTCAACGACACCGATAACATCATCCCCGTATTTTATGGGGCATGCAAGTATGTCACTGGTCGAAAACCCTTTGTTGGAGCTGACCTCTCCCATCCATGCGGGATCCCTTGAAGCATCTTTCGAAAGATAGTTCCTGCCGGTGTCTGCAACCTTGCCGACAATCCCTTTTCCTTTTTCAAGCTTTTTCCCTAAAAGGCTCTCATCCCCGCCTTTCACGGCACTGAAGACGGGTGCACCGTCCTCGCTGTCTATAATAAACAGGCTGCCTGCCTTACAATCCAGTTCTTTAATGATGAGGCTTAAGAGTTCATTATAAATCTTGTTTGTAACAGCCGGGTCCACACTCTGGCGCGGCAGGAGCTCATAAACAATAAGTAATTTTTTTAAAAAAGAGCAGTCTTTTGTTTTGTTTTTTGCAGATAATTCAGCCACGTTATGCCCCCTGTTTTCCCCCGGGAAACAGATGCCGTATAGTATCCTCTGCCCTTTCATTTACTATCTTGATTACCATTGCCTTTACAGAACCATATTTTTCCACAATATCCTGAAAATCTTCCTTCTTCAGTTTCATCAGCCTGCTCTGTCTGAGGGCCTTTACGCTTGCCGTCCTTTCTCTGCCGGCGATCAATGCGACCTCGCCGAATATATCTCCTTCTCCGAGCCGGGCAAGCACGACCTCTTTACCGTTATTATCAAGAGTACTTACCTCGAGAGAGCCGTCTTTGACCACATACATTGCATCACCCGGATCACCTTCTCTTATAATTACCCTGCCTGCCTCCACGACCATGAGTTCGAATCTATTGATAATGTCCTGTCTCTCATGATACTCCAGACCGCTGAAAACGGGTGTCATGGCAATGATATTGTCAAGGACCCTTTTCTTGTAAAACTCTACCAGCACCTTTGAGACATTCGGATGCCGCTGCGCAACATCTTCCATGTCCTGTTTTTTAAATTCATACAGCTCCACCCTGCCCGTTGAAAGAACACTGGCCTGCCTCTTTCCGCCGGTAAAGAATCCGAATTCACCGAAAAAATCTCCATCCGAGAGCGTATCAAGCATAACTTCTTTACCGTCTTTATCTTTTTTCTGCACGCTTACAATACCCGATATAATGAAATAAATAGAATCCCCTTTGCTTCCCTCTTTTATGATTACCGTCTGATCCGGGATTGTTACATTCTTTGCGATCTTCAGGATGTCTTTCAGCTCTGTTTCTTCGATTTCCGAGAAAATTGGTATTTTTTTGGTTATATCCTTGAGCGGGTTTATGCCCTCTTTCGATAGTTTCTTCAGCAGATTGCTTTTTTCCTGCTCTGCTTCTTTGTTCAGGGAGTCAAGGGACAAGACTCTCTCGAGAGAAGAAAGGGCGGACTGCATGTCGTTCTGACGGATAAATTTTTTGTATGCCATCATGAAGTTTTTCACGGCCTTCTGATCTTCATTGGTATTTGCATAACATTCCCCAAGAGAATTCCAGACCCATGGATCATTGGTTTCTATGACCGACAGCTTTTCGAGTTCTTCTACTGCCTTACCGTAGCTGCCGTCTATAAGATAATGTTCTGCATCTTTTTTTATCTTGTTCTTATCAAGCATACCAGTAATTCCTCTTTACTATTTTAAAAATAAATTACATCTGAAACTTAAAAAATGCAACAGGAATGCGGCTTGTGCGATAGTATTGAATCATATTTTTTTCCTCTTGCAGATGCCCCCGGTATAGTGTATACATGAATACAAGATGCATACCTATAATGAAAGTAGGAAAAGCAAGAGGGTAAAGACCAGGCTGAGGGTAAATTGTAAAAGCGACGGCATCTTCTTTTCTGATTTCACAAGGGATGTAGGTCTTGGCGGAATGGGGATAGAGACGGCGACCTTGATCAGAGAGGGTACGAATGTGGAATTGTTCCTTCACCTTCCGGATGAAAAAGATCCGCTGATACTGAAAGGAAAGGTCATCTGGTCACAGGCAAAGGATACCCGTGAAAAGTCAGCATCGAATGTTGTTATCGGCATACAATTTGATAATCTCCAGCCGGAATTCCACAGCAAACTTCACAATTTTATAAAAAACAACACCCACGACGACTGATTCAGCATACCTCCGAAAACACGTTTAGCAAAAGAGCTATTGTTTCACGAACGGAGGAGAAAACTCTTCCTTTTGCATTGCACTTTCCGGGTTAATCAAAACAAATTGATCAGGATAACCGTAAGCCGGATTTTGTTCCTTATGGCTATTTATCTGGGACCGCCATTACTGGCAGACTCAAGCAACCGACCCGCAGGCATTGGACGGGCAGCCCTCAACCGCCTGCATATTCGGTTTTGCTTCGGATGGGGTTTACAGAGCTGCCATACTTACGTATAGCACTGGTAAGCTCTTACCTCACCGTTTCACCCTTATCCCGCCGACGGCGGGACGGTTTACTTTCTGTTGCACTCTCCTTATGCCGCCGTTGGCGGCACAGCCGCTGTTAGCGGCCACCCTGCCCTGTGAAGTCCGGACTTTCCTCCCTGTTGTACCTGATGGGTAAACAGAGCAGCCATCCATTATCCTGATCAGGAGTATTGTAACCTATACGGGAAAAGAGTCAACCCAAAAGCTCTCCGG
>VFSW01009168.1_pt1 | contig 14145 bp, 13 predicted proteins | sample 5358111 | NCBI WGS metagenome assembly VFSW01 (sample SAMN11554181, study PRJNA540505) | mine drainage metagenome | isolation source: sediment from site ElyBrook_90M | place: USA: Ely Copper Mine, Vershire, VT | collected 2017
CACATCACCTGTCGCAATTGAGCCAATTACATGCAATTTTGGAGTTGGAGGGAGTTCAAATTCTTGCCTTCCGGGCCATTCTTCGGGGAATCGCGAGTCAGGTCCGCGGAACGGCCCGACAGAGTTGAGGCGATTTGACGATGAGGAGATGGGGATGAATCGGAATTGATGGGGGATTGTACGGCGTGATGGGGTTGATGATCTTCGAGATCTCGGCGGGAAGAGAGTTCGCCGGAGATCATTGTGTTGGATTCGGTTCACATCAGACCGAGGGTACCTGTTGCGAAACTGGCATGAAGGCGGAGTGGAACAACCGTGAGGAATTTGTGGTATCCCATCCTTTCCGCGATAAAGCGGGAAGGATGGGCACCTCATGGTTCAAGGGCAGAATGGACCCGGTCATTCGTGATTCTTAGCTTCGATGAAGTAGTGGGCGACGGACTTAACAAAGGGCACGGCTCCGGGGGGAACAGCCACAGATCCCTTCAGGATGGACTGAAAGCTGTGGTCCGTACCGAAATAGAGCTCCGTGTCTTCGCTGTTCTGGCTGACCACGGTGCCGTCGAGGTCGATGCCGGCAAATAGGCCCTTGCTGCGCGAGTAAGTGAGTAATTCCGCGTTCATTTTCCAGTCGGTGGCGGCCTGGCTGTTACGGCCGACCGGGCCAGCGGCGGCAGCGGCATCTCCGCCGATCTTGAACTTGCTCTTGAGTAGATCCTGGAAGCCGTGATCGTTGACGGCAACCAGCACCAAATCAGTGGACTGGCCGCCAATCTGGAGTCCCCACGAACCGCCCGCCATGCGGATGAAGACGGGGGCGCTCCAGCCATGGCCGGTGCGGCAGGTAACAACGCCCTGGCCATACGAAGCCCCGAAGACAAAGGCTCCCTTGATGAGGCCGGGGACAATGCCCACGCAGGTGGCCTGCTGGAGAATGTTCATTGGAATGCTGTGGTCCTGGGCGGACATTACCTGCTCCAGAACCGTTTTCGCGGCATCAATACGATCTTGCAGATCATTGCGCGAGGAGGCGGCGAACGCCGTGCAAGTGAGAAAGAAACACAAGCAGACGGAAGCAATGGACTTCTTCATTTCCAGATCCTTTCGTTCCGCGATCGTTCATCGCGACATTGTTGAATCTCCAGGGCGAAACGCGCGCTGAAGAGGGGAATCAAACACAATCGGCCCGCCAGGAGCCAGTCCGGGTTTCTTGCGAGAGGCAAAGCGGACTACACGCTCCAAGGTTCAGCCTAACGCATTAGCGAGAGTACGAGGACGGCGTGAACCTTTGGTCTAAACAGTGGGACGGACAGGAGGCGATACGGGAAGCGCCGAGGGGCATTGCCCGTGGCTAAATGCCCCGGATCATTCTTTACCGGACGGGGGAGTCCGGATTTAACCGAACGGAGGGGGTTCGGGAGATACAACACTTTGGGGTCGGCGCAATAAAAAAGAGGAGTTCCGTGGCTTCATGGGAAACATGCTGCCAGGGAACTCCTTCCCCAGATCTGCGTTGTTTCTGTAATCATTCTGTGGAAATTCTTGATTTAGGACAAGAGCACGGAAGGACACTGCATTTTAGTAACCTATCTTTGTTGCCGAAAGTAACAACAAATTCAACTATTCCTCGTCGTCACTCGTTTCTCGATTGGGAAGCAGAGATCGGTTGAGGGCGCGCATGGATAGCTCGATCCGGTTATCGGCCCCGGTTTTACGCATCAGGCGTCCGACGTGCGCCTTGACCGTGCGCTCCTCGATGCCGAGTTTCTGGGCGATTTCGCGATTGGATCGGGCAAGGAGGATAAGTTCCAGCACCTGGCGCTCCCGGAGAGTGAGGTAGGGGCGGGTGACGTTTGCGGGGCTGCTGTCGGGCACGGCGAGCAGACGGTCAATGAGCTTGGAGAGCAGGCGTCGTGGTGCCCAGATGGAGCCGCTCACGACCACATCGATGGCTTGCCGAACCGTTTGCGGGCTTGCCGAGGAGTCGAGCCATGCGCGAGCACCGGCAATGATGGCTTCGAGCACCAATTCATCGTCGTTTTCGGGGCCGATCACAATCTGTCGAATTGAGGGCCTGGTGCGACGAACCGATTCGAGAGTTCCAAGGCTGCCGGAAGAAGAGTTGAGATCCACTACGAGGTAATCGAGCTCGGAATTGGCCAGCAGTTCCTGCATGGTGCCGATAATGGGGCAAAGCTGAGGGCGGCCCGGCGCCGGAAGCTCGTCGAAGACGGTGGCCAGGCCTTCAAGCCGAATGGGTTCACCCGCAATAAGGCCGATACGGATGGGCTGCGGATTGAGGGTCGCGGGCAAGGTGAGACTCCGAACTTGCAATAAATGTTGGCCTATCAAGGCCGGCTAGACAAGCAACTTCCGCAGATGGGGGAGGAGCCACAGTTATCCCGATTTGAGAAGCTTGAGCGGAAACCCGAACCTCAAAGCTTGGGAAGGACGATTCCCTGTTGGTTCTGATACTTACCCTTGCGATCGGCGTAGCTGATTTCGCAGGGTTCATTTCCATGGAAGAACAAAATTTGGCAAAGCCCCTCATTGGCGTATATTTTGGCCGGGAGCGGAGTGGTATTGGAGATTTCGAGGGTCACAAAGCCCTCCCACTCGGGCTCGAAGGGAGTTACGTTCACGATGATGCCGCAACGGGCGTAGGTGGACTTGCCCACGCAGATGGTGAGCACGTCGCGGGGAATGCGGAAATACTCGATGGAGCGGGCCAGCGCAAACGAGTTTGGAGGAACGATCACGGACGGGGCCTGGACGGACACGAAGGAGCGTTCGTCGAAGGCCTTGGGGTCGATGATGGCGCTGTTGACATTGGTAAAGATCTTGAATTCGTCGGAGACCCGGAGGTCATAGCCATAAGAGGAAAGGCCGTAGGAGATGACGCCGTCACGCACCTGCTTTTCGCTGAAGGGTTCAATCATACGGTGGTTCAGCGCCTGTTCCCGTATCCAACGGTCATTCTGAATCGACATGCCTCTCCTGTGCCGGACATTGTTGTGGTTATCCGGGGTTAAATCTGACTGGCCGTAATAGCCGCTTTGACCCCTCATCTTACGGGAGGCCACGGGCATATGACAACGGAAGCTTTAGCAGCGGGTACAGCGTACCGGCGAGGGCGGCTCCGACGGCGGGCGATCACTCAACCGGCAAAATAAAACCTGCGAAAGACGCAATTCCCCTGTTCCCCAAACGACGCAAAACCTGTAGCATCACTAGCGTAGGGCGTTCCAGGCAGTTCAAATCGTAGCAGCGAGGTTCCCCTTTGATTAAGCAGGACATCGTCCATCATGTGATTGAGCGCACAGGACTGCCTAGGACCAAGGCGGAGGCAGCGGTGGATACTGTGTTCGAGGGCCTGAAACAGGCTCTAGCCGCCGGCGAGCGCATTGAATTGCGCGGCTTTGGAGTGTTTAGCGTGCGCGCGCGAAAGACAGGCATTGGCCGCAATCCCCGCACCGGCACCGAGGTTAGCATCACGCCCGGAAAGGCTGTACGCTTCAAGCCTGGCAAAGAATTGCACGCGCTGGAAAGCAATAACGGCGCCGTCACGAAGTGAAGACGGCTCTGGCCCATTGTCGCCGGATTTCGGGCAGCAGTGCGCAATGGCCGTGCTCACTTTGTCGCGGGCGTCGAAAGCGATCGAGCAAATAGCGGCTGGTCCGCGGAGTCTACATCAAACGCTGCGCATCCACATCCACGATTAGATTTTTGCGCGGAACTCCAGCGGTTTCGGCATGGGCGAGCATACCCCGCAGTGCGCCGTTCAATGCCTTGCGCGAGGCCGCCTTCAGAATCAGGTGGAAGCGATAAATCCCCTTGATGCGCGCCACCGGCGCCGAACACGGCCCCAGTACGCGCACACCCTCGGGCGCAGCCTTCTGGAACCACATTCCCAGCGTAGCTGACCATCCCGCAGCTTCCTCGAGCTTAGCCGACTGCACGAGCACGTTGGCCAGCACGCCGAAGGGCGGGTAGTGCATCCAGCGACGATATTTCAGCTCTTTTTCGACGAAGCTTGAGTAGTCGTGCGTGCTGGCGTCGTGGATAGCTTAGTGGTCCGTATAGTAGGTCTCCACCACAACCCGGCCGGGCAGCTCCCCGCGGCCGGCACGCCCTGACACCTGCGTCATGAGCTGAAAGACGCGTTCGGCGGCGCGGAAATCCGGCATGGAGAGCGCATGATCGCAGCCGACGACTCCGACCAGCGTGACGCCATGAATGTCATGGCCCTTGGCGATCATCTGGGTGCCGACGAGCAGGTTGATTTCGCCGGAGTGAAGGCGAGCCAACAGACGTTCAAGGTCGTAACGGCCGCGCACGGTGTCGCGATCCATACGCCCGATGCGCGCGGAGGGAAAGATTTCAGCCAGCCGCTCTTCTCCCTGCTCGGAGCCGGCGCCGAGGTAGTACATGTGTTCGCTGTCGCATTTGGGGCAGCGGGCGGGCACCGTGCGCCGGTAACCGCAGTAGTGGCATTCGAGACGCTGCCCTTCCCGCGCTATATCGGCATTTTCGGCGGGCGGCTTGTGATGCGTGAGCGCAATGGCGCAGTTCTGGCACTCGAGCTTGGTACCGCACGCGCGGCAGAGGATCGCGAAGGAGTAGCCGCGGCGGTTCAGCAGAATGAGCGCCTGCTCACCGCGATCGAGTGCGGCCTGGGTCTCTGCAATCAGCGCGCGGGAGAAAAGCTGTTCCTTGGCGGTTTCCTGGAACTCGCGGCGCATGTCGATGAGTTCGACTGCGGGCAAGGGTCGATTCATCACGCGGTCGCGCATGTCGATGCGGGTATACCTGCCTTGCACGGAGTTTTGCCAGCTTTCAAGCGAGGGGGTGGCGGAGCCGAGCACGACGACCGCCCCGGCAAACTTGGCGCGCATCACGGCCACGTCGCGCGCGTTGTAGCGCGGGGTTTCCTCCTGTTTGTAGCTTTGGTCGTGCTCTTCATCGACAAGAATGAGACCGAGATGAGGCACGGGCGCAAAGATGGCCGAGCGGGTGCCGACGACGATCGGGGCATCGCCGCGGCGGATGCGGCGCCACTGTTCACTGCGCTCCTCCGGGGTAAGCGCGGAGTGGAGCAGCGCCACCTTAGCGCCGAAGGCCGCGTCGAGGAGGCCGGCGGTTTGCGGCGTAAGGCCGATCTCGGGAACCAGCAGGATGGAGGCAAGCCCGCGGTCAAGGGCGCGCTGCATGGCGGCGAGATAAACGGCGGTCTTCCCCGAACCGGTTACGCCGTGCAGCAGAAATGGCTTGAAACCTCCCAGAGCGGCAGCAATGGAGGCCAAAGCTTCAGTCTGCGGCTCGTTGATGCGGAAGGGCGCAGCCGTAGACTCGATGCCGCCGAGGCGGAAAGCGGCGGGACGCTCGTCGATGCGTACCAGGCCTCGGCGAACAAGGGTCTGGAGAGTGGAAGGCGGCAGGTCTTTGAGGCGCAATTCGGCCAGGGGCAGTTCTCCGCCGCAGGCTGCGAGCTCGGCGAGGATCGCCTGCTGGTTCCGGGTGAGCGACGGGAGCCGAGTCTCCGGGACAAGCACAGCGAAACGCTCGGTGCGGCGGGCATCGCGTTCAACGGCGGACGTTTCGCGGGCGATCCACTTTTTGCGGACCAGAGCGGCGAGAACCGGCAACGTTGCGGCCGTAGCTGTTCGGAGCGCCGAAACCTTGACCGGTTCACCCGACGCCAGCCGATGCAGAACGCGACGCTGCAGGTCCAGTTCCTCTCGCGGCACCTTTCCGCGCCGGTTTGAGATCCTCTCCTGGGGGGACGGTGAACCGAAATTCGAGAAATGCCCGGACTTCAGCCTGGGCATTTCTGCGAACTCCTGGGGGATTTCAGTCCCGGAGGGAGAGCCCTCTGATGATCTCCTGTCCTCCCCCTGCGGAGCATTCTCCACAGATCGAGCCAGCACATCGCGCCCCAGGTCGGTAATGCGGTAGTGGATGATGCGGCGCACCTCGGCCATCAACGGCAACATGCCTCGCAACACCTCGCCGACTGGGGCCAGATAGTACTGCGCCATCCATTCGGCCAGTTTGAGCAGAGCTTCGCTGAGGATTGGGCCGCCTTCGCTGTCCTGTTCCTGATCGCGATTCTGGTCTAACACGGCTTCGAGGTATCGCACGTCGAAATCAGCGGGGGCCGTGTCACTGAGACCCATCACAATACCGATCAGTTTTTCATTTCGAAAGGGCGCGATAACGCGGGCGCCGCGCTGGGGGTGCTGCCCTTCGCCGATGGCGTAGGTAAAGGTGCGATCCAACGGCACCGGCAGCGCGACTTCGCAGTAAGCAGGCATGAGAGGCAAGATTCAGTGTAGGGGATGGGATGGACGAATGCTGTGGGCTCAAGAGGGCGTCGCATGAAGCGGCTCAAGAGCAGTACAATTCATTGCTGATGACACAGAATACTCCTGAATCTACCGCCGCCGAGCCCGCTAAGAAAGCTGCCAAAAACTCCACCCCCGTCAAGGGACCTATCACCTTCGCCATCGATATTGGCGGATCGGGACTAAAGGCCATGCTGCTGGACCCCGATGGGAAGCCTGTAAGCGAACGGGAACGCGTGGTAACGCCGGCTGTGCCGACGCCCAAGCTGGTGCTGGACGGCCTGGACAAATTGCAGGAGCTATTGCCCAATTTCGATCGGGTTTCGGTGGGGTTCCCTGGCGTAATCAAGCATGGGACGACCTTTACGGCTGCGAATCTGCACACCGGGTGGGTGGGTTTTCCGCTGCAGCAGGAGTTGGAAAAGCGCTGGAAGAAACCGGTGCGCGTGGCCAATGACGCCGCCGTGCAGGGGTATGGGGCGGTGAAGGGCGATGGCGTTGAACTCACGCTGACGCTCGGCACAGGAATGGGCTCCGCGCTCTTCACGGATGGACGTCTATGCCCCGGACTGGAATTGGGCCACCATCCCTGGCGGAAACACACCTATGAGGACTACCTGGGCCGGCGCGGGCTGGATAAGCATGGCAAGCAGAAGTGGAATGAGCTTCTTCAGGAGGCGATCCAGCAAACCGCGGCCACGTTCAACTGGGACCATCTCTACATCGGAGGCGGGAACACCAAGAAGATCGAGTTTGAGCCGGGGAAGAACGTTCATATCGTGTCAAATGAAACCGGACTGCTGGGTGGGGTGGCGCTCTGGAAAGAATGGAAGTAGCAGAGCGGGCAGGACTTGCTGCTGGTCAATGAATTGATGCCTTTCAGTGCGGGGAAGTGCTGCCGCCTGCGAGGACTCCATTGTGTCCCTTGCTCGCCGATGGATGAAGTGGGCGTCTCCTACCCTTGTTCCAGGGACCAGGCTCGGTTCGCCGGTCCCCGGAACAAGTTCAATGGAAGGCTCAATCCCAGGACACCCGGCCAGCTTTTACTGCCCTCCGACCTGCAACAGGGCGCGCAGTCCCGCATGGTCAGAAGGCCAGAGACCATCAACGCGGTCTTGCTTTGAGTCGCCGGCCAACCTCGATTCTCGCGGAGTCACGCGCCCGCGGTAGAACACGAAATCTATACGCTGTGTAGCCGTGTCCACGGGACTCGCATCCAGGAGTGGCCATGTGAGCCCAAGGTTGTTCGGATTGCGGGCCATCCATGCGTCGCCGAAGCCCAGATTCAGCATCTCCTGGTAGGTCTTGTTGGAAGGGTCGTTGAGGTCGTTTGCGATGGCGTTGAAGTCACCGGCAAGAATCACAGGGAGGGACGTGTTCGCGGGTCCATCGCTGAGTTCTTTTGCCTGGGCCTGTTGTAAGAGATAGGTGACGGGAATCTGCGGAATAGGATTCTCCAAGTGTGTGACGATGAAGCGGAAAGATTGATTATGGAGTTCTACATCCACCGATCCCCACCCGCGAGTGATGGTCAATGGAGTGCCAAGGAGATCGATCTGCAAAAGGTTGCTGAAGCTGGCTGTCTGCGGGTTTGAAACATGCAAGCCGCCTTCGTCACCGCGCGCCAGAAGGATATTCCTGCCGCTGGCACTTATGTAATTGACGAAACCGGGCAGCGGGCCCTGCAGTTGATACTCTTCCACTTGAACTACGGGGTAATAATGCTGCCCATGCGCATTGAGCGCGTCCAGCAACTCCTGCAGGGGGTCATATAGGACTTGCGTTGGATTTGGCCCAGGTCCAACGCGCCAAATGGTCGCTTCCTGCAATCCCACCAAGTCTGGCTGGGTCATCGTAATCTGATGCGCGATCGCCTGCATTCGTGCCGGCGGATTGCTGGCCACCACGCTTTCGAGTGTGGCCTGAGTGGCCAGGAGAAACTCTGGCAGCGTAGTTGCGGAGAGCACTTCGATGAAGTCCGTCCCCTGAAACAGGTTATAGGTCATCACTTTGACTGTGCCTTTTTGCGCGTCGCTAACACTTTGCGGTTGCGCTATTGGCGTGAGGAGAAATGCGGCCATCAAAACCGCAAAGCTGAAAGAACACGGCACTCTGAGCGACTTAGACATAGTTCCTCCCCTTCGATCTGGTGAGGGCGCCTTCATAAGGCGTAAGAGGAGCAAAGGGGCCGCATTCAATGCCATCGAAGGACAGCACATCTCGCCGGCTGGAGACTTTATGGTTCCACCAGGCCGGGGTCTGTATTCGCGATCACTCTCATCCGTGACAGACTTGGAGAACCAGGAGTCGTCTCTAACCGCGGCTGGGTGGATTCAAGCCCAGTTCGCGCATGGCGATTTGCAGATCGGCCCAGGCTTCCTTTTTCTGACGGGGATCACGGAGCAGGAATGCCGGGTGGTAGGTCACGATCAGCTTTGTACCCCGGAAGGCGTGAACACGGCCGCGGAGGCCGGCGAGGGGCTGGCGTTGACCGAGCAGATATGTCGCCGCGGTGGCGCCGAGGGCTACCAGCACTTCGGGCCGTACGACGTCGATCTGCCGAAAGAGGAACGGGGAGCAGGTGTTGGCTTCGTCCGGTTCCGGAGTGCGGTTGGCGGGAGGGCGGCACTTGACCACATTCGCGATGTAGACCTCTTCACGCTTGAGCCCCATGGCCGAAATCATGTTGTTGAGCAACTGGCCGGCCTTGCCAACAAAGGGGATGCCCTGCGCGTCCTCATCGGCTCCGGGACCTTCTCCCACGAACATGAGGCGCGCGGTTGGCGACCCATCTCCAAAGACAAGTGTGTGACGGCCGGGGGGGAGGGCGCAGCGAGTGCATTCGCCGATTTCATCGCGGATGATTTGGAGGGCAACAGCGCGAGCGGCAGGGGCGATCAGATCGGATATGGCGGGCGGGGCGGTAATGCTCTTGCGGGGCGGAATGGCTTGCTCCTGATCGGGTTGTGCGTAGGCGTTTCCCTCTCCCATGTCAGAACCGGAATGGGAGGCACGCATGTTGTTTGGTGCGGCGGCAGTCCCGGAAACGAGACTCGGCGGATGAATGGGTTCTGGGTCTCCGGCGTTTTGGTCCGCAATTGCGGAATTCGGCTCGGTTGCGGCAAGTTGTGCAAGAAGAGCGGGGTCGACGGGGCGACGGTAGAACTCAGTCAGGCCGAGATCGCGATAGAAGCGAAAACGGGCGGTGAGAGCTTGTTGGATTGCGAGGTCAAGCGCTGGGGGCACCGGTCTACTCCACGATCAACTGCCGGCGCGCGGCGGAGGGCGACAGAGACTGGTTGAGCACTTGATCCTGGTGCGATTCTTCGCGGGAGACACCTTCCAGCTCGACGACAAGCGAGCGTGGGCGACGAAGGGTGAGGATCTCGTCGAGAATGCGATCGGCGAGTTTGCGCTTTGGCATCTCGGGCAGTTCTATGGCCGTGGAGAGGGTGAGGAAGGTGGCAGAGTTGAGGTCAGAGTCGATGCCCACCCCCTCCCCCGCCACGTCATTGACGACGATCGCGTCCGCGCCCTTGCGCAGCAGTTTGGCACGGCCGTTTTCCATGCGATTTTCTGTTTCGGCCGCAAAACCGATGATGACCTGACCGGGGCGGCGACGACGGACCACTTCAGCCAGAATGTCTTCAGTTGGCGCGAGTTCGAGGGTTAAGGGGCCAGTGCGCTTCAGCTTCTGTTCAGAGACGGCGACGGGGCGATAATCGGCCACCGCAGCGGCCTTGATGACCAGGGTGGACTCAACCATGCGGGCGAGGACGGCCTCGCGCATCTGGTCAGCGGTGGTTACCTTTACCACTTCGCAGTGGCTGGGAGGGTAAAGCGCGGAGGGTCCGCTGATGAGGATGACCCTGGCGCCACGGCTCTGCGCGGCTTCAGCCAGGGCATAGCCCATTTTGCCGCTGGAGCGGTTGCCGAGAAAGCGCACGGGGTCGAGCGCCTCGCGTGTGCCTCCGGCGGTGACGAGAACGACTTCACCGGCAAGATCGTGACGGCGGCCAAGGGCGTTGAGGACGGCGTCGGCAATCACGTCCGGTTCTGCCATGCGGCCGGCGCCGACCATGCCGCAAGCCAACTCGCCAGTGCCCGGTTCAATGACGCGCACGCCGCGCTGGCGGAGGATTTCGAGGTTCGCCTGGGTGGCCGGATGCTCCCACATGTTCACGTTCATGGCGGGAGCGACGAGAACCGGGGCGTTGGTGGCGAGGTACATGGTGGTGAGGAAATCGTCGGAGATGCCATGGGCGAATTTGGCGAGAATGTTGGCCGTGGCAGGGGCGACGACGAGGGCCTCAGCCCACTGGGCTTCGCCGATGTGCTCGATAGAACTGTCATAGGCACCATCGGCAATGCCAGCGTCGTCCCAGAGGCTGGTAATGACTTTGTGGCCGGAGAGCGCGGCGAAGGTGAGCGGCTGCACGAACTTGCAGGCCGCGTCCGTCATGACGACGTGGACTTCAAGGGCCTGGCGCTGGAGGGCACGAACCAGTTCCGCAGCTTTATACGCAGCGATGCCGCCGGAGACGCCTACGGTGACTCTCATGGCTCGATTGTAGAACGGATCAGGGTCCAGGGGGGCAGGGGTCCGCACTCAGGGATCAGGGAAAACATACCGTCATGGACTGCAGGTAGATACCCGTCGCCCTGGCCGCCATGCGCGCGTCAAAGGCAGGCGTCCGGTTTTGAGTCGGATAGGCCCAGCGGGCCGGTATCGAAACCCACATCTCAAAGCGAGATGTGGGGTACCCAGAATTGTGAAGTCAGAGATCGCCCGGCAAGGTGATGATGGGGATGCCGGATTCCTCGACCAGAGGCTTGACGACGGGAACGTCCTTCTTCACGTAGGCGATTTTGCCGGCGTCGACCTCGTCCTGGGCAATTCGACATGCCTTATTGGACTGGCTGGCGACAAGGGCGGCAGAACCGCTTTGTAACTGGCGGGCACGACGTGCGGCCACAAGAACCTTACGGTAATTCGAGTCAAACTGGGTCTCAATCTTCATCGGGATCCTCGTCGAAGTTCAGTTGCTGCTGACCGGAAGGATTGTTGATCCCAAAGGCCTCCAGCACGGGTTTTAATCGTTCTTGTGAATTCATCTGGCGACATGCCGCGGCGACTTCCAAAACGCGGCGGGAGCGAATGGCGATCGGTTCGCTGTTGCGATAGTATCTCTCAGCCAGCACGATGGCCTCAAGCTGCGCCACCGCCCTGTCGAGTATGTCGTTGACCAGAATATAGCTGTAATCGCGATAATTCTCAATTTCCTTGCTTGCCTCGCTGAGGCGGCGGTAGAGCTCCGACTCGTTGACCTGGCCCTCGGCGCGACTGCGATTGCGGAGCCGAGTTCGCAGGACCTTTGGGTTCGGGGGCAGCACAAAGATGCTAACGGCCTCGGGCATGGTGCAGCGCACCTGCGCCGCTCCCTGGACATCGATGTCGAGCAGGAGATCATGGCCTTGCTTGCGCGCGTCTTCAAGCGAATGGCGGGCGGTGCCGTAGTAATTGCCGAAGACTTCTGCATGCTCGAGGAACAAGCCCTCGTTGACCATGCGTTCGAACTCTTCGCGATTGGTGAAGTAGTATTCGCGGCCGTGCTCTTCTGAGCCCCGCGGGGCGCGCGTGGTCCATGAGATGGAGAAGTCTACACCGCTGACTTGTTTGCGCAGTTCGCTGACCAGAGTGCTTTTGCCGGAGCCCGAAGGCGCTGAAATGATGAAGAGAATTCCTGCCACGATATTCCTTATCTGTTGATGAATGTTTTCATGGTAGTCTCCCACCCTCGTCCACTGAAAGCGCGGAATGGATAGGCCCTTCTTACCGCCGGTTCTTCCCTACTCCACGTTCTGGATTTGTTCGCGTGCCTTTTCGATCTCTGCTTTCATGGCCAAGCCCAGTTCGGTGATGTGTGTGCCCTTGCCGCCTACGCCGCCCGTTTTCGAGAGCAATGTGTTGGCTTCGCGGTTCATCTCCTGGAGGAGGAAGTCGAGTTTTTTGCCGACTTCGCCGCTGGAGGAGAGAAGTTCGCGGAAGTGGCCGATATGTGTGGTCATGCGGGCCAGTTCTTCGGCGATGTCGCTTCGGTCAACAAGCACCGCTACTTCTTCAAGCAGGCGCTGGCGATTGAATTCTGCGCCGGTGGCAGAGATCAGGCGCTGTGTGAGGCGCTCCTGGTAGCGCTGTTCGACTTCGGGGCGCAAGATCGCAACGCCTTCAACGGCTTCGGCGAGACGATCGAGAGACGCCCGCAAGATGGCTTCGAGCGCTTCGCCTTCGCGGGCGCGCATGATTTTCAATTGGCCGAGCAGCGGGCCGATCTGCTGCTGCACGCTATCGGCGAGGGCAGCGGTGTCTTCATCGCCATTGCCTCGATTGTCGTTTTGCAGAGCGCCCTGCAGGCGGAGGATGGCGTTGAGGTCCGGCTGGCCGGCCAAGCCGTGCTCTTCGCGCGCGGCGTTGAAAGCTGCGAGGTAGGTCGCGACGAGTTCGCGGTTGTAGCCGGCTGCCTGTTGCGTGCTGCGATCCACGGAGAGCGTCAGCTCGACGTGGCCACGGACGAGATGGTCCTTTAGCGCACGACGCAACTCCATCTCCAATGCGTCGAGGCCCGAGGGCAGGCGCAACTGCACGTCGAGAAAGCGGTGGTTCACGCTCTTGACCGTGAGGGTGTAGCTGAGGTGGTCTTGATGACGAAGGGGAATGCGCACCTGGATGCGTGCAAAACCGGTCATTGAATAAATGGGCATCTTGCTATTCCTCTGCTTCGCCGGAGATCGCGGGCTCCAGGAGCTGCTCGTTCGGGGGGGCTTCCGGCTCCAATGGATTCATTTCCCGCGGTTCGGGCACGTCCATGAACTGAAGTTGATAAAGGCGCTGATAGGTGGGTGACGTAGTGAGCAGTTCGTCGTGGGGGCCAATGGCGGTGATGCGACCTTCTTCAAGCACGGCGATGCGGTTGGCGCGACGAATGGTGCCGAGGCGATGGGCGATGACGACGACGGTGCGGCCCTGCACGAGGTTGGCGAGCGCGGCCTGCACCAGCGATTCGCTTTCAGCGTCCAGTGCAGAGGTGGCTTCGTCGAGGATGAGAATAGGTGCGTTCTTGAGGATCGCGCGAGCTATGGCGATGCGTTGGCGTTCGCCGCCGGAGAGGCGGAAGCCTTTTTCGCCGATGACTGTGTCATAACCCTGGGGCATGCGCAGGATGAAGTCGTGGGCGAGTGCGTTGTGGGCGGCCTCTTCGACCATGCTGAGCTTTACATCGGGCTGGCCGTAGGCGATGTTGTTGCGGACGGTGTCGTTGAAGAGGATAGTCTCCTGCGTGACTTGTGCGACCTGCCGGCGAAGGGATGAAAGCGTCACTTCGCGGAGGTCGTGGCCGTCGATGAGGATGCGGCCCGAGGTGACGTCGAAGAAGCGCGGGATGAGATTAACGAGGGTGGACTTCCTTGCTCCGCTGGGACCCACGAGGGCGAGAACTTCGCCGGAGTTCACTTCAAGATTGACGTTGTGAAGGATCTGGTGCTCGCCTTCTTCAGTGGAGTAAGAGAAGCCGACGTTTTCAAAGCGAACGCACGATTCAAAGCGCCGAAGCGTCCTGGCGTGTGCCTTTTCCTTTACGTCGTCTTTGACGTCGAGAAAACCGAAGATGGACATCGACGCGCCCATGGCCTGCTGGAAGCTGTTGTAGAAGTATGCGAACTTGCGCACAGGGTCGTAGAGCTTGAAGAGAGCGATGATGAAGGTGATGAAAACCTCAGCCGTCATGCGACCATGCAGAATCTC
>VFSW01009169.1_pt1 | contig 14143 bp, 11 predicted proteins | sample 5358111 | NCBI WGS metagenome assembly VFSW01 (sample SAMN11554181, study PRJNA540505) | mine drainage metagenome | isolation source: sediment from site ElyBrook_90M | place: USA: Ely Copper Mine, Vershire, VT | collected 2017
GGCAAGTGTTTGAAGAACTCTCGGAGATCGCCTTGGTCGACGTGGTCTTGCCCACGCGCAATGGTGTGGAGGTTCGAAAGCGCTGCATCAGCCAACCCACCGGGCACCAAAGGATTCTATTGCAACGACTCGGCCTGAGGCTGCCTGTGGCGTTAGAACAAGCATAAATGTAGTGGAAACTTTCCTATGCCCACATTGATACAAAAGACTTTATTCACGCAACTGCGGAAGTTCGGCTAGCGCCGCACAGTATCTTTCGAGCCATTTTCCACGTGCAATTCAGTCATTTTTGAGGAATCGAGGTTCGTCGATCCTTTGGATTTCCAACAATAGCTTCAACCTGCCACGGAAGAAGAGCTTGGGATAGAATGCCATCAAGTCATTCTAAATGCGTGTGTTAGGATCAAAATGGGGAGATGGAGTTCAATTGTGGAATTGTATTTCCACATTGTGGTATGCCGAGACTCCCTAGATGACTAAACTCCGCCACAAGGAAACGAATCCAGATGTCACGCATGTCATTGAAAATAAAAATGTTTAGTAACAATTATCCGCCCGTTTCTGAATACCTCCCCCCTTGGCACACTCTTTGCTCTCTGTAGATGGGCTGTTTCGCTTTTCAGGGCCAAAGAGACTAACTTAACCGCAAGGTGCAAGATGGCGCTCCATTTGGGCGATGACCCATTGTCTGTTGGCACACTCAATCCCGGGGCTGGGCTGAATCAGTTCTTCGTGCGTGGGTCGAGCCCCGCCATGCGCGCTGTGGAACGTACGGTCAAGGACATCGCTTCGACCGAGATTCCTGTTTTACTTGTAGGAGAGAGCGGAACCGGCAAGGAGATCGTCGCCCTGGAAATCCACCGGCTTTCGCACCGCGCGAGCGAAGCATTTGTAAAGTGCGGGTGCGCCTCCGTGTCCCCCGAAATGCTGCTGGCGCGGATTCAGCCTGGGGAAATTTGTCCGGAAGAGGGGTCGAATGGCGGCTCTCTCTTCCTCGACGAGATCAGCCATCTCGACGCTCCCAGCCAGGCGCGTCTGCTCCAATTCTTGCCGGACGGGGCAGGTGTCGCGCCGGCCGGCTGTCCGAGCATGCGTGTCATTTCGTCCACCACGCGCAATCTCGAAGACGAAATGCGGAATGGTAAGTTTCGCGAGGAGCTGTATTATCGCATCAGCGGGGTCCAAATCCGTCTGCCGGCCCTGCGCAATCGCAAGGAAGACATTCCGGAGTTGCTCGGATTCTTCTTGAAAAAGTACTCCTCGCTGTTCGCGAAACCCGAACCGCGTCTGGCACCGGGAATTATGGAGCTGCTGCTCGAACATTCCTGGCCCGGGAATATACGCGAACTGGAAAATGCGGCGCGAAAGATGGTCGCTTTTGGAGATGCCGATCTTGCCATTCATGATCTTGCAGTGGGTATCGCGCCTAAAGTCTCGGAACCTGTGGCTCAACTCGCGCCGGCGGCTCCGGCCGAACCACAGCCGGCTCGGCCTCTCAAGGAAGCTGCCCGCGAAGCCTCGCGGCAAGCCGAACGTACGTTGATTCTGAGTCAACTCGAGCGCACGCACTGGAACCGCAAGAGGACAGCGCGGGAACTGCAGATTAGTTACAAGGCCCTGCTCTATAAGTTGAAACAGCTGGGCCTGGGCGGTTCCGGCAAGACGGAATAGTACTGGATCGTCCATCAGGAGGAGGAGTGAAAATTCATTCATACCGAATCATAGTTTTTGTCGTCGCCATCGTAATGGCTGGGGCTGGGAACACTTGGGCCGCGCAGAAGAATGAAACGGAAAGCGCCAAAGAAGCTCCTGCCTCCCCTGCCCGCAACCTGGCACCCAGGAACGAAGACTCGAAAGCCGCTCCCGCAGCTGCGACCGTGGATCCCGCCTATCAGATCGGGCCGGAGGATGTCTTGGACGTCAACGTGTGGAAAGAGCCGGATGTAAGCCGCGTGGTGCCGGTGCGCCCCGACGGCAAGATTTCGTTGCCGCTCATAAACGATATCCAGGCCGCCGGGATGTCTCCACAGCAACTGGCCGCCGCAGTGGCCGAAAAGCTCCGCAAATATGTGAACGACCCGCAAGTCACGATCATCGTGACCGCGATCAACAGCCAGCGCGTGTTTGTCGTGGGAGAAGTGCTTCGCGCGGGCACGTTCCCGCTGACGCCGGGGATGACCGTGCTGCAAGCGCTGTCGAGCGCCGGCGGATTTACAACTTTTGCCAACGTTAAAAAGATCCATGTGATGCGCCAGCGCGGCGGCAAGATGACAGAGCTCCCATTCAATTACCGGGCAGTGCTCAAGGGCGACAGTGCGGAACAAAACATCAAGCTGGAGCCGGGCGACACTGTAGTCGTTCCCTAAGCAGATGCGGATCATGAATATCTATTGGAAGCTGTGCGCTCTAGCACTGGCGATTGCCACCAGCGGAATCGTCCGGCAAGCCAGAGCTCAGGACCCCAATTCCGCCTCTCCTGATCCGCTGCCGGCTGGTTACGCGAAGCGTCCCGCGGGAGCGGCGCCGGGCGTGTCGCCAACAAATTCAACGCCACTCGGTGCTCCCGCGCAGGCTAGGCCGGATACAACCCGTGTGGCGGGCGCGCAGATGTCTGGCCTGGGTTACCTGCAACCGTCGCACAATATTTTTGACCCCTCTCTCTCCGTGACCATGCTGGGAGCGACATTCCCGAATCCCGGGGGAACAACCGGTCTGTTTTACACGATGCTTCCGGGGGGATCGCTGAATTTCGATCACACGCATGACCGGTACCACACGATTATAGACTACACCGGGGGCGCGTATATCACGTTGGGCTCCCAGTCCCTGATTACGCAGTTCCAAGACGCCACCCTGAGTCAGGAGATTGATTGGCAACGATGGCGCCTCCTGCTACGCGATGACTTCGTCGCCACGCCTGGTGCATACTTTACGGGAACGGGCCTCGGCGGCCCCGGAATGGTCTCGCAGATGGCAAGCTCGTTCGAATCCTCGCTGAACATGATCGGCCAGAGCTTCATACCGGCGGAGGCGATCCAGAACGGCAACGCCATGCGCTATATGAACTCCGCGATGGGCCAGATTCAATATGACGTCAGCCGCAAGTCGGTTCTTACTGCCGCCACCTCCTACGGCCTGCTTCATTTCACTACTCCGGGATTCATTGGCCTCAATCAGTGGACGTCTCAGGTGGGATACGACTACAAAATAAGTCCCGCCAACTCCATCGGTATCTTGGGGGGTGCCGGGGTAACGAACTACCCGGGAACCTCGAACTCGATTGCGAATTATCTGGCAGCGTTGGCCTTCGGCAGAAAGATTACCGGCCGCCTGGCGTTTCAGGTGGCAGGGGATGGGGAACATATTCGTTCGACCAACTCGGGCTCAATTTTTCAGAGTTGGAATGCGATGGCCACAGCCTCTCTCAGCTACGCGCGCCCCCGGGACGGATTTTCCGTGATGTTCTTCCGCGGGTTCACGGCAGGTTCCGGCGTTCTGTACGGAGCGGAAAGCAACATGGTCACGGTCTCCGCGCATCGGAGCCTCACGCGTTTCTGGACAGCCTCGGTGAGCGGCGGCTATGCTTCGAACAGCAGCTTGCCTATCACGGGAACTACCAGCTTCCAATTCTATGACTGGTTCGGAGGCGCGAGCCTCGGGCGGCGCATGGGCCGGCACTTCGTGCTCAATTTCAATTACGGAGCGCAAGATCAAAATAGCCCGGCGAACTGCCCGGTGCTGAGTTGCGGCGTACCCGGCTTGCTACAGACCTTTGGGATGTCACTGAGCTGGCACGTGAGGCCGGCCGGATAAAATTGCTCTATACTCATGCAGAGGCTCCAGCCTCAGGCGTGAGTGGATAACGGTTGGCAGCCTGTAGAAGGACTTATTCATGTACAAGAAATTTTTCGGATTGAAGGAAAATCCGTTTAATGTAAATCCGGATCCGCGCTATCTGTTCCTGACGCATAGCACGCGGGAAGCGCTGGCCTGCCTGACCTACGGGATCGAGACCCGCAAGGGTTTCATTCTTCTGACCGGCGAAGTGGGCACGGGAAAAACCACGCTCGTCAATAAACTCCTCGAGTGGCTGCATAAAGAACGCGTCTTTACCGCATTCGTTTTCAATCCCAGATTAAGTGTTTCTCAATTTTTCGATTTCATGATGGCCGACTTCGGCATTCCCTGCGAGTCGAGGCAAAAAGGGCAGATCCTGATGAAGCTCAATCAGTGGCTGCTCGAGCGGTATCAGGCGGGCGAGCGCGCCGTGCTGATCGTGGACGAAGCGCAAAACCTGTCGCCGCAGATGCTCGAGGAGATCCGCCTGCTCACCAACCTTGAGACCTCAACGGAAAAGCTTTTGCAGATTGTGCTGGCCGGCCAACCCGAACTCGAGCAGAAGCTCAATCAGCCGCAAATGCGCCAGCTACGCCAGCGCATCACGCTGCGCGCTAAAACACGTCAACTCACACTGGACGAAACGAAAGGGTATATCCTGGAGCGGCTGCGCATCGGCGGCACCGACAATACCGACATTTTTTCGCCCGAAGCCATTGCCGCCGTTCACCGTTACGCCCGGGGGATCCCGCGCGTGACGAATCTGCTCTGCGAACACGCGCTCGTCAGCGCCTTCGTGGACCAGAAAAATCCGATCCCCGCCGAAATTGTGAACGAAGTGGCTCGGGATTTTGAGTTGGACGTCGTGGATCCCACCGCTCAGCCCGCCTTCCCGCCTCTCGGCTTGGGACTGCCCGCCGGCGCGTCCACTGGAGAACAGGGCAATCAGCCTCAGTTGATTGAATCTTTGATGCAGGCTCTCAACGGGTTGGTGGACCGCCTGAATCAGACGGAAGCGGCGCTGGAAACGGAACGCCAGCGCAAGCCCGATGCGAACTCCGGCGAGCGCGTTACACGATCCCAATCAGCTGAATAGGTTGTAGCGAAGGATGCACCACAGCGTGGAGAAACCGTCTTTCCACGTGATTTTCTTGCCTTCGGCGTAACTGCGTCCCGCGTACGAGATGGCCACTTCGTAGATGCGCCAGTTTCCCTTGGCGATTTTGGCGGTCACTTCCGGCTCAAATCCAAAGCGGTCGGATTCGAGTTTGATTCCCTGGATCACTTCCCGGCGAAACACCTTGTAGCACGTCTCCATATCCGTAAGATTCAAATTGGTAAAAATGTCGGAGAGCAGAGTGAGAAATTTGTTGCCGACATAGTGCCAGAAGAAGTGGACGCGCTGCGGTCCGCCCAGAAATCTTGATCCATAGACGACGTCGGCGCGCCCGTCGCAGATCGGCTCGAGAAGTTTGTCGTAATCCTTTGGGTCGTATTCGAGATCCGCGTCCTGCACCAGAATGACGTCGCCCGTGGCGGCTTCAAATCCGCGGCGCAAGGCCGCTCCCTTGCCGCCGTTCACTGGTTGAAACAGAAAACGGATATTTTCGAGCGAGAGACGCGTCTTCCCGTTCTGCACTTCCACTTCCCGTTTGCCTTCCGACTGCGCCTTATCCAAATCTTCCAGTAAAGCTCGCGTGCCGTCGGAGGACTTGTCGTCAATGACAAGAATTTCCTTGGGCACGGACGTCGCCTGCACGCGCACAAGGACCTCCTCGATAAACGCGCGTTCGTTGTAGACCGGGATGACGACGGATACTTTCATCGCAAATAATATCTCTCGAATGTGTGTTCGATGCGTCCGGAAACCTCCAGCCCCCTCGAATCGGGCTGAAATCCCTATCATCTTCAACGACGGACCGCGCGAACGCAAAACGATTTGGCCAAAGCGTTTCTAACCCGGCAAGAGCATCCAGGCTAAGATTTCTTGCTCCGAGGGTAATACCCCTTCAAAGCATTCCAGCGGATGACCAGCAGCTCGAAAACCATTCGGATCCCGTCGGCGGCGACATTCACTTTCGTTGCCGCGTCGTGTGACCAGCGCACCGGAACTTCCGCGACGCGCAGGTTGTGGCGCTTCGCCAAAAACAGGATCTCCGGGTCAAATCCGAAGCGTTCGATCCGTTGCTGCTCGAAAATAATCCGCGCCCGCTCCCGCCGAAACCCCTTGAATCCGCATTGCGTGTCCGAATACTGGATTCCCATAAGCCAGCGGACAAAACGGTTGAAACAAATTCCGGCCCATTCGCGAATGGCGGATTGATGAACCTGAATCAGCGACCGGTCTAGGGCGCGCGACCCGATCGCGCCGTCAAAGCCGCCTTCTTTCAGCGCCGCCAGAAGCTTTCCCGCCTCTTCAATGGGAGTGGACATGTCCGCGTCCGTGAAGAGCGCGATCGTTCCACGCGCTTCGAGCATGCCGTGACGCACGCTGTACCCTTTGCCGCGATTTGAGCCATTGGAGATCAGACGGATTCCCGGGCAAGTCCTGGCCCGTTCGGTCACCAGCGCGGCCGTGCCGTCGAACGATCCATCGTCCACGACAAGGATCTCGGCGCGGCAGGGGTTTGCTTTGAGGTATGCGGCAATTCGGTCCAGGGTGTTCGGAAGGCGGCCTTCTTCGTTGTAAGCGGGGATAATGATCGAGAGGTCGAACGGCTCGGAATTCATTTGGAAAAACGCCGCAGCGAATCGAGCGGCATTGGGAACGCCCTCCGAATGCCGGATTATAGCCTCGCGAAAAGAATTCGTCCATGCAAGAGGGCGGAGGGATGAGCAGGGAGACCGCCCTCAAGAATATTCACGGGGAAGAAAATCTGGTTGAAATAGGGGTGGAGTTAATGCGACCGGGTTTCGTTGCGAACGATTTCGTAACGCTCAATGACGGCGGCAACGCCAACCCGCGAAGAACCATTTCCCGGGGTGCGATCCACTCGAACTATTTTCCCGGTCGCGCGGACGAACACTTCCGGTCCGCGAGTAACTTCCGTGGGGAGAGTCAATGTGATATCGAGTTCCGAACCGGCGCCGGGGTCCTGTTCGAGCATGAAGTACAAACCACGCGTGGAAATATCGCGCGTCTTTCCGTTGTGCTCGGAAACAATCTTCTCGACGGGCACTCGAATGTTCACGGGAAGTGATAAATCATACCGTCGTGCCGTGCGCCGCTCGTTCATTTAATTGCGCTCCCCCGACTGTGCTGCTGAAGCACGAATCCCGGCCGACCGCCCAATGTCACAAAATTGCAACGGAAAGATAGTACCAATTCAGTGCCCCTTCTTTGTTCCAGGGCAAATCACAGCTGATTTGTTTGGCGCGGAACATCCAGATCCAGCCGCGGCGGAGAAGCGCTCCGCCTCCGATTTCCCCCTGCGAAAACAGTCAAACTATATCACGCCGCGTTCCCGTAATGCGCGGTAAAACTACTCCTGCAACCAACAGCGTAAAGTAACTTAACTACCATGTTTACAGAAAGTTAAAAAACGGCAACGGGTGCAATCTTTTGTGCCAAATCAGCCTCGCACTTGCCGAAACTCTGCATATTCATGCGTCCCGGCTGCTTTGAACAACTCCTCCCTTGTCCGGGTACCATAACCCGGTACTCTTTCGCCTGGCTTACCCCTGCTTGCCGGCCGGAGCAAGGCTGGCAGGAATGGTATCGTCTTGCGGGACTTCCTTCGCCTTGGGAGCCGTCTTGGAATTGCCTCTCGGCGCGCGTCCCGAATCCAGCCCGAATTGCCGGATCTTGTACAGCAGAGCCTTGTAACTGATGCCGAGCATTTTGGCTGCGTCCTTGCGGCACCAGTGTGTTTTTTCCAGAGCGTCGGCGATAGCCTCCATTTCAGCTTCATCTTTCAAGCTGCGGACCAGCGCCTTCAGACCCTGCTCGCGAGCGGGAACCGCCTCTTCTCTTGGTGAAGTACGCTGACGCGTGGCGGTCATCTCCAGAAGCTCACGGAAGCTGCCTTCGTCGTCCTCGAGAATGACATAGCGTTTCACGAAATTTTCAAGCTCGCGCAGGTTTCCCGGCCAGGGATAACGTACGGCCGCCTCCATCAGATGTTGCGAAGGCTGCATGGGTTCCTTGTTGAATTTCTCGCTGTACTTTTGCAGGAAATGGCGGAAGAGCAACGGGATTTCCGTCGCGCGCTCCCTGAGCGGCGGCACATTAATGGAGAGGACGTTGAGGCGGTAGTACAAGTCCTCGCGCAAGCGCCCCGATCGGATGGCCTCCTGAATTTCCACGTTCGTGGCAGCCAGGACGCGGACATCCACGTCAATCAGATGGCGCCCGCCCAGGCGGGAAAACTGGTGATCCTGGAGAACATGCAGCAGCTTGGCCTGCAAATGCGGGCTCATTTCGCCGATTTCATCAAGGAAAATGGTGCCTTTCGTGGCCAACTCGAATTTTCCCGGTTTCGAGCGGACGGCGCCTGTGAAGGCTCCCTGCTCGAAACCAAACAGTTCAGATTCCAACAACTCTCCAGGCAGAGCGGCGCAGTTCACTTTGACAAATGGCTGGCTGCGCCGCAAGGAGCGCATATGGATCAGGCGAGCGACCACTTCTTTTCCCACGCCACTTTCGCCGTAGATAAAAACAGGCACGTCCACCGGCGCGATCTGGAGAATTTGCTGCCGAATACGGACCATCTGAGGACTTGCAGCAAGGAAGCACAGGTCTTCGGTAATCGTGTCGCAATATTCGCGCAACGCTTTGTTTTCCGCGCGCAACTGCTGTTTCTGCCGGCACTTCAGCATGGCTACATCCAACTCGGCCTTTTCAAACGGCTTGGTCAGATAGTCCTGCGCGCCGACACGGATGGCTTCGACCACGTTGCCCACTTCATTCGAGCAGGAAAGCATGATCACATTGAGGGAGCGGTCAATGTGCATCAGCTCTTTCAGGGTCTCCAGGCCGTTCATGTCCGGCATGAGCACGTCGAGAATGATGAAATCCGGACGCTCTCCGGTACCGATCTTTTCGATCGCCTCTTTCCCGGAGACGACCGTCTCGACTTCATAGCCCTCGACTTCCAGCAATGTACCGAGATACTTCCGGATGCTGGGTTCGTCGTCCACCACAAGAATTCGTTCTTTTTCAGACATGTGACCTGCTTTCCGTCCATCCTAAATGTGGCTAAATGTTTTCCAGCGGCAGCAGAAACATAAATGTACACCCGCGCCGGGGTTCGCTTTCCACCCAAATTTTCCCGCGATGGGCCTGCACGAGACGCTTAGCGATAGCGAGGCCCAGACCCATGCCGGAAGAACTTCGATCCACGCGAACAAAATCCTCAAAGATTTCCTGATGGTGCTCGGAGGCAATTCCCGGTCCCGAATCCGTAACGGAAATCTTGATGCTGTTCGGCTGCTGGTCCCGTTCGCGGCGGCGCTCCCGGGATTGATTTTCATTCGTCGTGCGCCGCTCCCAAAAATGGAGTTCCGTCCGCAGCAGGACATGGCCGCCGGCCGGCGTATGCTTCAGGGCATTATCAAGCAGATTGGCCACGGTCTGCTGCACTTTCTGATAATCAAATCGGAACACCGGAAGATCGGAGGGAATCGTCGAGTTTAGGCGCACCTGTTTTCTCACGAACGCCTCGTGCCAGCGTGTGGTCAGCTCGGAAAGGCAATCGCGCAGATCGTTCTCGCGCAGGTGCATCACGAGTTTGCCGCTCTCGAGCGTCGAATAGTTCAGGAACATGGACACGAGACGAACGAGCCGCTCGCAGCTGTCCTTGGATTCCTGAAGGATTTCTCGTTGTTTGTCGGTCAGCTTGCCGAGCGAGCCCGTCAGCAACAGATCGTAATAGCCCTTGATCACGGCGAGGGGAGTTTTCAGTTCGTGCGCGGCCGAAGCCAGGAACACCGTTTTTTGCCGGTTCACTTCCTGCAAGCGCAAATACGCAGCCAGAAGATTCCGGTAGGTAATCTCGCGCTCTTGCAATAGCGCTTCGACAGTATGCTGCGGAACATTCGTCGCACGCGACTCGGGTTCCTTTTCGGTGACTTCGAGGGAAACCACAAGCCAGTTCGCTTCGGGCAGCCACCGCACGCGCGCTATGCCGGCTCCGGAGCAGCATTCAAACTCCGCCTCTGATTCCAGTGCTCCGGCTTCGATCCGGTCCTCGATGGTTTGAGGGCTGATCTGCAAAAGGTCAACAAACAGATTTGGTTCGGGGCGATTCGGAACTCCGAGAGCCGCCATCTGTCTTTCCGCCTGGGGACTCGAGAGAAGAATTTTCCCGGATCGGTCAAAGACAATGATGAGCCGTTCGAGATTCTTGAAAATTAACGGGAGCGAGCGCACGGACATGGCATCGTCCCCGTGCCGATCAGCTAGCGAACTACGCTTCAAGGGTGTCTCCATCAATCATCCCGGTCAAATCAATGGAGGAAATGGACTCTTCCATTGGCGCTCAAAATACTATGGTAATCCTTAATGTTGTCATTCGGGCGGGTATAAAGTATGGTGACGAAAAGAATTTCCACTGTCAATGGTAAAAGAGTTCTATTTTGCACGTTTTTGGGAAATCAATTGCCAATTTCAGACCATTGACAGCAGGCAATCCATTTCCGGCATATTTTACACATAGCTAACACTTGTATTTCCAACCATTTGAGGGCCAGACAAATTTCTGTCAAACATGGTGACTTACATGCACTAGATATTGAGTACTAGTTCTCTAGTACCAATGAATGCTTGGAGCAAGCTGTTTCCCCGGAACCCCACTTCTGATGAGAAGCGATGTTATTGGTGTGACCCCTGTCGAGCGCCGCCGCTCGCAGCGAATTCCCGTACAATTCCCCGTTTTTATCCGGGGAGTGGATTCTTCCGGAGGTGATTTTCTTGAACTCACAAAAACGCTGGATTTTGCGGCTACGGGAGCATATTTGGCCAGCCTTCGCCCCCTCCCCGCGAACCAACTCCTGAGCCTCACGATCCCCGCACCTTCGTCGGCGGCAACCACTCTGCCGGTTGAAACACCGCCCATTCAGGCGCGAGTGAAGCGATGCGCCAATGTGGGCGGCACCTACCTGCTGGGCGTGGAATTTCTGAAACCTTTGGAAAGACCCTGAGCGTAAGACTTGTGCCGAGGGAAAGGAAAGTTACGGTTATCCGGGAAAAGTGTGCAATAATTTGGCCGCGCACAGTCCAGGCAGATCATGCCGTTCTGGTTTAATTTTCGCAGATTTATTTAGTGATTTCGTTTCAGCTACTTAAAAGCAATGTGAAGGCCCGGCAGTTCATCGTCACCGGTTGGCCGTTCTCGTGCTCTTCTTTCTACGAAACACTCTCTCCACGCCCGTCCCGCGCTGGGGTAACTTCGAATCTTGCTGGAATTTTGAATGCAGAGCTCTGGTGAGCCCAACCCACCGCGCTGGACCGTCGAGGAATCTTTCCTCGAGTTGCTGACGGAGACCCTCGCGAGCCTGGAACTCTCCGCCCGCGGGCAATTTCTCCAGCGATATTTTCGATCAGTCGCCCAACTCGAACTGAGCGAAAAGCAGAGCCTGGATATCTGGGATCAGACGCTGGCGCGCAAACGGGAACTTTCGGAAAGTCTCGGCAAAATAGTGCCATTCCAGGCGGCGCTGGTGGAGGTTCTTTCTTCGGCAAGCCTGTTGCGCGTTCCCGTCGTGATGGAATACGAAGAACTCCGCAAGCTTCAGATTAATGCCACTACCGATCCCCTGACGGGCCTCTACAATCGGCGCTTCTTCAACGACTACTTCGAGAAAGAATTGAATCGTTCCATCCGCTACACTCACCGGATGGCGTTGGTCATTCTCGACCTTCACCGGTTTAAAGAAGTCAACGACCGCTATGGACATCCGCAAGGGGATCTGCTGCTCCAGATGGCCGCGGAAACTCTGCGAAAATCCCTGCGCACCTCGGACTACGCGTTCCGCATTGGCGGCGATGAATTTGCTCTCCTGTTGCCGCAATCCGATCCGGAGCAGGCAGCCGCGCTCAGCCGCCGTCTGCGCGCCGCATACGCAGCAGCGATTGAACCTTTGAAAATGCGGATTCCGCTCGCCCTCGATTACGGCCTCGCAAATTATCCTGAAGACGGGGATCAGCCCGAAATGCTGATCCGTGTGGCCGACGAGCGCTTATATCAACTCAAGAACGGAGGGCATTCCGCGCGGGATTCGGCGAAACCTGGAGAAACTGCGCGGAGCGAGGCGTCGCAGGAAGCATCGGTGCCGCAATCGGTGAAGGCAAAGCCTGCGGTGGATTCGGATTCCGGCAAACCGGCGCCTGGCGGCGAACGCCGGAGGTGGGAAAGAGTTTCTCTGGAGTCCAGCCACGCATACGCATTGGTCGGCGAGGGCGTCGAATTAACAGCCAAAGTCCTCGACCTTGGCTATGGCGGGGTGGCTCTCGAAACGACTAAGCCGGAAGCTTTCGAGGAATCCTTTCACGCCGTCCTGCACGTGCCGATTCTACCGCCGGTGCGCGTGCTCCTGAAACGCGAATACGTTGGGAAAGGCAGCGCCGGCCAAACTCGCATCGGCTGTTCCTTCCAGATCTAGGCATTGGCCTTCTTTTCCACAAACACGTTGCGAGATGTTGATCACAATACTTTTGACATAAGATTTTTCTATAGTGCATTACGCCGCCAGTTACTGCGCCCTTTAGTTCGGGCCGGCGTGTCCTTCAACTCTGCACACATCATAATACGGCATCCGGACCGTGATATATTCGCGTTTCATGCTGAATGGCAGCGTGATGGAAGTCTTACTCCACGAGGCGTGACCTTTGGAAATCAGTGCACAATGACGGGAATCTGTCGAGAAAGCTCGCCAAGCCTGGATCAAGAGGCTAATCGATCTTTCGCGCCGCAAAAATCTTCTCTATTACCGTTCACTTAAATGAGGGACGTTGAGCTTGTCGCTTGACGACGGCGAACACTGGGCTGCTCTCTTACGTCCTTTTGGATGGCGCACAAGCCGCAAACAATGTCCGAACTCTACTCGCACCTTCACGAGGAACTTGAAATGCGCCTCGCCGAGGCTGAGAGAGTGGAGTATGGTTTCGACTTGCCGAAGGCAACATTAGGCGATTGCGAAAACAAAGAACTTGCGGCGGTAATTGCTCCAAGTGCTCCAAGAAAATCAGGTGCAAAATCGGGGGATGAAGTTGCAGCGTAAGTTGCAGAAAGAAGTGGGGTAAAGTTCTGGTGGACGTGAGGGGATTCGAACCCCTGACCCCCTGCTTGCAAAGCAGGTGCTCTCCCAGCTGAGCTACACGCCCCTCGTTTCCATCATCCTGTTGATCAGTATACCAGTTGCCGGAGTTTTTCGAGTAATGACAAACAGCCCTTTTCTTGGAACACTTGGAACAACTTCCCCTGGCAAAACAAAACCGTAGCCGACACGCTCGGCTTCGGCGAGCCGAGTTGGGAGGTCTTCTTTAAGCGCCGAATACAGTTCACCCATGTCCTTCGGCTTGTGGGCGAGCCAGAACTTCCGCAGGTCTTCTTGGCACCTCTGGGCTGGTGCCCGTAGCCAAGAATTGCGGAACCTCTTGAAGCTGTGCCAGCCCATTCCTGCCTCGTACAGCCCGAGCCTTGCGAGTCTCTGGTCGAGCCAATCTTCAGCGAGGTTACCATACAGGTAGGGAGTGCCGTTCTTCGTGTGCAGGATTAGCCCGGACTTTCCAATCACGAACTTCCGCAAATAATCGGCGACATCGGGATGCAGGTCGATTTGCCGATACGATGCGTCGGTCTTTAGCTTCTTCTTGATGCCGGGGCAGTCCTTCATTACCTGCTCCTCGACCACGATGGTGCGACCGCCGTTGATGAAGTGCTTAGCTTCGAGAGCCAATGCCTCGCTGATTCGCATGCCCGTCGCGGCGAGCAATACGTAAAGGTATCGCTCCTCATCGGACTCCGCGCTGGCGATAAGCATGTTCACGCCATCGACTATTTGCGCTGGGCGCTTCTGCTTGCTGTGTACGACCACAGGCAAGTCCATCACCTCGGCATTCCATTGGCGGGGATACAGGTCCTCACCATTCGGTGCCTTCTTGGATGCCACGACCTGCTTGCAATAGAGCGCGTACTTCTCGCAGGTCCGGGGCGACAAGCCTCCCGCGACCATCTTCTTCACCAACGGTTTAAGGCTGAGGTTGTCCACCATACTGAGAGGCAAGTCGCCGATCACCGGGTTGATCCACTTCTGTCTTGCCTCAGCTGGAACTGGAGAGGGCGTTCTTCCGTTAAGATAGCGGAGA
>VFSW01009170.1_pt1 | contig 14143 bp, 11 predicted proteins | sample 5358111 | NCBI WGS metagenome assembly VFSW01 (sample SAMN11554181, study PRJNA540505) | mine drainage metagenome | isolation source: sediment from site ElyBrook_90M | place: USA: Ely Copper Mine, Vershire, VT | collected 2017
TAGCTGGCCAACCCCAGCTTACCCGGGGTCAGGAACAAGGTAACGGGGCGCGGGAGCCCTTCAGGAGCGCGTCGCGAGCCTGAGGTTCTCCCAACTCGCATCGGCGATCCAGCCGCCGTCGACCGGCAGACTGACGCCGTTGATGAACGCGCTGCACTGCGCGTCGGCGAGAAAGGCGATCGCCTCGGCGACGTCCTCCGGCCGCGCGAAGCGCGCCATCGGCACGCGGTTCTCGATGTCCGCATCCGAGTAGGCGCCGCTGCCCTGGTCCTTGACGTCCATTTCGGTCTTGATCCATCCGGGGCAGACCGCGTTCACCCGCACGCCGCGCCCGCCCCACTCGGCTGCAAGCGTACGGGTAAGCCCGATCAAGCCGTGCTTGGAGGCGTTGTAAGCGCTGCGATGACTGACGGCGGCAAGCCCCGCGACCGAGGCGACGTTGATGATGCTGCCGCTGCGGCGCGCGAGCATCTGCGCGCCGAGCGCCTTCGACAATAGGAACGGACCGAGCAGATTGACGTCCATCACCCGCCGCCAGTCCTCGGCGCTGGTCGCCTCGGCCGGGCGGATCAGGCTGATCCCGGCGTTGTTGACCAGCGCCTCGGCGCCGCCGTGCGCCTCGGTCCAAGCAGCCACCTCGAGGGCGAACGCCTCCGAGGCGACATCGCCGCGCAGGCCGTCGGCGCTGGCCCCCGCGGCGCGCAAGCGCGCGAGCGCCGGATCCAGATCCTGCCGGTCGAGGAGCAGCAAGCGAAAGCCCCGCTTCGCGAGCAAGGCGCTCGCGCACAGCCCGAGACCTTGCGCAGCGCCGGTGACGACGGCCAATTTCATCGCAGCATCTCCGTGCCCAACGATCGAGGCATGGCTAAACGGTCGCCAGCGCTGCGGCGAAATCGGCGACCGGCATCGCGGCGAGCCTGGCCTGATCGGCGAACATCGCCTTGATCGCCTTCGCCTGCGCGACGCCGAAATGCGCATCGACGCTCGCCTCGAACTTCTTCGCCAGCACCGGCATGCCCTCGGCACGCCGCTTGCGGTGGCCGATCGGAAAGTCGACCTGCACGCGCTCGCTTGCGCTGCCGTCCTCGAAGAACACCTGCACGGCGTTGCCGATGTAGCGCTTCTCGGCCGCGTAGTACTCCTCGGTGAAGGCCGGGTTCTCGCGCACCTGCATTTTTGCGCGCAAGCCGTCGACGCGCGGATCGCGCGCGACCTCGTCCTCGTAGTCGGCGGCGCTCAAGCGGCCGAACAGCAGGGGAATCGCGACCATGTACTGGATACAGTGGTCACGGTCCGCGGGGTTCGCGAGCGGACCGGTCTTGTCGATGATGCGCACGCCCGGCTCCTGCGTCTCGATCACCACCCGCGCGATGCGATCGAGCCTGCCGCTGATCTTGGGATGCAGCGTCATCGCGGCCTCGACCGCGGTCTGCGCGTGAAACTCGGCCGGATAGGAGATCTTGAACAGCACGTTCTCCATCACGTAGCTCGCGAAGGGCTGCGCGAGCGCGAGGCTGCGGCCCTTGAACAAGACGTCCTGGAAGCCCCAGGTCTTGGCGGTGAGCGCGGAGGGATAGCCCATCTCACCCTTCAACGCGAACAAGGCGAGCCGCACCGCGCGGCTGGTCGCGTCCCCGGCCGCCCAGCTCTTGCGCGAACCGGTGTTCGGCGCGTGCCGGTAGGTACGCAGCGCCCCACCGTCGACCCAGGCGTTCGAGACCGCATCGATCACCTGCGCACGGGTGCCGCCGAGCATCGCCGTCGCCACCGCCGTCGAGGCGACGCGCACCAGCAGCACATGATCGAGCCCTACCCGGTTGAAGCTGTTCTGCAGCGCGAGCACGCCCTGGATCTCGTGCGCCTTGATCATGCCGGTGAGCACGTCGCGCACCACGAACGGCTTGCCGTTGCGCGAACAGTAGTCCGCGACCGCGAGAATGGCGCCGAGGTTATCGGAGGGGTGGCCCCATTCGGCGGCGAGCCAGGTGTCGTTGAAATCGAGCCAGCGGATCGTCGCGCCGATGTTGAAGGCGGCGTTCACGGGGTCCAGTTCGTACGGCGTGCCCGGCACGCGCGCACCGCCCTTCAGGCTCGCACCCGGCACGATCGGTCCGAGCAGTTTCGAACAGGCCGGATACTTCAGCGCCTGGAACCCGCAGGCCAGCGTGTCCATCAGGCAATAGCCGGCGGTCTCATAGGCGAGCGGACTCGTGATCTGCTGAGCAATCGCGTAATCGGCGATCGCGGTCAGGATCTCATCCGGTGCGGGCCGTTCGGCCGACTTCAGGTCATGGGACATGGCGGCGCTCCGCGAGGGGCACGAACGGCACGTTCTCCGGGCCGATGTAGTTCGCGCTCGGGCGGATGATCTTGCCGTCCGCGCGCTGTTCCATCACGTGCGCCGCCCAGCCGCTCGTGCGGCTCATCACGAACAACGGCGTGAACATCGCGGTCGGCACACCCATGAGGTGATAAGACACGGCCGAGAACCAGTCGAGGTTCGGAAACATGTTCTTGACCTGCTTCATCGTCACCTCGAGGCGCTCGGCGATCGCGAACAAGCGCGTGTCGCCGGCTTCGAGCGCGAGCGTGCGCGCAACCTCCTTGATCACCTGGTTGCGCGGATCGGCGATGGTATACACCGGATGACCGAAGCCGATGATCACCTCCTTGTTTGCGACCCGCCGGCGGATGTCCGCCTCGGCCTCATCGGGGGTCGCGTAGCGGCTCTGGATCTCGTAGGCGACCTCGTTGGCGCCGCCATGCTTCGGTCCGCGCAGCGCGCCGATCGCCCCGCAGATCGCCGAGTAAAGATCGGAGCCCGTGCCCGCGATCACGCGCGCGGCGAAGGTCGATGCGTTGAATTCGTGCTCGGCATACAGGTTCAGCGAGGTATGCATCGCCCGCACCCAGCTCGCCGGCGGCCGGCGGCCATGGAGCAGGTGCAAAAAGTGCGCGCCGATCGAGTCGTCGTCTGTTTGGAGCTCGATGCGCCGGCGCTCGCGCGCATAGTGATGCCAGTAGCAGAGCATCGAGCCCTGCGAGGCGAGCAGCCGATCCGTGATCGTCCGGGCGCCGGCGACATCGTGCGCATCGGCTTCCGGCTCCAGACAACCGAGCGCCGAGACGCCGGTGCGCAGCACGTCCATCGGATGACTCGAGGCCGGCAGCCGCTCGAGCACCTCGAGCACCGGTGCCGGCAGTGCGCGCAGTGACCTCAGCTTCGCCTTGTAGGCGGCGAGCTCGGGCACATCCGGCAGCTTCTCGTGCACCAGCAGATACGCGATCTCCTCGAACTCGCAGCTGGTGGCGACGTCGAGAATGTCGTAGCCCCGGTAGTGCAGATCGTTTCCGCTCCTGCCGACCGTGCACAGCGCCGTGTTGCCGGCCGGCACGCCGGACAAGGCCACGGATTTCTTCGGCTTGAAACCGGGGGACTGCAGATCAGCCTCTGGCATCGTCATCTCCTCGAGCGGGGTTCATTTTTCCCGGCCCCGCGCGAACAACTCATCGAGCTTCGCTTCGTAGGCGTAATAGTCGAGATACTTATACAGGTCGGCCCGCGTCTGCATCGTATCGACGACGTTCTTCTGCGTACCGTCGCGGCGGATCGCCTGGTAGGTCGCGAGCGCCGCGGCGTTCATCGCCCGGTAGGCCGAGCAGCAGTGCAGCACTAGATCGACGCCCGCGCCGCCGAGTTCCTCGCGCGTGTAGAGCGGCGTCTGGCCGAACTCGGTGATGTTCGCGAGGATCGGCACCTTGACCACGTCCTTGAAGCGGCGGTAGGTGGGCAGATCGCTCACCGCCTCCGGAAAGATCATGTCGGCGCCCGCCTCGACGCAGGCGAGCGCGCGCTCGAGCGCCCGCTCGAGACCTTCGCCGGCGAGCGCATCGGTGCGCGCCATGATCACGAAGGCCGGGTCGGTGCGCGCATCGACCGCCGCCTTGACGCGGTCGAGCATTTCCTCCAAGGGCACGATTTCCTTGCCCGGCCGGTGCCCGCAGCGCTTGGCCTGGACTTGATCCTCGATATGCAGACCGGCGGCTCCGGCCTTGATGAAGGACTTGACGGTGCGGGCGATGCTGAACGCGCCGCCCCAGCCGGTGTCGGCATCGACGAGCAGCGGCAGCGCGCAGGCGTCGGTGATGCGGCGTGTGTCGATGAGCACGTCTTCCATCGCGCTGATGCCGAGATCCGGTACGCCGAGCGAGTTCGCGGCGACCCCACCGCCGGACAGGTACAGCGCCTTGAAGCCGCAGGCGGCGGCCATGCGCGCAGCATAGGCGTTGATCGCACCGACGATCTGCAGGGGACGTTCGGCGGCAAGCGCCGCCCTTAGACGGCTGCCGGCGCCGCCGTCAACCGCCGCGCTCATCGACCGACAGCGCCGCGCAAAGCGGCGAATGGGTCACGCTCCACCAACAGCACCATGCATCTTCTCCTCAGGTACGAGCTGAAAACTATAGACAGTCGAGGCGCTCGGTTCCAGTGACCAAACCGCTCAACCTGACTGAGCATTCTTGCCACACGATGCCGGCCGCACGGCGCCCGCCGCCGCGTCGCGGCTGCGGAATTGTCCGGGTGATGCGCCGGTCCACTTGCGAAACGCGCGATGGAACGAACTGCGCTCGGAGAACCCCAGTTCGAGCGCGATGTCCATCACGCTGCGCCCGGAATGCGTCAGGTAGCGCACGGCCAGATCGCGCCGCAAGTCGTCCTTGATCGACTGGAAGGACACGCCTTCTTCGCGCAACCGCCGCCGCAAGGTCGCCGCGGTCATGTGAAACTCGCGCGCCAGGACTTCGAAGTCCGGCGCCTCGCCGGGCGGCGCCTGCCGGATGCGCCGCCGGATACGGGCGCCGACGCTGCCCGTGTTCTTGTATTTGAGGATGATGTTTTCCGGCGCGGTGCGCAAGAAGTCCTTCAGCGTGCGCTCGTTCTGCGCGAGCGGCAGATCCAGATGCGCCGCCTCGAAGGCGATCGCCGTGCAGGGCGCATCGAAGCGCAGCGCGTTGCAGTACATCAGGCGGTATTCGCCGCTGTGCGCGGGCTCCGGATAACCGAATTGCGCGTGCTGGATCGGCAGACGCCGGTTGACGAGCCAGCACGCCAGGCCGTACAGCAGCATCAACAGGATCTCGTGCGCGAACACCCGCGGCTGCACGGCGCCTGCGTGGGTGTGCAGCTCGATTCGCGCCTCCCGGTCCTCGCGCACCAGCTCGCCGCGGATGTCATCGAGGATCAGCCGATAGAATCGCAAACTGCGCTCAAGCGCCTGGGCGAGATTGCGGCAATGGATCACCGAGTGACACAGCATCGCGAAGCTGCCCGACTTCATGCGCCGCGAATCCTGGCCGAAGAACTCATCGTCCAGCGTGAGCGCGACGAGACGCCAGAGCTCCCCGTATTGTTTCGCCGAGACCCGCGCCTGCGGCAACTGCAGCAAATCGGCGGACAGTCCCACCCGCGAAAGCAGCTCATCGGCGTCGAAGCTTCGCGCACGCACGCTCTGGAGCGCCGCGACCACGAAACAGATCGCGACCGTGCCGGGCTCGCCGGAACCTTCGACGCCGCGAAGCGATCCGCGGGGCTCGGCTGCGAGGATGGCTGGATTCGGCATGAGCTTGCCGCCAATTTTACTTTTTTTTCACCCGACGCGCAGCGCCGTCGTTGCACCCGCTCGCGCGCGCGCGTAGAAGTCAGCGTCACCACCATGAACCGCCTCCTGCGCATGATCGGGCTCAAGATCCCGCCACCCCTGGCCGTTGCGGCGTTGCTGCTCGCATTCTCGAGCGGCTGCGCGGCGGCAATGCCGCCGACACTGGATGCCGCCCTTGCCCGCGGCGCCGGCGACCGGATGGGTGGCCGGCCGGTCGCGCACGAGAACTCTCTGCTGCGCGCCATCTATGCCCGTCACCCCGGACCCTTGTGGCTCGCGGCAGGCGGACTCACGCCAGAAGGCCGGCGACTGATCGAGCTGTTGCAATCGGCGGCGCGCTTCGGCCTGGATCCGCGCGACTATGCGGCCGGGTCGCTCGCCGCGGCGGCTGCACTGCGAAGCGGTGCGGCGCTCGAACTCAAGCTGACACGCGCGGCGATCCGCCTGGTCACCGACCTGCATTACGGCCGTGTCGACCCGCGTGCCGCCGGTTTCGAATTACCGCCGCGGCCGCGGAATCTCGACGTCGCGGCAGCCGTCACGGCGCTCGCCGCCGCGCCGCACGTGCGCGCGGCCCTCGCTGCGATCGAACCACCGTTCTATCACTACCGTCTCCTCGAGCGGGCGCTCGCGAGGTATCGTCTGCTCGCCGCCGAGCCCGGCCTGACGCGCCTGCCGCCACTGCCGCGCCGCAGCCTCGAAGCCGGCGACGCCTATGCCGGAGTGCCGGCATTGCGCCGCCGCCTCGCCGCCGTCGGCGATTTGCCCGCCGGCGCGATGACGCCGCCGAGCGTGGTGCTCGATGCGGCGCTCGTGGAGGCGCTGAAGCGCTTCGAACTGCGCCACGGACTCGCCGCCGACGGCGTGCTCGGCCCGCAAACCTTCGCCGCATTGACGACGCCGATGTCCCACCGGGTCGAGCAGATCGACCTCACGCTCGAGCGCTGGCGCTGGCTGCCGCCGTTCAGCGCCCCGCCGATCATCGTCAACATCCCGCAATTCCGCTTGTTCGCGTTTCCAACGACCGCCGACCGCGTCGCCGGCATGCTGCAGATGGCTGTGATCGTGGGGCAGACCTACCCGCTGATGCGCACGCCGGTGTTCACCGGACAAATCCGCTACGTCGTGTTCCGCCCCTACTGGAACGTACCGCGCAGCATCCTCGACAAGGAGTTGCTGCCGCGGATCAGGCAGAACCCGGACTACCTCGCCAAGAACCACTTGGAACTCGTGCGTGGCGAGAGCGACTCCTCGCCGGTCGTCGCACCCTCGAGCGCGGCGATCGCCGCGCTCGCCGCCGGCCGCCTGCGGCTGCGCCAGCGGCCGGGCGAAGACAACGCCCTTGGTCTTGTGAATTTTTTTTTATGTTACGGCGACGACGTATATCTTCACGGCACACCAGCCCACCGGCTGTTCAGCGAGACCCGCCGTGCCTTCAGCCACGGCTGCATCCGAGTCCGTGACCCGGTCGCGCTCGCTCGCTACGTGCTGCGCAACGGTCCCGGCCGTTGGGACAGCGTGAGGATCCTCGCCGCGATGCACGGCCGCAATGCCGTCCGCGTTGAACTCCCGCAGCCACAACCGGTGATGATCCTGTACGGCACGGCGCTCGCCACCGAGGCCGGACCGGTCGATTTCTTCGCTGACCTGTATGGCGAGGACCGGCGCCTCGCCGCGCTGCTGCGCCGTCACGGCGCGAGCTGAAGTGGCGGCGTCAGGCGCTCGAGGGGTTGGCTAAAAAAGACTCGCATATGATGCATTATGCGGTTTTAAAGACATTATGCATCTTTTATAATGCACTCTCTACGGGAAATTTGCCCCATGAAACTACCCGATGTCGGACCCTTGCTGAAAAGCGCCCGCCGCGCTTTCAAACTCTCGCAGGCGGAGCTCGCCGAGCCCTTGGGCATGAGCCGGGCCACCATTTCGGCGCTGGAAAGCGGCCGGTGTGAGGAGATCGGGTTCCGGAAACTCGTTGCGCTGCTCGAAAGCGTAGGGCTCGAGGTCACGATTGCCCCGCGTAAGGGTCGACCCACCCTCGATGATCTGCGGGCCGAGCGTCGCCCGTGAAAAAGGCCGCGCTCCACGTACACGCGGGCAGCAACTCGGTCGGCCTGCTCGCTCGCTCCGCCGTGGAGCCGGACACGTTTCTCTTCAGTTACCGCCCCGGCACCGAGGCCATGGGCGCGCTGAAAGAACGGCTGCGGCTGCAGTTCGCCAAAGCGATTCCGGAGTTCGACGATCTCGATTTACTCAAGATCGTCGGCAGTTCTCAAATCGGGCGGCTGCGCTACTCGCCCCTGGAAAACCTCGAGGAGGACGTGCCAGCGCAGGACCTCGCCGAGGTACCGACCTACCGGGGCAGCGCGGACCTCTTCGCGCACCTGCTCGAGCGCTTTGCCCAGTACTCGGGCGTCTCCGGTATGCAGCCGAAGGTGCTGGTTCGCCAAGACTTGCCCCTCGACAAGCTCATGCATCGCGGCACCACGCACATCGTGAAGACGTTCGATTCATCTCAGTACCCCGAGCTCGCTGCGAACGAGTTCATCTGCACTCGGGGCGCGGAGGCGGCGGGTCTCGCCGGTGCCGAACTTGCGGCTATCCGCTAACCGGCAGTTGCTCGTCGTCGAGCGCTTCGATTTAGGAGCCGATGGGAACTACCTCGGCCTCGAAGACTTCTGCGTGCTCGATGGCCGGCGCGGCCATGGGCGGTACAATGGCTCATATGAGCAGATCGCACGGCGAATCAAAGATTTCGTTTCCCCGGCGCTCGTGAGGCAATCCCTCGAGCAGTTTGCCCTCATGGTGGTCTACAGTTGCAGCATCGGAAACGGTGATGCGCATCGCAAGAATTTCAGCGTTCTGTACCGCGATCCGGAGGGCGAGGTTTCGTTATCCCCCGCCTACGACATCGTCTCAACGCTCCCGTACCTTGCAAGAGATACGCTCGCGCTCGAGCTCGGCGGCACCAAGGAGTTTCCGGATCGCGCACGCCTGCTCAAATTCGTTCGCGACGTGACGGGGAAGAGTGCCCAGAGCGGCCAGCGACTGCTCGATCAGGCGGGACTCGGCGTGAACAAGGCCTTGGACGAGACTGCCGACTACGGTCGGCGCCATAAGGACGCTGCGACCTTTGTGGAGAGCTTGAGCCGGGCGCTGCGTTCCGGTCTTGAGCGTCTGGCCGCCTGAACGCTCCGCCGGCCATACGACCAACACGACTTGGTGACAGAGCCCAAGGGTACCTTAGCGGAAGGTGAGCCGATTAGGCTACTTATTCGGCTCATGAGCCGATATGATCTCATAATCGGCTCAAATTATAATCCGAATATGAACACGGTTCACTGGATTTGGCAATCCGCAAACTGGCCTCGGCTCACCTTTGACGCTGCGCGGCTAGCACAGCCCTTGGCGCGCGCGCGGCAAGCAGCGGGCATCCTCATTGGTCAATCGGCCGCGATAGGACTCGACGAGCAGCACATCCTCGAACGCGATATCTGGTCGCGGGAAGCAGTGGCAACCGCCGCTATCGAGGGCGAAAAGATTGATCTTGCCGCCGTCCGCTCCTCGGTAGCGCGCCGCTTGGGAATGGCCCCGCCAGGTGCCGCTGTTCCGCGGAATGTCGAGGGACTTCTTGATGTGATGGAAAACGCTGCCGATCGATGGCAGGAACCCCTGACGACCCCTCGCTTGTGTGGCTGGCAGGCGGCGCTCTTTCCCAATGGCCCGGGTCTTCACGGGATTCTCATCGGTGCTTATCGCTCACGTGAAGACCCCATGCGAATTGTGAGCGGCCCGCACGATCACGAGACCGTCCACTACGAAGCGGTTGCTAGTGTGGCTGTACGCGCGGAAATGCACGCATTCCTGGAGTGGTTCAATAGCAAAGCCTCAATGGATGGGTTACTAAGGGCTGGGCTTGCCCACCTCTGGTTTGAATCAATACATCCGTTCGAAGATGGCAACGGGCGGGTTGGCCGCGCCATCGTTGACCTTGCCCTTGCCCAAGACCTGGGCGGCTCAAGTCGCTTGCTTGGAATATCGACTGCCATGCGCAACCGCCAAGAAGCCTATTACGACGCGCTAAACGTTGCACAGCGGGGCGACGGTGATGTCACGACGTGGCTCGAATGGTTTCTCGGGGTCTACGTTGAAGCCTGTCGCTCGAGTACCGTACTGATTGAGGAGGCGCTCCAGCGCGCCCGGTTCTGGACCACTCATCGGGCTGTTGCATTGAACGAGATGCAGCGGCGCGTGATATCCGGGATGCTGGAGGCGGGGCCTGGCCGATTTGAAGGAGGACTCACCGCCCGTAAATACATGGCGATTGCCGGCACCACCAAGGCCACAGCAACCAGGCATCTTGCGGATCTTGCAGAAAAAAAGCTCATCGTTCGCGCGCACGGACCACGCGGACGCTCGGCCCGCTACGACCTCGCCCTGCATGGCTGGGGTTGGGTTTCACCTGCGAAGCACGCGCGTATGAAATCGATCTAATCGCTTATGCCCGCAAAACGTGGTGGGTGGGACAGGTCAGCCCAAGCCGTTGGCGTCGGTCGATTTTGGTCGGGTGCGTCGTAACACCGGAGCTTAAAAAATACCCCCGGACAAGCCGGGGGTCTTTGTTCGCCGGGCGGATGCCGCCCGCGGATCGATTCAAGCGCGGCGGCGGTAGCCCACCACGAGCGCCAGACCGAGCAAGCCGACGCCAAGCAGCGCGATCGAGCTCGGCTCCGGCACTTCGCTGTACTGGGTGATCTTCAACACCGACGGGGCGCCGTTGGCCTCGACGTACCAGAGGTTGTACGCGCCCATCTGGTTGATCGTGAAGGGCGTCGCGACCTGCGTGGTCGGCCTCGCACTGTTGACCACGATGCCGCTCGGACCCCACAGGCTGATGCCATCGTCGTGGCTGATCGATCCCGTGACCCAGTTCTTGTTGACCGTAAAGCTCAGGTTGAACAGGGTCGCGCTCGCGAAACCGCCCGTGCTGATGATCGAGTTGCTCGTGAAGCTGTTGTAGAACTGCAGATTGGAGATGCCGTTCATGCCGACGAAATTCCCGAAGGAGTTCGTGCCGCTGCCGACCTTCCAATTCGGCAAGCCGGTGAGCGTGAAGGTGGCCGCCAAATCCGCCGACGTGTTCAGCGGGTTGCTGGGCAAGGCCTGTTGATTCGGGCTGCTGATGCCCGAATTCGGCGTCATCGCAGACCAAACCGTGACGTTGAAAACGGGGGTCGCATTCGCCACCACGCCGCCCAAGCACGCCGCCGCGGCGACACCGCCAAGCATCAAATTCTTCAATCGCATGTTCATCGCTCTACTCCACGGTTTAAAAAACGACCGATCAAACCTGGCTCAAGAGCATGCAATTGTGATGCCATTTAAATATTCCCATTGAAAATCAATATGTTGAAAATTCCCTCACGCTCAGAGGCCTTCGCCAGTGTAAAAAATCTCGACATCAACGCGCGACGGCCTTGAAGCCTAGGTAGTAGGTGCGGCCGATCGGATCGTAGGTGGCGGCGTCCGTATACAGGGGTGCGCCCTCGACCACCGGCGGTGGTTGGTCGAAGAGGTTGCTCATGCCACCCATGATCTGCACGTGCCGGATCAGCCGCCAATGGACATCCAGATCGAAGTAATTGTAGGCCGGCACGCTCGGGCCCGGCGCGCTCGGGCCTTCGGTCGGCACGTAGTCCGCCATCGCACCGATGTAGCGCCAGTGCAGCGCAGCCCAAACCGAGTCGAGCGCATAGCCGAACGAGGTGTTCGCCTTCCAGCGCGGGTGTGCAAGATCCGGCGTTGCCGAGGTCTGAACCAGGCTGCCCGCGAAGTTTACATTCGGGCCACCGGCCAGTTCGGCGACGTTCAAGGAGTGCAAATAAGAGATGTAGGACTGAATCCTGACGCGCCCGGCGCGCGGCGATAGACCGAACTCGTAGAGCGGTGCGCCCCAGTGGATTTGTGTATCGATGCCGTCGGTGCTGTAGGCGGCAAGGTTCGAGAGCACCTCCCGGCCGAGCGATATGTCACCGTTCGTCGGATTACGCGTGAACTGCCGGCAGTAGAAATTGCCGGCCGAATAGCCAGGGTTGGCGCCGCCCGCGTTGAAACAGCTCGCGAGCATCTGATCGAGCGTCGTCAGCGCGATCGCGCCGTCGATCTTGATGTGGTAATAGTCGAGCGAGGCGCTGAATTCACGCAGTACCGGCCTCTGGAAGCGGGGCGTGAGCACGAAGCCGAGCGAATAGGTGTGCGCGGTCTCGGGTCGCAGGTGCGGATTGCCTGAGGAGATTCCGGGAACGGACTGCACGCCGTAGGTGAACCCCGGATAAAGCGCCGCCGGCACGCCCATCGCCTCGCAAAGCGCCTGCACCTGCGCCGCATTCGCACCGCTGCGATAACTGCTGCCGAACTCGCACGGATCGACGGAAATGTTGTCCTGGGCCTGGCGGGTCGTGTCGTACAGTTCACCGAGGCTCGGCGCGCGGATCGCCCGTTCGAAGCCGCCGCGCAGCGTGAACGCGGCGCTCGTCTGCCAGCGAAAATCCGCCTTCCAGGTGTTGGTGCCGCCGAACAGATCGTAATTGGAGTGCCGAGCGCCGAGGTCGAGCGCGACGTTCTTGGCGAGCACCGCGTGCTTCAGGATCGGCACGAGCAGTTCAGCGTAAACCTCGCGCACGTTCTGGCTGCCGGAGGTCGCGCTCACGAGGTCGTAGGACGGCGAGATGATGTCCGCCGGCAAGGGCGCAGGCAGCACGTTGAACGCCGGATTGAGCCCCGGATCCGGCCGGTAGCGGAACGAATTGCCCCGGTAATCGGCGCCGAGCGCAAATCGCAGCTTGCCCTCCGGGATCTTGAGCAAGCCACCGCTCAGGGTGCCCTCGATGAGCTTCTGGGTCATCTGGTTGCTGTTGCGCGCGGTGCTGCGCGTGTACTGCAGGCAGCCGGGACTCAGCGGCTGGCCGCCGAGCGGGTTCCAGGCATAGCCGATGCAGCCAAGGCCATTCGCGTCGCTATAGTTGGCCGTTCCATACAGGATCGACTCGACCGCCGGGATGTTGATGTTGTTCTGTTCGGTATTGTCGAACAGCGTCTGCCCGAAGGAGGCGTACACGTCCCAGCGAAGGCTGGATCGCCCGATCCGGCCCTTCAGTCCGCCGAGCGCCTGATAGTCGTTGTAATTGAAGTGCTCCAGACGAGGCCCGAACTCGGTCAGGTAGGCGGACAGGGCGAGCGGAGCCGCGAGCGCCGAAGGATCACCCGGGTTGGTGCGCGAGGCGAGGATCGTCTGCAACGCGGCGTTGCCCTCGACGTAGGGATTATTGAGTGGAATGTAGAAATACTTGCCCGGCCCGATGAAGGCGCCGCCCTGCAAGTCCTGCGAGGCCGAGTGCATGAAGTTGATCTGACCGTAGGCCCGCACCCCACGGTTGATGCGCCACGTCGAACGCGCGTACAGATTGTAGCGGCGCATCGGCACCTGGATCGCGAAGTACGGTCCGAGATTCGCATCGATCTGCGTGCAATCGGCACTGATCGCGAGCCCCGGGGTCTTCGGGGCGAGCGGCCCGCGGTAGTTTTGTACGCAATTCGGCGCATCGTTGGCGGTGAAGATCGTGCCGTCGGCGTTGACACCGATCGCCCCGGTGTAAAGCCCTGCACCGCTGACGGGCGTGGTGTTCGGATATTGGGCGAGGACAGCGTTGAGGGCGGCAATGCTCGGATAACCGCCGATGTCGGGGCCGTTGAAATAGCCCTCCGGCGGCCGCGGCACCTTGCGCGGAATCGAGGCGAAGAACGCGCGCTCGGCGCCGGTGACCGAGGCGCGCTCGGCGTATTCGAGATCGACGACGGCGTCGCCGCGGCCGTGGGCGAATTCACCGCCCAGCAAGACGCTGAGCCGGGTCTCCTCGCCATCGCCGCGCATGCTCGCACCGCGCTGCGCCTCGATCTCGGCACCGCTGAAGTGATGGCGCAGACGGAAGTTGACCACCCCGGCCATTGCATCCGAACCGTATACCGCCGAGGCTCCGCCGGTGATCACATCGACGCCCTTGATCATCGCCGCCGGAATCAGGTTCAGGTCGACCGCGCCGTTCGGATCGGTCGGTACCAGGCGCCGTCCGTCGAGCAGCACCAAGGTTCGATTGGCGCCGAGGCCTCGAAGGTCGGAAAACGACTGGCCGCCCTGAAAACCGGTGGCGCCCTGGACATCGCCCACTTCGGTCTGACCTTGCGCGGCCGAGAACTGCGGCATCTGACCGAGCGCCGCATCGAGCGACACCTGACCGCTCGCCCCGAGCAGCGACCGGCCGATCGTGACCAGGGGGCTGTCGGAAGTGTCGCTGCGGCTCGCGATCCGGCTGCCCGTCACGACTATTTCAGCGACCTCCCTCGGTCGGTCGACGACGGCGGTCGGCGCCGGCGGGTACGCGGCCGGCACGCCGCCCGCAGTCAGCGCGCCGACCGGGGCGTTTTCC
>VFSW01009171.1_pt1 | contig 14142 bp, 12 predicted proteins | sample 5358111 | NCBI WGS metagenome assembly VFSW01 (sample SAMN11554181, study PRJNA540505) | mine drainage metagenome | isolation source: sediment from site ElyBrook_90M | place: USA: Ely Copper Mine, Vershire, VT | collected 2017
GCCTCTGCTTGAGCGCCGTAGGAATCCCCTTGCTTTACTGGGGGAGGATGTCAATTCGCACCTGTGCTCTCTGGAGCACCGGCAGAAAATTTAAGAGATTGCCTCAGAACCACGGCGGATCAGAGCCTGTCGATCCAGTATCCGCACCCGTCGACCACGCACTTCCAGCGTGCCCTCATCATGGAAACGGGACAGGAGACGGCTGACAGTTTCCAGTTTGAGGCCCAGATAGCTCCCAATATCTTCACGCGTCATGCGTAGGATGATCTCGGAATCCGATTGATGGCGCTTGGCAAAGCGGTCGGCCAAATCCAGGAGAAACCTGGCCAGTCGTTCTTCCGAGCGCATGCTACCCAAGAGCATCATGATGCCGTGTTCGCGCGCGATTTCCCGAGATAAATTCTTATTAAAACGATGCTGCAAATTGGCCATCACCTGCCCCAGATGCTCAAACTGGTCGAAGGGAATGGCGCACACTGCACTGTCTTCCAGCGCAATGGCATCACACACATGCTCTTCATTATGAATGGCTTCCAACCCCAGCAACTCTCCCATCATGTGGAAACCCGTAACTTGGCTTCGTCCGTCGGCATGTAACAGCGAAGTTTTGAAGAACCCAGCACTCACCGCGAACAGAGAGCGAAATGGATCGCCCATACGATACAGGTACTCCCCTTTGCGCACAGGGTGGCGGTGTGCCATATGCTGGTCAAGCATATGCACCTCTTCATCACTCAGACCTGCGGGCAAACACAACTCGCGTATGCCACAATTACCACAGACCGATTTCAATTCATGCAGGTTCATAATTGTCCTGTGCGCGCCGGAATCCCCAAGATGCCCCTTTGGTGTCGTTTCTTAGGGAATAAGATTATTGTACCCTTAGACATCTTGGTGTGCCGACATTTTGTCACTCGTCTGACATAATGGACCGTGACCCGATATGTCCCGATATATCCCTCTCAACCCCGAGGAATTATCCTTGCAATTTTATAGGCAACCCGCTATATTGTTCGTATGCGTACTATTTAGACAGACACTTCCATACCTTAATTTACCCACACGGAGATCTTTTCATGAAAAAACCCCTGCTTGCTCTTGCATTGTTCGCCACTTTTACCGTTCAGGCGTATGCTGCAGACACCTACGTCACCGACCCCAATCACACATTTGCCCGGTTTTCTTACAGCCACTTGGGCTACTCCACCCAACTGAGTCGTTTTGACAAGGTATCAGGCACCATTACCCTAGATAGCGCCAACAAAAAAGGGTCAGCCGACATCACCATCGATACCCGCTCCGTCAGCACGGGATCAGACCATTTCAATGAACATATTCAAGAAGCCGATTTTCTGGATACTCAGGAATTCCCCACCGCCACCTTCAAAGCGGACACCATGAAATTTTCTGGAGATGTGCCAAGCGAACTCGACGGCATTCTGACCCTCAAAGGGATCAGTCACCCCGTAGCCATGAAAATCACCTCTTTCAAGTGCATGCCCCATCCCATGCTGCATAAGGATGCCTGTGGTGCGGATGCCGAAGCCCATGTCAAGCGCTCCGACTTCAACATGAGCAAATATGTTCCCTATGTAGGCGACGATGTCACCATCACCGTGTCGGTGGAAGCGGTCAAACAGTAACCCCTTTCCCTGCCGAATCTTTGACCCTCTCCCCCACCGGGGCGAGGGTTTTTTCTTTTGGACCTCAGTGTAAATTGGAGCGCATCGACCACAACACCGCAACGATCATCACCACAATGGCGATCCACGCGACAATGGTCCAGGGTGAACGAGTTTCCTCGGCGAACGGATCGGTCAGAGCCCTTTCGGCATTGGGGGGCAGTTGAGCCAATTGCGTCAATGAAGTCCCAAAGGGGATATTGATTTTGGCACGAGCATTAATGGCCCAGCCATTGGCATCGAGAATCGGCCCCAAGGTGCGTGAGCGTAACTTAAACCAAGCCAAGAGCACTGAAGGGCCTGATATGGCCAACAATACTGCCACAAACGCCAAGGGAATCTGCCATAGGGACAAGGACAGCAACCCGACCATCACCGAAGCGATGGCGGTTCCAATGGCTCCTACCGCCATACCAATGGCAGCAAATATGCCAGCAAACTTACCCACATCGAAAGCCTGCTGGGCCGTAGAAGGGGGGATGGCCACTGTACCCGCAGCGGTTTTTTGCACGGTACCGGTTGCATTGGCCACCAATTTGTCATCCGTCGCCTTGGCACGACTCGAAGCAAACTTCTCGAATTGATCGCTGATGGCTCTCACCATTTTTTTATAGGGCGACCAGAAAGCCTGGCGCAAACTAATGGGTTGTTCGATGATGCGCACAATCGTCGCATCCCAATCCCGCCCCTTGGCGTCATAGAATACCCCATTGCGCCCTATCCGCAATTGATCCGAGTCCCCGGCCGTAAAGGCGGCAGCAATGGTCATTTTCTCTGAGCCCCGAACACAGTCGCAATAGACCAGACAAATACTCGATAAATTCGCCAGCAGCGCATGTTTGGCTGGATCATTCACAGTAACGCATAACTCACAGGAGCGACTATCCATGTAGAGTGTCCCTGCCTGAAATATCGCCTTTCCTTCACGCGTATAAAACGCTTTAAAAGACACAAAATTATTGGCTAATGTGAGCAAATCCCTGACCAACCGGACCAGACATTCCAGATCACGGACCGTGTCATTTTCGGTCTCCTTAGGGTTTGCGGCTTGCCATGCCAGATATTTCCCGAAGGCATTCTTGATGTTTTCCCACTCTTCCTCAATCAACCCCCCCCCTTGACCGACCAGTGGAATCACCACCTGCTCGCGGAAATCGGTCATCACCCCTTCCCATCCAGGATTCAATCCTTGCCCCAAAGGCAAGCGTCCCTGAGGTTGAGCCAGAGCCAGAGGCCAATCAGCCAAGGTAGAACTTTGAACCAAGGCCGGGGTCAAGGCAGCTTGATGCTGTTCATCGGTCACCAGAGGAGTACTATCGCGCCCCTCGAAGGCCAGAATGCGACAACGCAAGAAAAAGTCATCCACTTTGGCTCGCACTGCCTGAAGAGCCGCAAAACCCGCTGCAGTATTTTCTCCTAGGGGTAAGTCAACAGGAATGGATTGTTCCCAGGCAATTTTTGCACGCTGTGAGAACATGGCCTGGGCCTGACTGACATCGGCTACGGTGAGCACATCCGTTTCCTGCTTACCCAGGTCTTCCAGTAATTGTCGCGCCTGCTCAGCAAGGGCTTGCCCCTTATCATCATCACGCAGGTGGATCAACCCGACGCCATCCGGCTGACGTGCCAAGAGCTCAGGATCCTGCAAACGTGCTGCAGCCCATTGAATAGCAGCAATCAACTCGGGGGCGCGCACATGACCATCATGGTCCGTATCGATAAAGGACAAGGTGCGTTCATCAAACTGCAATCCTTTCACGGGACAAGACAACGCGACCCATAATTTCTGGTTCAACTGGTCTAGGGCAAGCAAATCCTCAGCGTTGTCGATGCGCGTCTGATCAAACCCCCCCGCCCGAAAAAAACGCCAAGTTTTATTCTTGTTCTCCATTACCCATCTCCCGATCGTACCTGCGATTAATAAACAGCGAATTTCCCGAAATCTGCTTTGCCTGCTTTTTGGCTCCAGATGCCAGACGGGAAACTTCCATATAAGACGAGAAGCGCCCTGGAGGCACCACAACAGCCCCGATAGACAAGGATACAAGCTGATGAAATTCTCGCACAAACTGGCGATTTTCCGTGTAATAACCTTGCGCCGCCAAATCTTCCGCCGTGAAATATTCTCCGCGCAGGCGTTCAAACTCACTCAATGCACGATTGCAGCGAGACTCCCAGTCAGAACTACGAAACAAGACAATAAAATCATCGCCCCCGATATGTCCAAGAAAATCCAGATCATGATCACAGATGCCCCGCAAAATCTCTGCGGTCATGCGAATGACACCATCACCGGCACTGAAACCATACACATCGTTATAGGGTTTGAAATTATCCAGATCAAAATAGCAGGCACAAAATCGGGTTTTATTCCGCAGCAAGCCGTCAAGATGCTCATGAATCGGCACATTTCCTGGCAATTGGGTCAACGGATTAGCGTACTTTGCCGCCTGAATCTGCATTTCCGTGATGACACGCATCAAATCCTGCCCATGGGCCAACCCGTGATAACGCCCTTGATCGGTGACAATAAACCCCTGCTGAAAATGACGTCGTTCTGCTTGGCCCAATAACTGGCTGATTTCCTGTACGGTGGCAAACTTGTCCACAATCAGGGGATGCATATCAGCGTAGTGGGTGCAAGATTTCTTGCCATAAAGCTCACGCCGGTAGGGTTGGGCAAAATGCCCCATGAGCTCACCACGGTTAATCAGGCCTACGGGTAATCCACCTTGATTGACCAGCGGTACTACATCTTGCGCCGGATGAGATTCAAACCAATCCAGCACCCATTCGTTGGTCATCACACTGGATACCGGTTCTACCTTTTGCACCACATGACGCGCCTCAAGGGTATTGTGAGCCCCCAATGTATGCGCCATTTGATCTGCCACTCTGGGAGCAGCCCCCTGAAGCAGACGAACCAATTCGTCATCCAGTTTAATCAGCGGAGTCGCGTGGGGTCGAGAAAATAAATATCCTTGACCCAAGGTGACACCAAGATTGCGCACGATCAACAACTCCGAGACGGTTTCAATCCCTTCAGCAATGACTTTGGACTGGGTTTGCCTGGCGATCTCGACAATGGATTTGACAAATTGGGCTTTGACCGGGTCATTCTCGATGTTTTGTACAAAATGCCGGTCCACCTTGACATAGGTGGGACGCAACTCAGACCAAAGTCGCAAGCTGGAAAACCCTTCGCCCAAATCATCGATGGCCACGGCGATGCCTTCTTGAAGACAGCGGCTCACCCCTTCCTGAAGAATCTCCGGACCATAGTCAAGATAACGCTCTCCTTCGGTCAGTTCGAAAACGATGCCCTGCGAATCCTGAACCAAAGGATCGAGGCTCATGCCCGGCTGGGCATGATTCAAACTTCGTTGTACCATCACATCGGGACTGATATTGAGAAACAGCAAACCAGGCAATGACTGTTGTGCAAAAGAACGACTCAATACCTTATGGCAAAGGGCCTCCAGCTCGCCGCGCCGACCACAATCCGTTGCTACCCGCAGCAAACTCAGGGGAGTGTGCAGAGGACTGTCGGAAGGTCCCCGGATCAGCCCCTCGTACCCATGAATGGTTGCGCTGCCCAGATCGACTATTGGCTGAAATAATGCCGCGAGTCTCTCTCCCTGCAGAATATCCTGCAACAGCGTTTGATCATCGGTTTCCAGATACCACATGGGGCACCAACTCCTTCAATGAAATCCGAAGCATGGTAGCCTAGCGGGTCAGACTTGAACAGATCCCCATGACAAACATCATAAAACTTTCATATTGAAACCACTTTGGTCAGTTCTACATAGGGTGGTGTTTTTCCTTCACCATGGACGCCAGAAGTTCCATCACGGTCAAACTGGCCTTTTCTGCCATTTCCATAAGATGGATCATGTCATCGTGAGTCGACGGTTCCTCCAACCAATGACCCACCATCAACTGGCGTACCTGATGTACATAGTGATGAACGTCACCATGAGGGGCGGATAAGCGGCGATAAGACGGAAGTTCCCCAAAATCAACTTTGCCATCCCCATCGTACCACTTACCCAAACGGCACTGATGATGATCCACGGATACCGCCTTCAGGTTGGCTTCATCCTCGGCATGAGTAAGCATGACATAAGCCCGCTGCTTGTAGACCACATGATCTACTTTCGTGAGGGATGAAAAACTCAGGTCGTGTGCGTAGTCAGCATCATCCCGAGTTTTTGAAGCCGATGCGTTGAAGGCGGTAAAACGCTCTTCCATCTGGGCAATCACCTTTCTGGATTGCTCGGCGTGATTGCGCATTTCCTCCGAATCATGTTGCATTTCCTGGGTATCTTGCTGAAGCGTTTCCATGATTTGTCCGATGGATTTGGACGCATGTTTGGTGTTTTCCGCCAGTTTACGCACTTCATCCGCCACCACGGCAAACCCGCGTCCCGCTTCACCCGCGCGTGCCGCCTCAATGGCAGCATTGAGGGCCAGAAGATTGGTTTGATCCGCAATGGAATTGATCAAAGTCACGGCTTGACGAATTTCGGTACTGCGCGCATTCAACTCTTGCAGAGTGTCATTGGCACGGACCACACGCACCCCGACATCCTCCAGTCGCCGCACGACTTCCGCCACCAAACTTTTTCCCGCTTCGGCATCGACACAAGTTTGGGTCGCCTGCTCCGTCACCTCGCGCATCCGTTCAGTAATGAGGCGCAGATCTTCCTGAGTAGAAGCCAGATTGGGCAGCAGATTACTGGTATTGAGCTCATGTGCCCGAGAAATGAGGTTGTGGTAAACAGCGAGCTTTTTCTCATCAGCCATTGACTTCAGCAAAATATTCTGATTTTCCAGCCCCTTCAAAAATCCTCCATGTAACCCAACGGGCAAGGTTTTGCGATAATATCGGCCTGCCAGATTCGCCCGAAAGGTAGTCTCTTGCTCGCGAATGAAAGTTCCCAACTGGTCCAGCATATCATTCAAACTCCAGCACAACTCGCCCAACTCCCCGTAGTTATCAACCCCAACCAAGCGATTATTAAACCGTCCCGCCGCCACTTCGCGCACCAAACCATTGAGTTTTTCCAAGGGGAGGAGCCATTGTGACAAAGCCCTTTGACCGATTATCGCGAGTATCAGGGAAAGGCCCAAAAATACGACTTGTATACTGTGAAAAGCTCCTGAGAGCCAGACATAACCCAACAAACACAGGACGAGAATCATCTGCCCCCAGAGGAGACTGAGCACCATATAACGCAAGGAATGCTTCATGACAGGTCTCCCAAGTCACTCCATGAACGATCATCTGTATCAAACAGATCAAATGGACATGATAAATTCATCATAGTCAACTCCCTTATCTGCCAATACCTGATGAAGAACTTTTGTCGCAGCAGGAATGGCCTCTCGGGCCCCCGCCTGCTGCTCAACCTCGAGCAAGGTGCGATATATCCCCGCCATCACCTTGACCGACTCCACTTTGGGTTTGCGCCTCACCGAGAAATACCCCTCAATTCTGCCACCCGGATCGAACAGCGGCGTCACATTGGCAAATACCCAGTAAAAACTGCCATCCTTGGCCAGATTCTTGACATAGGCGTTGCACTCATGCCCTGCCTGAATCACCTCCCACAGCAGATTGAAGACACTGCGAGGCATGTCAGGATGACGAATGATGTTATGCTGCGCTCCCACCAACTCCTGCCAGGAATATCCGGAAAACTCCACAAAAATACGGTTGCCATAGGTGATACGCCCCTTGGTATCGGTGGTAGATACTATAAAGTCATTTTCACGCATGACTTTTTCGACTTGTGTCGGAATAATTTTATTTTTCATATGTCGATCCTTGGGTTTATTGAAGCCCTGCAGAACTTGCACTCCAGCTCAGCAAAAAAACACCTCGCTTAGTCTAACATCGACTCCGCAACCGTTTCCTTTAATTGTGCATCTGTTCCATCATCCCCTTGGAAAAGTCTGTCAAAGGATCCCTTTCAAGCCATCCTCTTCCCCTGATAGTACAAAATAGTGAAGCACATTTGCCATAATTGTTCAGTTACTGCGAAAATAACCGAAGTTTTAACTCCAAGGTACCCCATGCGAGAAAATACGCCTCCGCGTTACCAAAACATCCGTGGCATCAAAGGCAGCATCCTGCGCGCCTACAGTGCCATGATCGATATCATCGTAGTTTTTCTGATCCTCGTCATGCTGGTCACTTTGGGGGTAGCATTATTCAGCGTACTCAATGACCTCTATGAGGCCTTGCGCAATCTGCGTCATGAAATCGCCATTCAGACACTGGTGGAGTCCATTCTGTCCGTCTTTGTTCTCATCGAACTGTTTCGCAGTTTTACCGACTACCTTGAATTTCATCGCCTGCGTTTGCGGGTGATCACCGAGGTGGCCATTGTCTTTGTCCTGCGCGATGTGTTTATTGGACTCTACAGTCACAGCCTCGATTGGCGTGATTTACTGGCCTTTAGCTTTCTGATCGGCGTGCTCATTGCCGCTCGAATCGCTTCGGTTTTCTTTACCCCGCCAATGGATTGATCCCCTTGAAGATATTTCGCATTTTTGGCCGTTTAGCGGTTTATTCTTGGCGCGGGCTCATGGCCACCAGCCAAATGCTCCTGAATTTGGTGGTGTTAGCGGTGATCGTGGGCGGAATCACGTTTTATCTGAGTAACCGCCCTCCCTCTCCCAAAGCAAAAACCACTCTAGTGATAGACTTGGGAGGACATCTCGTCGAGCAATCGGCTCCGCGCACCGACAGCTTGATCACCTCCAGCCTATTGCATCAGAATGATCCCGGAGATATTGAATTGCGCGATATTCTGGATTCCCTTAAAGCCGCATCGAAGGACCCCAATATCGATCGCGTGCTGCTTAAAACGGATGGCCTGCAAGTTTCTGGCTTAGCCATTTTGCGCGAAGTTGCCGCCGCTCTGGACCGTTTTCGCGCAGCGGGTAAACCGGTGATTGCGTGGGCAGATCACTATGATCAACGCCAGTACTACCTCGCCGCCCATGCTGACCGAATTTACCTCGATCCTCTGGGGCAAGTGCTGTTCCAGGGATTCGGCCATTACCGCAATTATTACCGCGACGCCCTTGACCGTCTCGGCATCAAGGTCAACTTTATCCGCGTCGGAACCTTCAAAAGTTTTGGGGAACCCTTTATCGCCAACGGTCCTTCACCTGCCTCCCTGGAAGCCGACACCACCCTATACAACGCGCTTTGGTCGAATTTCACCCACGATATCGAGAACGCGCGTCATCAACCCCAGGGAACCATCGATCAGGAAATCACCCAACTGCCCGAAACCCTCAAAGCCGTTCAGGGCAATGCCGCTCAGTTGGCGTTGAATCAGCATTGGGTGGACAGTTTGGTTACCCCCGATGAACTCAACACCCTGCTTGAAATCAATGGCCATAAAGACCCGAAGGATAAGGAATTTCGCCAGATTTCTTTAGATGACTATACTTCGCGCTTGCCTGCTCCAGCAGCCGGACCAAGCATTGCTGTAGTGGTGGCCGAAGGAGAGATTCACGACGGCGATACCACTGCCGGAACCATCGGCGGAGTTACCACTGCGCAATTGATTCGCTCTGCTCGTGAAGACGATGACATCAAAGCCCTGGTGCTGCGCATCGACTCTCCCGGCGGAAGTGCCCACGCCTCAGAATTGATTCGGCGTGAACTGGCCTTGACGCGTGCCGCAGGCAAGCCGGTCATCGTTTCCATGGGGAATGTGGCCGCCTCTGGAGGATATTGGCTATCACTCGCCGCGGATGAAGTCGTGGCGGATCCCGATACCGTTACCGGCTCAATTGGCGTATTTGCCCTAATTCCCACAGCCGATGGCCTGATGAACAAAGCAGGGATACATACCGGTGGAATGACCACCACCTGGTTGAGCGATGCCGATAACCTGTTGCGCCCCCTCGACCCGCGCCTCACGCAAGTACTCCAAACTACCGTGGGACACCTCTACCAAGACTTCATCCAGCGTACCGCCAGCGCGCGTCATTTAACTCCTGCCGCAGTGGATGCTGTAGCCCAGGGTCGGGTATGGACAGGGGAGCAGGCCTTGGCATTCCATCTGGTAGATCGCCTCGGTCATTTTCAGGATGCCCTTGACAGTGCCCAGATGCGGGCGCACCTCGACGGTCATGGCACCGTGCATTATTACGATCCCAATCCCAGCGGTTGGCAACGCTGGCTGGCTCTCTTCGATCAATCCTTGAGCGGCAATATCTTATCCAGAATGATCGAGGAAGCCTTGCTACCCTCCCACACGCCTCTCGGAGCGGTAACCCAGCAGCTTCAGAACCAGGAAAACCCGTTATCTACCCTACTGACTCCCCTCTTGCGCGGGACCACAGAATTCACCCCCCTCACCCACTGCTTTTGTCAGGCACCTTGATATGTATATTCATTGGGAAAAATCCTATGAAATCGGCAACCCCCTGATCGATGTTGAACATCGCATGCTGATCATGCTATTCCGAAAGCTGGATATTGCCATCAAGACACAGCAACCTGATGACTGCCTCCTGCGCATCCTGCTGGAAGTGAAGAAGTTTTCCGAATTTCACTTCATCAGTGAAGAAAATCTCATGCACGAAATTCATTATCCGGGCACAGAAGCCCATGAATTAATTCACTCGGAACTTCTGTCACAACTTGAAGTTATGATAGGACGAGTCTCCAAGAAAAAGGAATTTCCAGACGATCTTCTCTATTTTTTGAATCAGTGGATTCTCGGCCACATCGCTCATGAAGACCAGCACATTGCTGACTATGCACGATTCTCGCAAAATCGCCCAGTTGCTGAAAATATTTACCCTGAATATCTTGGAGTCGTGACATCACCCGGTCCATCCTTCGAAAACTCGTGAGCAATTTTCTCTGGGTCTTCCTCAGTTATCTCGGCACAGGGCTCTTGGGTTTACAGTTAGCCATTCCCCCCGGCTATGCCTCCCCCATCTTTCCTGCCGCCGGTATCGCTGTCGCCGCAGGATTGCTCGGAAGCAGAGCACGTTTCTTCGGGATTTTCTGTGGCTCCGTTGCTCTCAACGTGTGGGTAGCTGGCCATGCCAATGCCTCTACCCTCCAAGGCCTGTTCGTCGCTCTGGCCATCGCCACCGGAGCCTGGCTTCAGGCATGGGCGGCCACCCGCCTGGTGCAGCATTTTTTGGGGGAATCTTGGCGCAAGCTGGATGATTACCGCTCCATTCTGCGGTTTTTTTTATGGGGAGGCGTGCTGCCCTCCCTCATCTCCACCACCATAGCCAATTTGGCCATGGCCCTCGCCCACCTCAACAATTCCGACCATATTTTGTCCAGCTGGCTGACCTGGGGCATCGGTGACTGTCTTGGAGTTTTACTATTTTCCCCCATGACCCTCAGCGTAGCATTGTACCGAGAAAGGTTCTGGGGCCAGCGCATGCTATCGGTCACCATTCCCACACTGGGAGTGCTATTGACCATGATTCTCGCCTATCTATACATCGATAGAACTGCGGAAAATTCCGGCAATACTACCCTTACCAACTGGGTATGGCTTGCTCTGGCACTTCTCTTGACTGCCTTACTGCAGTATCTGTTGCTGGTTATTTCAGGAATCGGCCCCCTCACTCGCCGCAAAGTTCAAGAAAAAACCCACGACCTACGTCAAAAAGCCGCCGAGTTGGCTGCTGAACGCCAAGAGTTCCGTCATGTGATCGAAAGTTTCCCTTACGGAATTTTGATTCATCGTTATGGACGCATCGTATTGGCCAACAAACGGGCCCTCGAATTGCTTCACGCCCCCCAACCAGAATCCCTACTGGGTCAGGAAGTGCTCTCTCTGGTACACCCTGATTTTCATGCGACCGTCGCCGCACGCATTCATGCCACCCGCTCCGGACGGGATGTGGCTACCATCGAGGAGCGCTTGGTGACCCTCGACGGGTTCGAATTTGAAGCCGAAGTCGCCGCACTCTCCATCACTTTCGAAAATGAGCCATCATCCCTCGCCGTCTTCCACGACATTCGCCAGCAAAAGGAGAAGGAAGCGCTGATCTGGCGTCAGGCCAATTATGATCCCCTGACGGGATTACCCAACCGCCGCCTGTTTCATGACCGTCTTGAACAGGAGATCCTTAAATCAAACCTTCGCCGCGAACCTTTTGCCCTATTTTTCATCGATCTCGACCGATTCAAGGAAATCAATGATACTTTGGGCCACGAAAAAGGGGATCGATTATTGGTGGAAGCTGCTCAACGAATTCGTGATTGTCTCCGCGAAGGAGACACGGTGGCCCGACTTGGTGGCGATGAATTTACCGCCATCATTCCTCAACTGGCATACGGAACATTATTGGCCGATCTGGCTATCAAAATCATTAACCGATTGTCTCAACCTTTTCCTCTGGGAGATGGTCAGACTGGCTACCTTTCCGCCAGTATCGGCATCACTTTGTACCCTACGGATGCGTCCGATGTTTCCACCTTGCTGAAACAGGCCGACCAGGCCATGTATGCCGCCAAAAACGGGGGGCGCAATGGGTTTCGCTATTTTTTACCCAGCATGCAAGAAAAAGCGCGAGAAAAACTGGCCCTCACCACCGACCTGCGCCAAGCACTCCAGCGCGGTGAATTGGTGGTGTATTATCAACCCATTGTAGAGACCACAACGGGTCGTATCCTCAAGGCGGAAGCCCTGTTGCGCTGGCATCATCCCCAACGAGGGTTGATTGGGCCCAACATCTTCATCCCTCTGGCAGAAGAGTCCGGCCTCATTATCGAGATCAGCAACTGGGTATTCACTCAAGCCATCGAAGCGGTACAAGACTGGAATCGCCGCTTTGAACTCGTCATCTCCGTGGGAGTCAATCAATCTCCGATTCAGTTCGAGAATATCGACCTCAATCAGCGCTGGATGACGCCCTTGACCCGCGCCAAACTTCCCGCTCCTGGAATTACCATAGAAATCACGGAAGGCGTATTGCTGCACGATTCAGAACGCGTCAAATCCACTCTGAAAGCCTATCATGAAAGAGGAATCGAGGTTTCCATCGATGATTTTGGGACCGGCTTTTCCGCACTCTCATACCTCAAACATTTTGCCGTGGACTTCCTCAAAATCGACCGTTCGTTCATCCACGATATCGACCTCGACTTCACCAATCAGGCCCTGACCGAAGCCATCATCATCCTTGCTCACAAATTGGGAATCAAAACCATTGCTGAAGGAGTAGAGACCGTCGCTGAACGTGAAGTACTGACGCGCTTGGGGTGTGACCTGGTTCAGGGGTTTCTTTACTCACCCGCCCTACCTCGAGATCATTTTGAAATTCTTCTGACGCAGCAAGGGCGGCCGGTACCCGCTCAACCAGCGCAGGTGATGTAACGATGGAACTCACCGTCGAATTTGGTCCGATTCTGGAAACTGCCCAACGCTGGATGCCCGCCGTCACATACCGCCGGTTGCACCTACTGACCTCGCGGGAAAACTTGCCGCTCTTTCTCCCACTCCGCGGCATTCAATTTCTGGCCATTATTGTAGCCCATGAAGTTACCTTTGTGGATCACTTGGAGAAACATCGTGCCGTGTTACGCTGGCATCGCTTTCAACCCCATCTCCGAGCTGACCTGGCAGCCCCCATTCCCTTTCTGACGGATTCCTATCGCCCCGATGGAACCGAGTGGATGACCCGCCTCCCTGTTCAATTTGACCAAGCACTGCAAGTATACGAAGAAAGGCACCGTGAGCACCGCCCCCCCCTGCCCGTGACTCCTCTGCCTCTCAAGCCCACAGATAAAATATAAACCCCAAAGTGCCATGACAATGATCAATCTTTGATGCTATAATCCACGGTTTTACAACTCAACCACTCACCGGTCAAACAGAGGTCTGAATGCCGAACATTCGTGTTAAAGAAAACGAACCCTTCGATGTCGCTATGCGTCGTTTCAAACGCGCCGTAGAAAAAACCGGTCTTTTGACCGAACTCCGCGCCCGCGAATTTTATGAAAAGCCCACTTCGGAACGTAAACGCAAGCTGGCTGCTGCGATCAAACGGCGTTACAAGCGCCTCAGAAGTCAGATGCTGCCACCGAAACTGTACTAAATCCTATCCACGCATCCCGCATCATCATCTGCGGGATGTCTCAGGTCGCAGGGGGCTGAATGATTCCTGATGAGTTCATTCATACCTTGCTCGGGCATATCGATATTGTCGAGATCATCGGGCAGTCCGTTCCACTGAAAAAGGCTGGGGTCAATTACATGGCCCGCTGCCCTTTCCATCAGGAAAAATCCCCTTCATTTTCGGTCAATCCCCAACGCCAGTTCTATCATTGCTTTGGCTGCGGCGCCAGCGGCAATGCCATCAGTTTTGTCATGCAACATACGGGGGCAGGCTTTGTCGATGCCGTCCAGCACCTGGCCGCCCATGCCGGCATGACCGTTCCCACCCTATCCCG